>Ga0187821_10000002_pt1 | contig 39050 bp, 46 predicted proteins | sample NC_wetland_sal_i_20_FD_132442 | JGI IMG/M metagenome (GOLD analysis project Ga0187821, IMG submission 132442) | Wetland sediment microbial communities from Neuse River Estuary, North Carolina, USA - SourceSoil_1 | ecosystem: Environmental > Aquatic > Freshwater > Wetlands > Sediment | place...
AGGCACGGGCGCGGGATGGATTGATGACGATTGGCGATGCACTTGCCCGTGCGGGACTGTGTGAGACGAGCGCGGGCGCGGTGCGGTTCGTGCCTGGTGACGTTGACGCAATGCCAATTCGGGACGCGCTGGCGAGCGCGGCGCGTCCTGCTGGTGCTCTGCTGTTGGAGTGTCAAGGCCAGAGCGATTTGGCACTTGCCCGCAACTGTGCATCTCTGCTGCGTGGCCGCATGATTGCGAGCGGCAAAAAAGTAAATCAAGACGCGATTGACGACGCGACGGGCGCGGGTGCGCTCGCCTTAACTCAATGGCGGGAGACGGGCGCGGGCGTGGATGGCGAGCCGGAGACGCTGGCCGCGCGTGTGGCATGGCGTGCGGTGGTGCGTGCAATGTCAAGCGATAGGCTCGGCGATTCGTTGTCAATCCACACGGTCAGCGATGACTGGCTCTGGTTCAATGCGGAGCAACGCGACGAGTCCAGCGACGAGCGAGCCGCGCGGTGCTGGATTGAGCGGCACGCGGCAACTCGCCAGCTACGGCTTTGCCGTCGTATGGCGTCGTTACCGCTGGGACGCGGCAAGCGCGGCGCGGTGATTGAGCGCGTGAGCGTGGCCGCGCAATTTCTGCTTGGCGGCGCACGCCTAGACGAGGCCGCGAGCGCGGCGGGGTTCAATGCGCGGCGGGCCGGGGTATCGGGCAACAGCCATTCCTCCGGGGATGCGTTCTGCCAAGCATTGCGGCGTCTGGGGTTCAAGCTGCACGCGCACGCGCGGCAATCGCTCCGCGAGCCAAGCGCCAAGCGGGATGCAATTCCGGGCGGCGGTGTCCGCGAGGGATTGTTTGAGGACGGAAAATTCACGGCGTTCGCCGATATGTAATCTCGCCAAGCTCACGACGCGCACGCTTCGGCGTGCGCGTCTTTTTTTGTCCGCACGCCAGCCGCACGCGCTCGCGAGTCCGCACGCACGCCAGCCGCCGAGCGTGTTTTCTGTGGCGTGATTCCCTAGCTGGTGAATCGCATTGCGCTTGGCGCGGTGCGCTTGTCGTGAGCGCGTGAGCGTGCGCGGCAAAAGACGCTTGCGGACTGGCCGCACGCGGCGCACTTGCGCCAATTCGCTTTTCTGTGGCGTGAATCCCTTGTGAGTGAATCGGCAATGCGTCCGCGAATTGCGGCGCGTTGCTCTTGCCTTAACCTGCCAAAACGTCCCACGCCGCGCACGTCAACCGTGCGCGGAAGTGACGGTTTGACCGTCTGACGCCAGAAAGGGCTTCACAATTTTACGTCCGGCCACTCCGATTCGGAGCGGCGCGGGCGCGATTGAATTTTCCACGCGGCCATTACCGCGTGGGTTTTGCGCGTTTATTGTTTTTCGCGCCGGGATGCCGGAAACGGCATCCCTGAATTTCCACGCGACGGTGTGCCACCGTTGGCCATCCCGTGTGGTTTGTAGTTTGTGCGGGCTGTCGTCTGCCGGAGAAATGGCAGGTGCGGCTCGCACCGTGAGTCTGGACGCTGGTTTCCCGTCCGCAAGTTTGCGTTGCAATCACGCGCGCAAAAGCAAGAAAGGAAACATGAAAAATAGTAATGCCAAGGCCGAGGTTCGGCCACTCACGTTTGCGGCGCTGATTGCGCTGACGCCTGCGGCTTTGTATGAAGCCGCGCGCGAACACGCCAAGGTCAGCGACGCGGTCACGAAGGCCAAGGACAAATTCACGGACGCGTTGAAACCGTTCGCGAAAATTGTCGCGGCCATGAAACGCCGGTTCACCGAGCTGCGCGAGAAGAACGAAATCGCGCTGGACATTCCCTTCAAGAAGTTCTTCAAGGACAATGTCAAGGGCGAACTGCCGGGCCGGGCGGAAGCCCTGGCCGCGCTGTTCAACTCGCTGGTGTTGACCCTGGACGGAAACGGGACACCGTTGCTGTCCGAGGAAAACTTCGACGCCGCGGCGGTGGACTGGCTGGAGAAGGCCAACGCCATCGTGAAAGCCGCGCAGAAACAGCACGGTGACAACTGGAAGGGCTGCGACGACGTGCTCGACACGCTCAACGCCTTGTCCAAGCCGGGCGACGCGGCGAAAACGCTGCGTGAAATCCGCAAACGTCAGAAGGGCGAAACCACCACCGACGCCGACGGCGTCGTGGCGGTCACGCCGGAAATGGCCGCTGAATACCTCATTGCGGCCATCAAGACCGCCGGTGACATACCGGCGGACAAGGCCGCGAACCTCTACGCGCTCACCCTCAAGGTCAGCGATGCGTGGACGGAAAGCGGCATTAGCGACGACACGCTGAACCAGTGGACGGAGAACATCCAGCGCGGAGTCGCGCCGGAACTGGAAGTCATCATTTCCGCCGCCCAGGAACCCCAAGCCGCCGCCGCGTAATTGCGCGAGGCAGCATAGCCCAGCCGGGAAACCGGCTGGGCTTTTTTCGTTTCTATTCCCCTTTTTTTGAAACCGAAAATCCAGCACGCCCGAATCAGGCCAATGCCAGGCCGAGGTTCGGCTCCGGGCCGGAGTAGAAACGGCGCGGGGAAATTAGCTCCTGAAATTCCCTTGACATTTGCGGGAGACAGGGTAAAAGAGGCGTAATATCCAAGATGGAGTGGCCGCCAAAGCCATGAACTCTTGGATTTTTGCTTCGAGTGCAGGCCGGGATTCCGGCCCAATCCACCCCCCGCTCCGCTCAAAACTGTGCTTTAACTCCATGAGGCAATGAAAACGAAAGCCAGGCCAAGTGCCAGGCCGAGGTTCCGTTTCGGCGGCCATTATTTCTGCGACATTTGCGAGAACCCCGTGATGCACGGGGCGCGCTGCTGCGGCCATGATGCGCGCTGGGTGGACGACACGCCCGCCTTTTCGCGCCGCCAGTTGGCCGCCGATGCGCGCGCCGCCAATGAAACTGCTCCCATCCGCCAGGTCCCGGAACGGAAACCCGCCGAATGGTTTGCCGAGATGCGCCGGCTCGTGGAAGCCGCGCCCGATTTACTTCCCAAAAATTCGTAAATTCTTTTCTATGAAACACAAACTCAATAGGCAACTGCGGCTCGCCGTCAAACGCTGGCTGCGCTGGCATCGCCACGCCGATTGGGTGGCGCTGCAACGCCTCGCCACGGGATGAAACGCGCCTGGCTCATCGGTCTGCTCGTGGCGGCTACACCCTCGTCGCACGCTGCCATCTGCCATCTCCCATCTCCCATCTCCGATGGGGATGCCGCCAACGCCATCGTGGGCGAAGCCGCGGCCTGTCCTTACCTGGTGAAGCTCGGCATTGCCGAAGCCCTCCACAACCGATGCAATGATGGCAGGTGGCGCAGCCACCCGCTTCGCGGAGTTTACGGCTTTCACGCGAAACACAACCTGACCGAGCCGCCCTGGGTCTGGTGCGACGCGCGCCGGGCTTGGGCGCAATCGTCAATCGAAAATCGCAAATCGCAAATCGTCAAGGGCGCCATCTTTTTTGGCAATGCCGACGACGTGGCCAAGGGCACGTTCGCCGGCCTCACCTGGACCGTCACCCTCGGCGCCGGCCGCAACGCCACCTACTTCTTCAAGGCATGATTATCGCATCCGCTATCTGGCACGAAGGCCATTTGCTCACCGGCAAACGCCACTGTGATTGCATCAAGGTCGCCGCCATTTTGGTCGCGCACGGCATCGGCAGGCTTCCCATCACGGGCCAGCAAGGATTTTTGACCGACGACAAACGGTTTATTTCCCGCAACGCGGCGGCCATCCACGCCATAACGTGCGGCCAGATTAAGGAGTTGAAATTTTCCAGCACCGAACTGTTTAGCGAAGATTTATGGTGAGTGCGCTTTCGACAGTGACTTTTAATTTATGTTGAACGAACACGAACAACTCGCCGCCGTGCGCTCCGCGCTGCGGCTTTTGGACCTGGGCCACATCGAGCGGGCGCATCTTCACCTGCTGGACGCCATCAAACAGACGCCAACGGATTCGCCGTGTTACGCGGCGCTGGTCGGCGCGGCCAACTGGCTGAACCCCTTGGCCCAGCCCGGGAAGGCGATGCAGAAACTCGCCGAGGCGCTGCTTATTTTGCCAAAACCGTTTCTGGTTCATTGAAATTCTGAAGTTGGAAGTCATTTGGCGGGAGCACTACGTCCGGGGTGACAGCCGGGCCGAAGTGAAAGCGGGACCTCGACAGCGTCCATTCCGTGCTCCGTGGTGAGGCTACAAAGTGCGAAGCCGGGGTCAAAGCCGTCTGCGAGACTCGCCCAGTCAGCGAGTCCCGCCAAATGATTTCCGGTAATTCGTGAAATTCGTGTAAAAGAACTATGGAAATGAATCCCATCATCGAGGCCGCGAAGGATGACGAGTGGCTCACGCCGCCGGACATCCTCGAACGGCTCGGCCATTTTGATCTCGACCCTTGCGCCGCCACCGTGCGGCCTTGGCCCACGGCGCAACTCCATTACACCAAGGCCGACAACGGCCTGCGGTTTGAATGGCACGGGCGCGCGTGGTGCAACCCGCCTTATTCCAAGCTCAACGGCAAGTCGCAGGTGGAGCTGTGGATGAAGCGCATGGCCGCGCACAAGAACGGGCTGGCGCTCGTCAATGTGCGCAGCGAGACGCAATGGTTTTTCGACTATCTCTGGCGGCAGGCGCACGCGCTCTTTTTCTTTGAAGGCCGCATCCGGTTTTACCGGCCGGACGGCACGGTGGGCGACACCGGGCGCAACGCCAGCGCGCTGGCCGCGTTCAGCCAGGCCGACGCCGCCATCCTGTATCAGGCGGGGTTCGGCGGCAAGTTCATCCCGCTCATCATCCAGCTGGCCGCCGACCTGCGGAGCACGTGGCGCCAGTTCGTGCGCCGGCTCTTCCAGGAATGCGGCGGCAAGGCCACTTTGGAACAGCTTTACCAGCTCGCCGCCGGCCATCCCAAGCTGTTGACCAACCCGAATTGGAAGGCCAAAATCCGCCAGACCGTCCAGCGCACCGGCACGCGCATCGGCCCGGCGCTCTGGCAAACCGCGCTTTTATGAATCCGCGTTCATCCGTGAAATCCGCGTAAGAATTTTTCCTCGCCCAGCAGGACGAGCAGCCAGAACGCGCGGCCAAAACAAACCGCCGCGCCAAGGGCGGCCAGAATCACAAGCATGATTCATCCTGCCCGGCTTTTGCCTTGATGCAAATCAATTTTGCCCTCGAACCAGCCAGTCGGGACCACACGGATGCGGCTGTGAGAGTCAGCCGGTAAGAACGCATTACCCTACCCCTGTCCCCGTCAATCTGGCGACACGCGGGCAATTCATCTTCGGCGTCCGCGCAACTGCGAAACGACCGCTCAATCGGCTTGAGCGACGGCTTTCCGACCGCGCGGACGCCTTTTTTTGTTGATATGGAAAATTTCCAGCGTCCCATTCGCATCCGCACGCTCGTCAAGCTGTGCGGACGGCCTAAATCCGTCTTATCCATGCAGGGCATTTATGCCCCCACGCGCGTCATTACCGTGCATCATCACGAAACCGGAACGCGCCTCTGGGCGGAAGTCGGCTGCCATCCAGTCAATGTTTTCGCTTATCTTGTTTTCCCACACTCTGTCCCGCGCGACAACGAAACACTCGTCCTAGGCCTCAACAATTTTTGCCCATGAAAAATGCACGCGACGCCGCCGACATGGCCGCGAACGTCATCCCCATGCTCGGCATCGAAAAGGCCGCATGAGCGCACGCTACTATCCCGTTACCTTTGACGGCCACCAAACCGACACCCGCTATTCAGTTCAAAAAGAATGGTGCGGGCATTCCGAGCCGCGCTTTGTGGCCCGGTTCTGCGGGCAATGGGTAGGCCAATCCCGGTTTTACCCGGCGGCGGTTCTTTTGGCTGTTGGCCACAAATGCCAGCGCAACGGTTCGCCGGTTATCATTTGCCAGCCATGAGCACACCCATTGAATTTCCCAATCCCACCCACTCCATTTTCCTCACCAACGTCAACGGCAGCGGCGACGACGTGATGATTTTCACCTCGTTGGACGCGGAGACGATCCGGCGGGCCTACACCGCCGCGCCCGTCAAGACCACGTGGGATGAACTTTACGAAGTGCCGGAAGCCAATGTCGGTTTCTATCTCTTTGACCCGTGCTGGCTCACCGTGGCCGAGGAAGCCCAGGCCCGCAAACTCGCCGCCTGAATTTTATGAAAACACAAATGGAAGAACTTTTCGGCCCCGTCATCAGCGGCTATTCCCGCGCGCAGGCCATCGAGGATGGAGTCCTCGTGGACGTCTCGCAGGGCCTCACGCCTTGCCCGTTCAAATATCCCGTGGCCATGACGCGCGCCGCCTACCAAGCTACCATCGCCGCCGGCGGCAGATGGGTTAATGAGCCGGAATGCATCGGCGGGGAAGGCAGCGCCGGCGCTACCTTGAAACTGCCCGGCGGGCAGGATGTGCAAGGCCGGCTCCATGACGTTTTCCAAATGCTCATCGCCACCATGCGCAATCCACGCCTGCATGCCTTGCAGCGCGCAAACACCAGCAGCGACCGCGTTTATTTTTCCGTGCTCGTGGACCGGCACGGCAATGGACGGCACACCACGGTTGAACTTTACAGCCAATGCGGCCCCGGCGACACGCCGGCGCCCGTCATCACCATCCTGCTGCAAGGCGAAGATTAAATTTATGAAACGATTCAATCCATTAAGGGCAAGTGGCGCTGCCGCACTCGCCATCCTGCCCGTCAAAGACGGGCAAGGCCACATTGTGGACGCGGTGGTCACCGCCGTCGTCCCCGAACCAATCGAACCCGAACCTGGTAGGGACGCCGCGCCGCGGCGTCCGCGCCATTCACGCCGCTCGCGCGCCGCCCGTCCGGATCGTCTCATCGTCTCGACCGTCACCCTGACGGAGAACGAGGCGAAGAACGGATTGCAACTGCACTTCCCCGGCAAGCCGGACGAGGCCACGCGCGCTGCGCTCAAGGGCGCGGGCTGGCGCTGGTCGTTCTACAACGGCTGCTGGTATCACCGCCTCACGCCGGAGAACCGCCAGTGGGCCGAACAATTCATCGCGCGGACGGCCACCGCTCCGGCCGTCGAGCCGGTCGCGCCCGTCGCGCCCGAGCCGGCCAACGTCATTCCGCTCCGAACTCCAAACTCCAATCTCCCATCTCCGAAAAGGACGCCGCAAATCGCGCCCATGCGGGGCTTTAGTCCGCTGGGCTTCAAGCCGACCATTGTGCCCAAGCCCAAACCTCGGTCTGGCACCGTCCCGCTCTGGCGGCAACGCCTCGGTTTTCAATCGTAAATCGTAAATCGCAAATGATGGTCATCGGCGACACGCCGATTCTGTGGCGTGAAAGCCTGTTAGATGATGGAAACCATTCAAAATTATCCTCCGCGTTCCGAAACCGTAGCGGAAATGCCAGACCGGGGTTCGGTCATCAGCTTCGCCTACGGGCGCGTCAGTTCGCGCGCCGGCAGCGACGGCACCCAACCTGGGTCTGGCATTAGCCGCCAGGAAAAGTCCATCGAGATTCAGGATCAGCAGTTTCAGGATTACATCCGCACCGCCCGCATCCCGGAAGAATCGTTTGGCCCGTTCAACGGCGGTGGCCGCCGCGAAAACATTTTCATGGAACGGCACAGCGGCTTCGCCAAGAAGGGCGACATCCGCAAGCGGCCGGAAGGCGCCCGGCTCTGGGCCGCCATTGTGGCTGCGCGCGAACAATTTCCGCTGGCGCAGATCAACCTGATCTTTCCCAAGGTGGACCGCATTGGCCGCGACCAGCTCGAAACCCTCATCCTGCGGCGCGATCTGGAATCGCTCCGCGTCCGCACCCACATCATCCTTGAAGGCGGCGAGGCGTTCGACTGCGACAGCATGGCCGGAAAACTTTTCCTGTCCTTCCTGTCCTGGGCGGCGGAAAACGAGGTGAAAAACACCCAGACCCGCATCCTCACGGCGCTGGACCACAAACGCGCCAGCGGTGAACTCCTGAACGGCGGGAGCACCCACTGCGTGCCGCCCTACGGCTGGGACGCCGTGCCCACCGGCGAAGTGCGCCGGAACAAGGGCGGCAAGGACGTGGTCATTTACCGGCTCGCGCCCAACGCCCGCGAGCAGAAATGGATCCACCACATGGTCCGCCTGCGCGAGGCCGGCTGGGGCTGGCGCGCCATCGCCACCGACCTGAATAAAAAAGGCGTGCCCACCAAGCGCGGCGTGGTGAAAATAAAAATGAACGGGCGCGAAATGAAAACCTCCGGCCAATGGCGCTTCGGCACCGTCGCCAAGGTCTTGAACAACAAGACCACCCAGGCCTGGCTCAATCCCAATCTTAATCTCGCCGCATGAATTATTCCCTCAAACCCCGCAACTGGCGCACCGTCCTGCACGGCTCGGAATTCAAAATCCTGCGCCTCAACGACGCGCCCGCCGCCGATGCCATTCTCGACCAGCCGCAGGCCATCGTGGATTATCTCCGGCCCAAGCTGGCCGCCAGCCTCATCTACCGGCCGGACACGGAAAATTTCATCGTCGTCCACCTGAACGCGCGCCGGCGTCCCATCGGTTTTGAAATCATCACCCACGGCCTGCTCGATCAACTGCTCGTCCACCCGCGCGAGGTGTTCAAATCCGCCATCGTCGCCAATGCCGCCGCCATCGTGCTCGCCCACAACCATCCCAGCGGCGACCCCACGCCCAGCGACGCGGACATCAAGGTGACGCGCGACCTCATCAAGGCGGGCCAGTTGCTCCGCATTGAAGTGCTCGACCACGTCATTTTGGGCACAAATCCGGTGGGGCGAGACTCCGTCGAGCCAACTCTCAACCATCAACCATCAACCATCAACCGAGGCTATGCCAGCCTCAAAGAACTCGGCTACTTTTACGGCTGATGACCTATCCTGAACTGCGGGATGCCGCCATGCAACGACTCACCGAACTCGGCCACGGCCATCATGTCCGGCTGCTCCGGCACGCGCAAGACCGGCAGGAACTGACCTCCTGCCTGCGCGAATACATCTTCCATAACGACGCCGACACCACCGCCTTCCTCGCAACTTGTATTCCCTCTCCACTCCCGTCAGACGGGAGGGGAGAGGGTCAGGGTGAGGTGAGGGTTTTAATCCTGTAAATCCTCTAAAAATAATGGCCCGTGTGGCCTCACACTTTATGAACGAACTCCTCGTCCGCAACGCGGGCCATTTCATCCCGCAGAGTGCCGATGATTTCATCGGCAACAACATCATCGAACGCCAGTCCGGCACCCTCACCGGCGCGCGGCAAATCGCCCTGCACCTGGAAAAAATCGTGCGGCTGGCCAGAAAGAACGGCAACGCGCCCATCAAGCTGCTCTTCAACGGCGTGCCCGGCGTGGGCAAAAGCGAGCTGGCCAAGTATGTCCAGTTTCTCACCGGCTGCCATCCCAAGTGGGGCACCACCAAGAAGAACGGCACCCAGATGAAGATCGAACTCATCGAGGACATCGCCCAGCAGTTGTGGTATAAAAACCTGTTCGGCGAATACCGCATGCTCTGGATTGACGAGGCGGATGAAATCCCGCGCGTGGCTCAAATCCGGTTCCTCACCCTGCTGGACGATTTGCAGTCCGGCGTGGTCGTCGTCTGCACCAGCAACTGCAGGCTGGCCGATTTCGAGAACCGGTTCCAGACCCGGTTCCAGGCGTTTGAACTCGCCCCGCCGCCGCCCGACGACATCGAGAAATTCATCCTCCGCCTCGCGCCGGAAATTCCCGGGGGCGACGCCCGGCAGATTGCCAATTTCGCCTGCGGCAACGTCCGCCAGGCGTTGCTCGACGCCGAGGGCGTCCTCCAGCAGGCCGCGTAGCGCGAGCCGCACCTATTCCCTCTCCGCTTCCGTCAGACGGGAGGGAGGGTCAGTGAAAAAACCAAAAGAGAAAAGCTTATGAAACTATCCCATAAAAAACTCGAATCCTTCTGCAAACAAGCCTTTGACGCCGCCGCCGGCGGCAGCCACGACCACATCATGGAAATTGTCCACGATACAGCCGCGGACGAAGTTGACCGCCTCCTCAAAGAAGCGGGCATTGACTACGACAAACTCGATGGCGGGCAGCAGGACGAATTGACCGGCGCCTACAAGGACGGCTTTTGGAATCCCTGCAACAAACCGGACCTCGCGCGCATTGTCATTCATGTCGAGGGCGGCCTGGTTCAGGGCGTCACCGCCAACATGGAATGCCTTTACATCGTGGCGGACACCGACACCGACGGCGCGCTGGAAACTATGAAAGTTCCCAAAGCCCTTGCCGCGCTCATCGGCAGCCGGCGGATGAACCAGGCGTTTCGCCATGCCGCCGCCGTGAACCTGGCCGCCGTGGACGCCGCGTTTGCAATCAAATCGTAAATCGTAAATTCCCTCATCCATGTCCATCCGTGTCCATCCGTGGTTGAAAATAATCTTTGCGCCCTGGCATCTTTGCGTTACAACTCGGCGCATGGCCAATGACTTCGACCTTTCGGACGCCGACGCGCGCGACCTCACGGACGCCGCCCGCCGCGCGACCGGCCAAGCCCCGCTGCCGCGCACCGCCGCGCAGGGCGTCGCCGACATGCAGGAACGCATCCGGCAGTTGACGGTTCAAAAAAGCCGGCTGTTGGAACTCATGCACCTCCCCTCGGATCTCGATTCTCAACTCGCCACCCTCAACCGCGAACTGGCCGACTGCCAGCAGCGCCTCAAGGAATATGAGCACCAACGCGCCGGAAAAAATTGACGAGAAAGCAGTCACCGAATTGATTGCGGCGCTGGCTCAAATCATCGCGAACAAAATTGTCCGGTTAAACCGCGACGATTTACCAGGCGGCTGCAACGTCCACTTTTCTTCCAATGACCGCGCGGGCGCCGTGGTGACCACCAAAATTCACGTTGCCTTTGATTTCCCACGTAAAGCTCACGGAATATGAGCACCAACGCACCGGAAAAAAATTGAACACTGGCATGTCAGCGATGGATATTGGTCGCGGAATTTGCCGGCGAACTGAACAAACAAAGCGGGTGAACAAACAAAGCGGGGGCAACGCTGTCTGGCCTCATGGCCTTTATTTTCCAGATTACAAATGGGGCGTCCAGATGTTTTCCGAGGATAAAAGGCAGCTTACCTGCGTGGTCTGGTGCGACCCGGACCTCCTGCAAAACATGATTCAACCGATGATGCTCCTCGACGACATGGCGAAGAAATTGTTCGCCGCCTTTCCGCGTTAATCCGTGAAATCCGTGTAGCAATTTCCCTTTCCCCTAACGGGGTGTTCCCGCTCGTCATCTGGACGAGCCTTGCTGCGCGCCGGTCGAACTTCGACCGGCGCGTTCCCCCTTCGCACCTTTGCGCCTTCGTTGTTCAATTTAAATGGCCGTGCGGCTCGCTTTATGAAAAGACACAGCCCCATCGTGGCTTCGAGTAGTCAGACCCGGATCGGGTCTGCCGTCCTCGAAGTCGAAACCCCGCTGCCAATCGCGCCGAAGCCCGGCGCAGGCGGACGGGACAACCCCCAACCAAACCCCGGTGGGGCGAGCGTCCCCGCGAGCGTCCCCGCGAGCCGTTCCCCCGGATTGAAGAAGGTCAGCTTCGGCGCGGGCATCGCCAAAAAGAGCGAGGACACCAGGACGGCCTATCCCGTCATGCCCAAGACCCGCGACTCGGACGAGGTCGTGGATCGCATCCTCGACCGCACCGAGCAACTGGAAGCGCTCACCGGCGCGCTGGAAACCGACAAGGCCGAACTCAAGAGCATGGCCACCCCATGCTACTTTTCCGTGAACCACGGCCGCCACGAGGTCCCCAGCTCCATCGCCTGTCTCGGCAAGAGCGGGCGCGAAGTGGTCGTCACGTTCCAGAACCGCTACCCGCTGCTGCCGGATGAATCCGGCGTCCTTGCAATCCTCGGTGAAGGCAGGTGCGGCACGCACTTCCGGCAATCCTTTGAACTCAAAATCAAAGGCGACAAGCTGCCGGAGGACAAGACGCAGCAACTCATGGACGAACTGCAGGCGCTGTTCGCCCGCTATGGCGCCGGCGACGCGCTCGAACTCAAGGAAGGCGTCAAACCCGTCGCCAACTTCCACGAGCTGCGCCACCTGCAGCTCTCCGTGGCGGAGAATCTGGCGCTGGACGCCGCGTGCCCCATCGTCGCGATGGTCAAGACCAAGGGCCGCAGCCGCAAATAACCCGGTAGGGACGGCTCGCCGAGCCGTCCGCAATTACAACCAATTTGGTGAGGAACACCAAACCAAACCCGCGACAGCGGGCAATGCCAAGGCCGAGGTTCGGCCAACCAAAAAAACCCCCGCCGTGGTAGGGCGCGCAATATGGCAAGTCCGGCTCGGACCGTTGCGCGCCGCAGCCTGACTAAAACCCTCAACTGCTGCTGGCCTCTGAAGATGCCTTTGGGCAAGTGCCGGGCAATGCAGCAACGGCGGGGAATCTCTTTCCGTGTCCTTCTGTGAAATCCGTGTAAAAAAATAAACCTATGGGAATGATGAAAAATTATCTGCTGACCGTGCTGCAACAATGCAGCGAACACCAGTTCGGCCAGGACGCCATTGAATGGGCCATCGTCACCGGCCGCGTTCAACTCACCTACGACCTCGAAACCGACGTGCGACTCATCATGGGCGATATTCCCTCGCCCGCGGGCGCGGGAGAGGGTGGCGCGTCAGCGCCGGGTGAGGGTCGTGGGGGGAAACAAACCAACTACGACCGTATCATTGTCGCCTACCGCGCGGCCAGGCTCGACCTCGAAACGCAGACGCTGGACGCCCTGCATCCGCTGTTCGCGGAAATCCTGCGCCCGTTCTCATTGGCCCAACATATTCCGGTGGGGCGAGACTCCGTCGAGCCGGCTTCTGTGGTGGGGCGAGACTCCGTCGAGCCGAAACTTAAAGCCGCATGAGTCCGCTTTCCCTCGCCGTGCTGTTCGCCATCCTGTTCGCCATCACCACCGCCTTTTTTTCCGCGACCGCGCCAAAACAATAGTGACGGCGGGCAAGCTATCAAACCATGAAAAGTATTTCAGCCTTCAGCCTTCAGCCTTCAGCCTTGGTTACTCCCCCATGTTATCCCGCCCGGCCCGTCAACGGCGGCCCGCTGGAGAAGGCGCTGCCCAAGAGCGGCCGCTGGATTTACGGCGGCAAATACAACGGCTGGCGCGCCTGGCATCACAACCCCACCGGCCGGCTGTTCAACCGCAAACTCGAACCGTTGAGCATCACCGCCGAATTCGCCGCCGCCTCCGCCATCCTCCGGCCCTGGCCGTGGGAATGGTCGGACGTCGAGGCGCTCGAACGCCGCCACCAGATCGGGCAGGGCACACTCATCCTGTTGGACACCCTCATGCCGGGAGATTATGACTCGCGCCGGATGTTCCAGCGCGCCGCCGCCATTGACCTCGGCATCCCGGAACACATTTATGCCGGCCAACCCATCGCCGCGAACTCCGTCTATCTGCCGCTCGTGCTGGACTACGGCGCGGAACTGGCTGGCTGGGATGCGTTGCAAGAGGCCAACTGCCAACTCGGCTGCAAGCCCGGCTCGCCCTTCTGGGAAGGCCTCGTCGCCAAGCGCAACGATTCCATTTATCCCCGGCAACTCCGCTCGCCGGACATTGAATTTCCCTGCTGGATGAAACATCGCTGGGCGTTTTAAGGTAGGGACGCCTCGCCGAGGCGTCCGCTGCCATTCAAATTATTTCGTTGACACCTCCGCGCGCCGGGTGTAGGACTTGTCTTATATCCAAGGACGAGTGGCACTGTTGCCAATGCTTTCTACATCGTCACGCGGGGATTTTCCATCCGCTTCTCGATCAAAATCCATAAACCGTGGACAGTCTGTTTGAACTAAACCAGCGCCTTGTGGCGGCGGCGCGCACCGGCGCCGACGCCCACGAGGTGCGCCTGCGGCTGATTCAGAACGACCCGCTGCAGGCCGCCGATGCCGCGCACTGCGCGCGGAAATCACCCGCCTGCGCGAGATGGCCGGCCGCTGGGAAAACAATCCGCCAACAAAATAATTTATGGAACTCGACCAAGCCTTGAAATGGGCCGACACCTTCGGCAAATATCAGAGCCAGCCGCCGACCGGCGACGCGCCCGCGCTGACCACGCTCGCCGCCGAAGTGCGCCGGCTGACCAGCGAACTTGGCTGCATTGAAGCCGTGTTCCGCGAACGCGGCGTGGCCTTTGACTACGCCCAGACCATCGCCTGCAATCTGCGCCGCGCCTTTGAAAAATTAAAACCCGCCGCCCTCCCGGATTCCATTCAGGAGGCTTTGAACTCCGGTGACGGCACTTACAAGCTATGATTGCCTTTGCCGATTTATTCTGCGGTGCCGGCGGCGCCACCACGGGCGTGTTGCTGGCCGCACGGCGCAAGCGCATCGGCATCAAGTCCGGCGTGGCCATCAACCACTGGCCGGTCGCCGTGGAGACCCACTCCGCCAACCATCCCAAAGTCGCGCATTTGTGCGAGGCCATCGAGAAGGTGGATCCGTGCGCCGCCGTCCCCGCCGGGCGGCTGGACCTGCTCTGGGCCTCCCCGGAATGCACACATCACTCCCGCGCGCGCGGCGGCAAGCCGCGCCAGAACCAGTCCCGCTGCGGCGCCAGCCACATCCTCACCTGGCTGGACAAACTCTACGTCAAAAACCTCATCATCGAGAACGTGCCGGAATTCGTGGAATGGGGCCCGCTGGACTGCCACGGCCAGCCCATCAAACGCCAGCGCGGCGAGAGTTTCAAGGCGTTCATCGCCTCACTCAAGGCGCGCAACTACAACGTGGATTACCGCGTGCTCAACGCCGCCGATTACGGCGACGCCACCACGCGCCGCCGCCTGTTCATCATCGCCCGGCGCAAGCCCCAGAAAGTCGTCTGGCCGGAGCCGACTCATCGCAGCCTTGAAGCGGGGACGGATGACCTGTTCAGGAAGCACATGAAAACCTGGCGCCCGGCGCGCGACATCATTGACTGGACGGATTTGGGCATGGCCTTGAGCCAGCGCAAACGGCCGCTCAAGCCCAACACCATGCGCCGCATCTTCGCCGGGCTGGAAAAGTTTTGCGGCCTCTCCTTCATCGTGCCCACCAATCACGGCGAGCGCCAAGGCCAGTCGCCAAGGGCGCGCGGCGTGGACCAGCCCATCGGCACGGTCGCCACCTCGCCCGACCACGCGCTCGTCAACAGCATCATTCTCGGCCAGCAAAGTTGCGCCGCGCCGCGCTCCCCCGACGAACCGTTGCCGACGATTGCCACTGATGGCGCGATTGCCCTCGCCACGCCGTTTTTGGTTCAGACCGACAACACCGGCGGCAACGGCAAATGCGTCCGCTCCGTTGACCAGCCCGCGCCAACCACTGTTACAAACTGCGGCCTGGTAACGACCTTTGTGCTGCCGCATGAAGGCGTCCACAAGGGCAACGCCGCGCGCTCGGTGGAGAAACCGTTGCCCACCGTCACCGCCGGCCGGGGCGGCGGCTTTCTGGTGAGCCTCGCGCATGGCCGCAAGGCCGGCGAGAACGACTCGCGCCGCGCCATCAGCAATCGCGGCGAGTATGCCATTTGCCGCCCGTTCCTCATCCGGCTGCGCGGCACGGCGGACAATCAAATCAACTCCTGCAGCAAGTCCGTGGACGAGCCGATTGACACCATCAGCGTCGCCGGCAAGCATCATGCGCTCATCAATCCGTTTCTCGCCAAGTATTACGGCACGGCCACCGTCGCCTCCGTGGACGACCCGCTGGACACCGTCACCGCCCGCGACCGTTACCTGCTGGTGAATCCCAAGGCCAACACCGCGCAGGAACTGGAGATTTATTTCCGGCTGCTCAAGCCGGGCGAGCTGGCCGCCGCGCACAGCTTTCCCAAGAAATACAAATTCGCCGGCAACAAGACCGCCATCGTCAAGCAGATCGGCAACTCCAACCCCGTCGAACTCACCGCCGCATTGACCGCCGCCGTTTTATGAAAAAGAAATTCAAAGCCACCATCGCCGACTTGACCACGATAGCGGAGCAATCGAATGAGAGCGGTTGGGAAACCCAAGGCTGATTATGACTCGACCAACTCCAAAGAAATTCCTCCGCAAATTCACCCACCGCTATCGTGGCGGACATCATGTCGGCTACGTTCTGCGCCAGAAGCGCGGTTGCCGCCTCGTGCGTTACGATGTTTTTACCGGCGGCCATCGGTATCGCGGCAAATGGAAGAAAAGTATTTCATGGACAGCCTATCATGTCGAAAGCTGGACGGAATCTTGGCGCAACGGCAAGACGCAACGTGCGGCGTGGCACAGCGGCGTTCAAACCAAAGACGCTCGCTGGGCGCGCCAATGTTTCAATCGTATATGAACTCCGCACTCCGCATTCCGCACTCCGCACTCGCGAAGCCGCTGCCGCCGTTCATCCGCGAACTGCGCGACGCCATCCGAGCCAAAAGAAAATGGCAGACCCGCCGCGTCATCAAAAACCCTACCTGGTTTGCCTGTCTCACAGGCGATTGTCCCCACAACCAACCCGGCGACATCTGCTATCTCCGCGAGCCGCTGGTCAACATCAACGGCTGGGCGTTCTATGCCGATGACGAACAAGCCGTCTCCACGCCGACCGGCGCGATGCCGTGGAAATGGCAGGTCAACAAACTCTCGCAACTCTACCTGCCGCGCTATGCCGCCAGCACGTTCGTCGTTATCGAGGCCGTGCGCGCCCAGCGCCTGCAGGACATCACCGAGGCGGACGCCATTGCCGATGGCGTCGGCGCGGGATTCCAGATGAACGCGGGCTGGCCGGATTACCTGTCCATCAATAAGTCCGGCGTTTGTGAACGCACTTTTGATACCGCGAAACATTCATTTCAATCGCTCTGGGACTCCATCAACTCCGAGCGCGGCTATCCATGGACCAATAACGACTGGGTCTGGGCCTACACCTTCAAACTGACAAGGTAGGGACGGCTCGCCGAGCCATCCGCTTTCTCGCCGGCCAATCCGTGTTCATCCGTGTAATCCGTGTAAGATTTATGTCAAACTCCCAACTCCCAACTCCCAATGCCAAGCCGAGGTTCGGCCTTCGTTCCGGCATTGCTGCCGGCAACGTGCAGGAACTGTTCGAGTCCGCCGCCAATGCCGCGGACAAGGGGCAGGCGCAATGGTTCACCCCGCCGGACTGGGCGCGCGTTCTGGCCATTCCGCTCTGCCAATACCGGCCGCACGCCGTGGACCTCACCTGCGGCAACGGCCAGTTGCTCGCCGGCGTCCTGCCGCGCCGAAGCTCCGCCCGGTTCGGTTGCGACATTGATCCTTCAGCCTTCAGCCTTCAGCCTTCAGCCTTCAACTTTGTCACGGCTGACGTGACGAAGTTATATCCCCTGTTGCGCGCCGTCCACTGGCAGGCGGACGTGTTCGCCCTCAACCCGCCCTGGGACCTCCACTGGTATCGGGCCGAACCTCGGCTTGAACCCGGCAATATTCCCTCTCCGCTCCCATCGGATGGGAGGGGAGAGGGTCAGGGTGAGGTAAGGGGCCGTCTTTCCGCCCTTGCGCAATCGGACTGTCCCGCCGTCGCTGCGGCCTTTGCCGCGCACGATGGCCGCGTGCCGCGCGAATGCATTGACTCCACCGTCGCCACGCTATGCTTCGCGCTGGATTGCATGAGCCAGCAGGGCGAGGGCTTTCTGATCGCCAACGAAGCCACCCTGCAACGCCTCATCTTCGCGCCCGGCGCCCCGCATAAGGCGCTCGCCGACCACATCTGGGCGCATCTGGTCATTGCCGGCAACATCTGCCAGCCTCCCTCTCCCCCAGGAGAGGGCCGGGGTGAGGGCGGATTTAAGACGGGGATCATCTACTTCGCCCGCGCGCACATTGACGGCGTGAAGATCGAACATCGCATTCCCTCGCTCGCGGGAGCGGGAGAGGGTCGTCGGGAAATACTGTCACAAGCCCAAGCCGCCTGCGAAGAATTTCGCGCCAGCCGCCTCACCTGCCGCAAGGGGCCGGAGCCGAAGGAATACAGCCACACGCGCGACACGGAAACGCTCTGGCTCGCCGCCGCCGAAGAATACAACCGTCTCTACTCCACACTCCGCACTCCGCACTCCGCACTTTATAATTTGTGGCTTTCGCCCTACGGCAGCATTCGCACGGCGCTCTCGCTGTTCGACAAGTCCAGCGGCCGGGTGGACAACCAGATGGCCGGCGCGCTGTTCGCCTTGAACGGCAAGCAACCCATCCAGCTCGTCCTCCAGCGCAGCCAGCGCAAGGCCTTGGAAGCGGCCGTTGGCATGGCCAGGCCGACCGGCACTGATGGCAACGGCGGCAATGGTGGCCCGACCGGCACGGTCTGGCGGGTGGATCCCAGGCTGATGGCGGCCGTGGCCGAGGCCATCCGGCAATACGACGCCGTCCGTTCCCCACTCTATCCGCTCCCGGCCATTCAGCGCCTCGGCTATCTGGACGAACTGGACGAAATCAAATGCTGCCGGTCGCTTGCTTCTCCCTCTCCTGGGGGAGAGGGTCGGGGTGAGGACGGGCGTTTCATCGCCGGAAAAACTTATCCCATCCGTTCCTGCACCGTGGCCGTCAACCGGCAGGGCGCCAGGATGAACGTGCACGGCCTCACCGAGGATGTCGAATGGGACGGCCAGGAACTCGCCCTGTTCATCACCGACGAAGCCGGCGTGGAACGCTGCTTCATGGAGGAACGGTTGCGGGCCGGCGGCGTCAAGATCAACGTGCTCAAATCCGGCGTCACCCGCAAGCGGCGCGACAGCGACATCGAGGCGGAGGAATGTCCCATTGACTTCACGTTGCAGCAACTCGCCGCCCACTTCATCATCCCGGACGTGCCGGACGTGGCCGCAAGATTTCCCGAACAATATAAGCGCAACCTTGACACCCTCGCACAAATCGAAAGACTCGTAGCGGCGCCAAACCTGTTCCAACCCGCACAACCCATCGCCGCCTTTGGCTTCAAACCGTTCCAGCGCGAGGATTATGCGCGCGCCGCGCTGCAGGACGGCGTGGTTCTCGGGCACGACACCGGCCTGGGCAAGACCATCGCGGAGTTCATCTGGCCGCTGCTCAAGCTCGGCCTTATTCCCTCTCCGATCCCATCCGATGGGAGGGGAGAGGGTCAGGGTGAGGTGAGGGCTTCCAACCGTCTCGTCCCCGCGCGGCCCGTCCTGCTCGTCGTGCCGGGCGACGGCCACGACCAGACCGACGACGAATCCTTCCTGCATTTCAAGACCAGGGCCGTCCGGCTGGACAGCCAGGAGAAATTCCTTAAGTTGTCCGTCCCAAATGGTGGCAGCGCCGCAAGGCGCCTGCCCCCGGCGTTTTACATCACCAGCTACACGCAACTGTCCGGCAACGGCGTGGCCGAATTTCCCAAGCTCAACCGCGCCCGGCCCGAAGCCACGATGCGCGCGCTCAACCTCACCGAGAAGGACGCCGCCGACTGGTTCGACCACCGCGCGGAGATTTACCGGCACGAATACGAACGCCTGGGTTTTAAGATTCCCTCTCCGCTCCCATCTGATGCGAGGCCGACGTTCGGCGGGGGAGAGGGTCAGGGTGAGGTGTTACTCCCCACCTGGAAACAGATCGAGGCCGCGTGGAAAAAGTTAAGGAAATCTTATCTCGGCCGGGAAAGCGACGCCTACCGCAATGAGTTGGACACCGCTTATTACACCCTCCAAAAAATCACCCCGCAACCCGGCGCCAGCCCCGCCGGTTACGACGCTTCTCCCTCTCCTGGGGAAAAGGTTAAGCCAAGCCGAGGTTCGGCGGGTGAGGGCGGAAGTTCGTCCCGCCGTTTCAATCCCGTCCAAACTCCCAACTCCGAACTCCGAACTCCGAACTCCTCCTATGGCGATTTGTCCGCCGACCAGCAGCAGTTCATCCGCTCCGAACTCGCCATCCGGAAGCACCGCGAATTTTCACAGAACATCGGCCTGACACGCACTATTGCCATTCCCGAACCGCCCGACGACAATCTTCCGATCTCCGAACTCCGAACTCCGAACTCCGAACTCCCATCTTCCATCTGCGGAACACATAAAGTGAAATGTGTTTACTCCCCGTCCCTCGCCGACCTGTCCGGAGATTGTTTCGGCGCGATCGTCGTGGACGAGGGCACCAAGATGAAGGGCGAGGCCACGGAAATCTCCCTGGGCGTCCGCCAGATAAACGCCCCCTACCGTCTGGTCATGACCGGCACGCCCGTCAAGAACCGTTTCCCGGACGTGTTCCGGCTGGCGCATTTCGTTTGTGGCGGCCACGAGGAACCCACCGCGCGCTTCCCCTACGGCGAGGACGGCCGCGACCAGTTCGCCGAGGACTTCATGGTCAGCGAACGCAACCTCACCAAGGAGGCGAACAGCGAAAGCGGGCGAAGGTTCAGAAAATTGACCGCGCAGGTGTGCAACATCCATCGCGCGTGGAAACTGCTCGCGCCCATCATCCTGCGCCGGCGCAAGGAAGCCTGCGGCGAGGACATCGTGCCCAAGCGCCGCCACGTCGTGCGCGTCCCGCTCGGTTTGTATCAGGCCGCCTGCTATCAGTTCCACTTAAATGCGGACTACCGCGATTGCAACGGCCAGAAGGCCGTGGGCGCGCAGTTGCAGGCGCTCCGCATCGCCGCCGCCAACCCCGCCAGCGAACTCCTGCGGCGGCCCGACGGTGACGGCACGGCCGGCACCGTGCGCTCCCGCTTCACCTACGTCCCCAAGGTGGCCACCGCCTGCTCGCTCGTCGCACAGATCCTCCAACGCGGCGAGCAGGGCCTCATCGGCAGCGCGTTTCAAGACTCGCTGGACGCCTTGAGCGCCCGGCTGCGCGAGGCCGGCGTCAAGCACCTGGTGCTTGACGGCCGGGTGAGCCAGAAAAAACGGGCGGGGCTGGCGCGGGAATTCAAGCAGGGGCCGCCCCGCGCGATCGCCGAGGGCTTGACCAGCCGGTGCAGTCAGTATCCCATCCTGCTCGCCGGCGTCGAGTGCATGGCCGAACTGCACAGCTTCCAGTATTGCAACAACGTGCTGCTGATGGCCTATTCATGGGCGTTTGACAAGTTCGAGCAGTTCATCAATCGCGCCCATCGGCTGAACTCCCCCTGGCCGGTGGACGTCTGGTCGCTCGTCTGCGAAGGCAGCATTGACCGCAAGCTGGAGAGCGGCATCCACGAGAAGGGCGACGCCGCCGGGCTGGTCCTCGACGGCCACCTGCTCGGCGAGGTCCCCGGCGAAGTCAACCTGCACGAACTGCTCCATGTCGCCCACCGCGAATTCAAGGAGGCAAAAATAGTGGACGAACTGGAACTGGAAAAGGACTGGCCGTCGCTCCGCGCCCAACTCGGCAAAGCCTTTCTTAATTGGAAAAATATTCCCTCTCCGCTTCCATCGGATGGGAGGGGAGAGGGTCAGGGTGAGGTGAGGGTTCGGCCTGTGCTGAAATCTAAAATCGTCAATCGCAAATCGGAAATCAACGACCTTCCCCTCTGGCGCCGCCGCTTGCGCCATTAGGTTTGGTAAAAAGTAAATCCTCCCAACTCCGAACTCCCCAACTCCGAACTCCCCAATTCCAAACTCCGAACTTATACCGGCGCCGGATAGTTCGGCAGGATTTCCCCGAAGGAAAAATTGACGCGGTAAAGCTGCACGTTGGCGCTGTCACCCTGCGCGATGCCGTCCACGCGCGGCTGGAACTCATAATCGTTTTCCATCTGGGGCGGCGTGGGATAGGAGTTCCCGTTCGCGTCGCCCGTCAGCAGGCTGCGCTGGCGCCACGCCCAGGCCTGCGCCGTCGGCAGCGTCGCCGCCGTCACGCTGCCCCGCACGCTCCGGCTGCCCTCCGCAATGCCCGCCGGCTGCACCAGGGTCACGCCGCCGCCCCCGTTGTCGTCAAAGGGGATCGGCTGCGGCGCCCACCGCGTGCTGCTGTAAGTCACGCTCTCCGTCAGCTTCATTTCAATCACCCCCGTCACCCCCGTCAGGCGCGCCTCAAACGCCTCCTCAAAATCCAGCTTCACCAGCACGTCAATGCCAGGCCCGTCCGGCGTGTATTCATGGTCCTCGTTCCGCTCGCTCATCATGTTTGAGCCGAGATTGTAGCCGTCCAGAAACAGCGTCAGCCAGCCGTCCGCCGTGGCCGCGTCCAGCGCGAACACGCTCCCCTTGAGTGTGCTCTTTTTCACCAGCGCCCGGAAATCCCGGCTCACGCTGATCGCATAGCGCGCCGTCACCCGCCCGGCCGGTTTGTTCCGGTGCGCCGTGAACGAAAATTCCAGCCGCAACTGCTGCGCCCGGAACGCCGCACCTTCCGCCTGCACCTGGCTTTGCGTCACCGTCTCGTTGCGGATCAGCCGGCCCGCGTAGAGCGCCTTCACCCGCTGCAGGTAGAGCGTGTTGGCCGTGGCAAAGTCCCGCGCCACGATCGCGCCGGACGCCGTCTCCGAGTCCGCCCCGAACGATTCCTGCGTCACCGCCGTGTTCAGCTCGAGGTAGGCCCGTCCCGCCTGGACCTTGCTCTGGTATTCATAGCTGAACTGCAGCCGCAAAAATTCCTCCGGGTTGTCCGCCGTCAACTGCCGCTTCTCGAACGTCAGCGAACTCGCCTTCAAAAACGCCGCCGGGTCCAGGGTTTTTTCCTGGTTGGCCCCCAGCACCATCGCCCGGGCGATGGCCGCCGCCAGCGCCGCGTCCGGGGTCGGCCCCGTCGCCGTCACCCAGCCGCTGAACGTCGTCAGCGCCAGCCCCGTCGCCGTGTCGTCGCGCGAACTCATCTGATACTGGCTGCTCACGATGCTGCCGGGGATGCGCTGCCGGTATTCCTCGTTGAAGGTCAGCCGCAAAAACGTCGTGTCCGCCTCGTCCCCGGCCGTTTCCAGGCCCTCCTTGATGCCCGCGGTCGCGTCGCCGTTGGCGCTCACGGCGTGCGCCGCGCTGCCGCCGCGCGTCTTTTGCGCGGCCTTGAAGCCGTAGATGGCCAGCGTCGTGCCGCGCAGCGCCGCCAGCTTCGCCCGCGCCAGCGCGCCGGTCGGCGCCTCGATCGCCCCGTTGAAAATCAGGACCCGGTCCCCGCTCTCGACGTCGTCCCGGCTCTCGGCGGTGAACGCGCACGTCGCGTAGCCGCCCTCGTTCGGAAACAGCGAGTATTCCGCCGTGAACGTCCAGTCTATGCCCGTCTCCGCCTGGTTCACCTTGGCCGTGAAATCCACGATGCGCACCGTCAGCGTCTCGTCGCCGTAGGCCAGCGCGCCGTCCGCCCCGTTGATCTCCGCATACATCAGCCGCTCCTGCGCCAGCAATTGCGTGCGCCGGTCGGCCAGCGACTGGCCGGGGTTGGCCGACCACGTGCCCGCCCCGCTCACGCCGCCCGTGGCATGGCGCCGCTGGCTGCGGTGCTCATCAAACCGCTCCGCGCGGTAGCTCCGGTCCCACAGCTTCACGTTGCCGAACGGCACCGGCGCGCCGCCGCCCGTTTTTTTGAACGTCGCCTGCTGGTTGCTCCGCTTCCATTTCCGCCATTGCCCGTTGAACGTCAGTTCCGTGAACGTGTCGCCGTCGCTGTTCGCCGAGATCAGGTTCGGCGTGGCGGTGAACTCCAGCTTTTGGCCGGCGTTGTAGCCCCGCTGCGCGAGCAGCGCGGCGATGACCGTCTTCAACTTGGCGCGCGCCGCCGCCTCGTTGCTGGCCTGCACCTTGCCGCTGGCCGTCAGCGCCACGTCGCCGGTGTTCTCCGTGTCCTTCTCCTCGAACACGGCCTCCACCATCGCGTAGTTCATTTCGTCCGGGAACAGCGTGTATTCCGCCGCGAACGAAAATTCAATCGCGCAAATCGCCTGGTTCACCTGCGCCGCGAAATCCTGCACCCTTACCGACCCATTGAACATTTCCTGCGAAGGTGGCCCAAACGCAAGTTTGCCCTGTGCCGAGTTCATGGCCGTCCGGTATTTCGCCACCAGCGCGGCCAGCGCCGCCCGGCGCGTGGCCAGCGGCTGCGTCGTGTCGCCGAGGATAAGGCCGCTCACCGCCAGCCGGCCCTGCGTTTCGCGCCGCTGTTTCCTTTTCGGATCGAACCGCGACACGGATGCGTTCTCCGTCCACTTCATCACGTTGTCAAACGACAATGCCTGCCCGCCGTCGGGCGTGAACACCAGCGGCAGGTTTTGCGCCGATGTGTCCAGCGCCTCGTAATACTCGAACGTCAGGTTGATTTGCTGGTGGTATTGCCCCCATTCCTCCGGCAGGTCCTCGGCCGTGAGCGTGGCCGTCTGGTTCACGTAATCCTCCTGCGTGTCCGTGTTCTGCCATTGGAGGTTCGCGTTGGGCTGCGCCAGCGCCGCGCGCGCCTGCTGCACGAGCTGGTAATTGGCGTCGAAGGAACGCTCGAACAAATTAACCGTCACGTTCAGCGTCACCTTCGCCCGCTGCGGCGCCTCGGTTTCGCTGCCGTCAAACTCCCGCTTTTGTTTCAGCGCCAGATCGCCCAGTTGCGCCAGGTCAAAATTGTTGTAACTGAATATCATATTTAACTTCAGCCTTCAGCCTTCCCAGTAAACCACGGATTGCTCCGGCGAGGGGGTGATTTCAACCTGCCATTGACAAATCACTAATCGCGACCATATTTACGAAATGAAAAACACCGGACTTCTATTCATTATTCTCGGTCTTTGCATGGGTATCGTCGGAGGCCTGCTTTTGGTGCACGGGCTTTTTACTGAAGCGACGTTGAACCCGGAGAGCACCGTTTTCCAGCAACTGGTCTGCGTCATTCGCGCCTCTACCGGAGTCATCGTTTACGTCCTGGCGATGGTTGTTTGCGCGCTCGGCGTGTTGATCCGGAAATCGTAGTTTTATTATTTGACAAGCCGGAAGGCTCTGCTATTTTAACAATGTCAGCGCGGTAGCGCTGGCTCGCCGTTCTGGGCAGGCCATCAACCTGTGGCGAATCGAAACAGAAACACGAACTCCCAGACGATAGGACAAACGGGTGATGCCGTTGTTCGACAAGCCTACCGGCTTCGTCTGGGAGTTCTCATTTCGACTGCGGTAGCGGTCGAGAGAAAGGCAGTTATGGCCCATCAAGCCAAGAAAGTTAGCGATACGAAAGTCAGTTACACCATCGCCCAAAGCGACCCGCCCCGGCGGCCATGCCGTCCGGTGTTGACGCTGGAAATTCCCCGCGCCAAGTTCGACGCCATCCAATCGGAAATGTCCGCCAACAGTCGCAGTGTCAGCGCGCGGGCCGGATTCCTGCTCTTGAGCGGACACTTCCAACTCGTCCCTGTATGAAGCGAAAACTTCCCATCGCCGTCCGCTTCTGGCGTCATGTCCGCAAAACACGCGGCTGCTGGCTGTGGACGGGAGGAATAAGCAGCCAGGGTTATGGGCAAGTATGCATCGGATATCGTAAATGCTTAGCCCACCGCCTCTCTTGGGTTCTTGCCTTCGGCGCCATTCCAAAACGAAGGCAAATCCAGCATAAATGCAAGACCAAGATTTGTGTAAGACACAGCCATCTGCAAATCAAACAATCTACTCCAGTTGAAGTTCGCTTCTGGCGGCATGTCCGCAAGACTCGCGGCTGCTGGCTATGGACCGGCAGGGTTGGAGTGCATGGATATGGCATTTTTGAAACTGATTACAAAAGCGGTCATTATGAGAGCGTTCATCGTTTATCATGGAAACTTAATTTCGGAAAAATTCCCCGCCGCAAATGGGTGAAACAAACCTGTGGCAATAAACTTTGCGTGAAGCCTGCGCATTTGTTTCTAGGTAAACGGCAAAGTCTGAAACCAGATATAAAACGATTCTGGCAAAAAGTGGATAAGAACGGGCCAGTTCCAAAAGACCAGCCAGAACTTGGGCGGTGCTGGCTTTGGACTGGAGCCAAATCAATCGTCGGCTATTTAGGTTATGACGGTCGCTTATGGTCGGCGCATCGGCTCTCGTGGCAACTTGCTTATGGCCCTATTCCCAAAGGCAAACACGTCCTCCACCATTGCGACAATCCGCCCTGTGTAAATCCAAAACATCTTCATCTGGGAAATCCCCAGACAAACGCCGACGACAAGGTCAGCAGAAATCGCCAGTTAAAGGGTGAGGCTATTTGGAATCATGTCTTAACCGAGGCCGAAGTTATCAGCATTATCGGGCAATTGGAATCAGCGACACCACCACTATACCCGCTGATTTGCCAACTTGCGGAAGTTTATAAGGTTCATATTAATACCATCTATGATATCCAATTGGAAACATCTGCCGAGATAATGCCCGGTGGCAGATTGCCACTATCGGGTAAATCCCCTTCCGCCCCCGTTTCCGCCGCTCTGGGCGAGCACCGGCGCGGGCACGGCCGCCGCGTTAAACCAGCCGCCCGCCGGCGGCGTGAGTTGCGCCAGCGCCCCGCGCACCAGTTGGATGAAGTCGCCCGCCAGAAAGTCCGCCGCCGCTTGCGCGCCGGTTTTCAGGTTGGTGATGGCCTTCACCGCCTCGCCTGCGGCAACGGCGGCGGCGTCATGACCGGACCCCGGCGCTCCTTTTGGGAAAAATTGTTGCTGCAACCATTGCGCCATCGTCTTGCCGCCGGCCAGCACGTTGCCCGGGGCCGCCCCGGCGGCGCCGGTCTTGGCCTGGTTCAACGCCGCCAGTTCGGCCTCGATGCGGCGCCGCTCGTTCTTCAATTCAATCATCTGCGGGCTGTATTCCGGATTGTATTGCCCGTAACTCTGGCGCATCGCCGGGTCCATCGCAAAGAAGCCGCCCTGCGAAAGTCCCGCGCGCGGCTTGCCCGCCTTGTCAAAGGCCATCCGGAACGCCGCCAGCTTTTGCAGCATCTCCGCCGGGCCGGCCCCGAAAAACGAGCGCATCGCCTCCTTGTGCTGGTCGGCGATAAACTGGTGGATGTCCCGCTCCACGCCCGCCTGCCGCTCCTTCAAGTCCAGCAGGTTTTGTTGCAGGCTGATTTGCTCCTTCAACTGGCGTCCCATCAGTTCGGACGTGTCCAGCCCGGCTGCTTCCGCCGCTGCCAACTGTTCTGTTGTCCGGGTTAGATCTTCGGTCAATGCCTTGCGCTGATGAAGCAATTTGTCGGCGGAATCAATCCCGTAATCGCTGGCCGTGGAGACGTAACCCGCCCCGCGCGCGCCGCGTTCCAGCCCGCGGTTGAAGGACGAGGCTGCGTTCGGCCCGCCCACCGTGCGGTCCAGCGGGTCATACCGCGTCTCCGCCACGGCGTCATAAGCCGCCTGCGCAGACCTGATCTGCTCCAGAATCTTGTCTATTACCGGACCTCTTTCAAGGGCTCCAAATTCGCGATTGTTAAATACAGAACGGTATTGTTGTCCCAGATAATCCAGTTGCATCCGCAACGCCAGCGTTTGCTGCTCGGTGGATTGCCCCGCCATCCCGCCGATGCGCGAAGCCACGTCCCCTGTTATCTTCAGCAGGGAAATATATTTTTGGGTCTGTTCCAACACCGCATCCAGCGTGCCCGCTTCCGATTCATAAGCGACCGAAAGGTCGTCGGTATCAGCCTTGTTCTTCTGGATAAGGTCGTCGAGCACCTGAAGTTTCTTGCTCTCCTCATCGTGCGCCTTGCCGAGCGATATTTTCTGCGTAATGGTGGCATCCAGCGTGTTGTGTTGTGATTCCAAGTCAGCGCCATGCTTTTTGGCCGCGCTGAATGCGTCCCATTTTGCTTGAGCCTGTTCCAGCGCGGCCTGCGCTCTCACGCGGTCAATCACCGCCAGCCTCGCCTCGGGTGATTTGGCGTTCAAAAACGCCGTCGCATTGGCCTGGCCGCCGGTCATCTGCTGCATCGTTTCGGCATAGATGTTCGCGGCCTCCGGCGTCATGGTGCCATTGAGCAGCTTTGTTCTGGCCATGCCGAACAATTGCAGCCGCGGCCCGCTCACGTTCATTTGTTTCTGCCACTCGGCGCGTTGAGTTTGATAGGCATCCTCCCCGGCAATAGGGGAAGTGGCGCGTGGCTTCAGATAGTATTCAGCAGCCAGATTGAACCACCGCATCATGTTATTGATGGTTCCCAGCTTGCCAGCGTTTGGCGAAACGACCTTGAACAATTCTTCACCAATGCCCACTGACGCTGGAAACCGTTCAGCCAATAGCATCGCATTTTTGGCCGTCTGCGCGGAGCGCGTCAGCATTCTCATCGGGTCATCCGCCCCCAGGGAAGTCAGCGGATGCTTCGCGGTCGAAATCAGCAGTGCATCGTAGGCCGCCTTCAATCCTTCCAGTTGTTTGCGCAGCGTGTCCACGATCTTCACGTTCGCGTCCTGCGCCTTGTTCAGGTTTAGTTGCGAATCAACGGCCAATTGCAGCACTCGGTCATAGTTTTCGAAAATCAATGGCACGCGAGCCGCGTTAAAGCGTCCTCCAAGAAGTGTGGAAACAGCCCCTTGTTTGCGCTGGTCCAGCGTCCCCCATATACCGGCGATGTCCGCGAACGTCTGGCCCGCCGGTTTTTTTCCTAAAGTGTTGGTGAGCGTCTCGATGCCGAACCCGCGAAGCTCCTTTTGAACATTAGTTTTGTTTAATTCTTGGAGTATGTATTTAATTGAAGTCCCAGCGACCGCTCCGGTCTGGCCGGTGCTCCCGATTAAAACGCCAATCATCGCCTGAATCTCCGCCAGGCTGATGCCTGCCACCTTCGCCGCCGCCGCCGCCCTGTCCATGCCACTCATGATTTCCCCGAGTGATGCGTTATATTTAAGCGATGTGTTCGTCAGCTCGCCCAGCACCCCGCTCAATTCCCCGGCTTCTAATTTATAGATATGGAGCAGCGCGGAAAGTTGCTTGGTGCTTTCTTCCATCGAGATGTCCGCCAAGTTCGCCGCCATCGCGCTCACCCGCACCTCCTCGTTCACCGCCGCCCGGTCGCCGCCGAGTCTTGCCCATTCGGTGGCGCTTTTCATAGCTTCGTCCGTTGACTGCCCTTGAACAGCGGCTAACTTCAAAATGTCGCCCGTCAATTCCTGCGCGTTGCCGCCCACGCCCCGGAACACGAGGCCCAGGTGCGCCATTTCCAAGCCGGTTTTCTCCAACCGTTGCAGCGAATACGTCACCAGTTCCAGCGCCTTATACATCGCGCCGTAGATCGGGATGGCCGCCGCGCTCCACGACGCCACCTTCAGAAACTTCGCCGCCATGTTTTCCGGCTGCAACCCCTCCACCGCCGACGCCAGCGGCGACTTGGGCATCTGGGCCGCCAGCCCCGGAATAATCGCCGCCGTCGGCATGGCGTGCAGCCCGCCCGCCGGCAGCGTTGCCCGGAACGTCTCCATCCGGCCGCCCGGCAGCCGCCGCTGGCCCTCCAGCGTGCTCGTCCACTGGCCGCCCGGCCCCAGTGTCATCCGGCCCGACCGTTCCGTTTCCACGCCGCCGGCTGCCAGGAAATTTTGCCACCGGCCCTGCACGGCCTGCATCTGGTTCCGGCGCGCCGTCAGCGTGGCCGCCTCGCGTTCCTCCAGCGCCGCCACGCCCGCCGCCGCCTTGTCCCGTTTCGCTTCCGCCGCGGCCTTGGCCTTGTAAAACGCGCTCAACGGCCTGCTCGGAAACGTCTGCAAATCCTGTTCGACGGCGTTGATGCTCACCGCCGCCGTCCGGCCGATGGCGGTGTTGAGTTTTTTCAACTCCGCCTGCACCGTCCGCTGCGGCAGCGCCGTGAACGATTTGTCCCCGCCCAGGGCCGTCACCTGCTGCTGCATCTTGCCCACCAGCGCGTTGATGGCGGTGATGCGTCCGGCCTTGGGACCGCCCAGGATGCCGGCCAGTTGCTCGTCAAAATCCTTCCGCACCTGCTCGCCGGTCGCCGCCAGCGATTCCCGCGCCGCCGCGCGCAAATCCCGCGTCGTCACCTGACCGGCCTTTTTGCCGGAGATGACGTCCGTCGTCACCACGCCGCTCACGTATTTGCGCCGCACCTCGCCCGACCGGCTGTCCTCGCGTTCCTGAATCAGCGCGCCCAGCGCGCCGCCCGCGATCACTCCCTCTCCGCTCTGGGGAGAGGGTCGGGGTGAGGTGCTTTTTTGCCCGCCCTCCGCCTTCACCGTCCCGGAAACCTTCGCCTGGATTTGCGACGCCGGAATCGTCAGTTGGATTTTCCCCGCGACTTTAATGCCACCCAATGCGGCCGCTGATGCCCCACCGGAAGGTGCGAACAGGCTGCGCTGGGATTTTTCCAGCCGGTCGAAATAATCCTTGCTGAACGCCGCCGCCGTCCCGACGTTGATGAATCCGCCGCCGGCGGCGGCGCTCCTGAAATATTTGCTGGACGAAAGCTTTTTCTCCAGCCGGTCATGCTCCGCATTGGCCGCTATCAAGCTCTGCTGGATGGCGGTTTTTTTCTTCTGGCTTTGCGTTCCAGCCATCTGCTTTTCAAGCCGGTTCACTTTGTCATTTGCGGTTTTGAAATCGGCTTGGAGGATGGCCTGTTGCGCCCGGGCGCGCGCCGCCGCCGCCTTGAAGTTCTTTTCGTCCGGCACGCCCAGCGCCCGCGCCACCTCGGATTCCGTCAGGTTCTTGGCCGAGACGCCCCGCTGTTTGAGCATCGTGTCCAGCTCGCGCAGCGAATGCTTGAACGACGGCACAGCCATCCCCGCCAGCTTGCCGTTGATGCGGTCCAGCTCCGCCGACATCGCCCGGAGTTTGTTCAGCGCGGCGGTCGCGGGCGTGCTGAAGCCCGCGTTGCTCCATTGCGCCCGGAACTCGACGTTCTCAAATGGTCTTTCTGCCGCCATATTTTTCAGCCTTCAGCCTTTAGCCTTCAGCCTTATTTCAATTTCATCCGCCGTTTCAAATCCTCGAACTCGTTCTTCGCATCGCCGCCCTTCGCCTTGCGGCGGTCCTCGCGCCATTCGGCGCGGTAACCTTCCAGCGTCCCCTCGAACAGGTCCAGCCCCATCATCAGCGCCCGGTCATCCGGGCTTTGCTCGCGCCATTCGCGCGGGGTCAGTCCCCACGCCTTGGCCGTGCGCAGCCCCATGAACTCCGGGTCGTAACCCGGCAGGTCCGGCGGCTCGTCGCCGCGCCGCTTGGGTTTCCACCCGGCTAATCTTCCAAGCCGGGTGCGGGCGTAAAATTTGCCGTCTTCTGCGCCTCCACGTCCAGGTCCAGCCCGCCCGCCTGTGCCGTCAGCGCAATCACGTTCAAAATGTTCTCCGTCAGCAGCCCCTGCACGAACGCGAAGATGTCATCCGTGCTCGTCAGGCCCGGCCGCTTGGCGCTCACCAGCGGGCAGCAGGAATAGACGATGAACGCGCGCGCCTTCAGGTTGGCCAGGTCGCGGTCGGCCAGAAACTTCGCGTCCAGCGGGTCGTAATCCTTCCGGTCCGGTTTGTAGGGCGGCTGCACCGCGCGCTTGATCTGCCGTTCCTTTTCCGCCACCGCCGGCGAAATCCGGCTCACCGGCACGTTCGCCTCCCGCCCGTCCAACCGGAACCGGCAGTTGATCTTTCCGTCCACCAGCGCCTGCAGTTCATCCAGCGTCTTGAACGTCAGCGCCGCCGTTTTTTTGACTTCAGTTTTTTTTGCCATGTTTTTTTAATTCAGCCTTCAGCCTTCAGCCTTCAGCCTTCGTTTTGTTGCCGTCTCAATCACCGTAAATCTCATACCTGGCTCAACACCGGATAACGCAGCACCGCCGTCACCGGCAGCAGCCGCAGGATGTAGCTCGTCTCGGCCACCGGCTGGGGCGCCTGCGGACGGATCCGTTTGACGCCCTTTTGCGCCAGCGGCTTGACGGCCGCCGCGTTGTCCAACACCGCGTGCAGCCGGTCCGCGCAGTTCAGGCATTGTTTCCGCGCGTCGCCGTCGCTGCCCGCCGCCGTCTCCGCCCGCACCCAGAAATTAAACCGCGCCTTCATATAAGCTATTTGTTGACGGGTCGGAACTCCTGGTGCCAGGTCGAGGTTCGACTCCCAGACCTTGCGCGTCGCGCCGGCGGACAGCACCATCGTGATCGAGAGTCCCTTCAGCGGTTGCGGCACGGCCGACTGGCCGAAGCGCAGGTTGTTCAAGACCGGGTTCGGCGTTCCCGACTGGAACAATTTTGGGAATGCCACCGCCACGTTGGCCCCCACCGCGTGCGACCCGCCGTCAAACCAGCCCGCCAGAAATTCCGCGAACAGCGCATACACGCTGCCCTCCACCGCCAATTCGTTCACCGCCGGCGCATTCATAATGGCAGGTGCGGCTCGCACCGGGAACCTCCCGGCTGGCATAGGTGCAGTTCGCACCGGCAACCTCCCGGCATGATGGCCCACCGCAAGGTGTTCCCTCTCCGCTCCCATCCGATGGGAGGGGAGAGGGTCAGGGTGAGGTGAGGGTGTTTTCTCATTGGACTAAATTGCCAGTTCCGCCTTGGCCCCGCAGTTCGCGCCGCAGGATTTCCGGAAACCGGGCGCAGACCATCTCCCGCCACGCCGCCAGCACCGCCCGCAGCCACAAGTCAATCGTGTCCGCGTCCATCGGCCCGGCCGTTTTCGCCGGGGCCTGCGCCTGTAAAAATTTGATGATGTGCGGCATCAAATGGTCGCGCGCCTCCTGTTCGGACATCCGGTCCGGGTCGTGGCGCACGTTGGAAAGGTTCGGTGAAAGCATGATGTAGGCGAGCCAGTCCGCTTTTTGCGCCACCAGGTCAAAACTCTTGACGCCCCCGTCGCGCGCCTCGTCCCAATCCTTCACCGTGTCCACCCACTCCACCATCTGCTGGAAAAAATCCTGCCACGCGTCGTTGCCCGGCGGAATTTGCAGCGCCTCGAAGGTGCCCGTCCCGACCCCCGGCAATTGCGCCTGCGGCGCAATATGATACGGAATGTCCGGGGCAAAGGGCGACCGCAGCGAGAGAAAAAAACCGTTCCCAAACACCCCCGCCGTCAGTGTCTCGATGAATCCGGGTATGAATTCCCGTTGCTGGAGTTGGGCCAGCGCCAGCAGCGTTTGTTCCGCCTCCAGCCGCGCCGCCGCCCGCCAATGGTCCGGCGCCAGTGCCCGTGTCATTGCCGCCGGAATGTCCTGTCCGATGGTGCGCGTCAGGCGCCCGATGACTCCGTTGAGATTCGATTCAATTTTCATATAAGGCAGGGACGGCTAGCCGTCCGTCCACCTTGGGAATGAGCATATAAACCCCGGCCACGGGCGCGGGGGTGCTTTCAATAATGCCAGCTGGTGGGGCGAGACTCCGTCGAGCCGGCTATCCCGTGCTGCGTTTGAGCAGCAGGGTCTTGAACAGCCGCCGGCCCGCAAACACCGCGTCCCACGTCTCGCGCAGATGCTGGCTCATCGGCTTGGCCGACCATTCCACGCCCTCGATGATAAACCGCAGGCTGTCGCGCCCTTCCAGCGTCACCTCCGGCGAATATTCCAGCAGGCAATCCCCCGTCTCAATCTCGTCGAACTGGCGGATGACGCTGGCGGACGGCTGGATGAAATGCAAAAACGCGCGGAGGGTTTCCGTCCGGGCCGTGGGCGTGCCCGTGCGGGCCTGCGTCACGGGGTCCAGCGCCGCGTTCGCCGGCCACTCGTTCCAGTTCACCACCACGTCCGTCCCGGATTCCTCCAGGTTGGATTCCACCCGCTCGGCGATGAAATCAATCCGGCTTCGCATAAATCACAAAAGATTGGTGTAAAAGTAAAAGCCGCCGTTCCCCAACGCCGCGGAAATCGCGCCCGTGGGAATGTCCGCCGGCGAAAAAAGGTAATAAATCGTCGCCCCGTTTTCCGGATTGGTCACCGAGGCAATCACAGCAACCTTGTTGAACGGGCCCGGAGTCAGGGTGTCAGCCACCAGCGCGTAATCGCCGCCGTTGGTGTCAATCTCATTGGGGCCGCCATGATCTTCGGCCGTGTCCCACCACCCGCCATTGACCGCATTGGTCGAAACCTGATAGACGCCCCAGGTGAGGGCGGATTCGTCAAACAACCACGGGCCGGTATGCGCGGCCAGGGCCGCCTCATACAACGCGTGGTAAAAGGTCGTCTGGTTGTTCGTGAAGGGGATGGCCGCGTCCGGCCACGCCGGCTGGTCCATCTGCGCCGGGCCGATGACAAAATTCTTCGCGTCCACCTCGCCCGCCCCCAGCGTCGCCGCCAGGGTGGTCCCGGCATAAATCCCGAACACGCCCGCCGTCAACGCCGGCTCCGTCGCGTTGAAACTCGCGTCAAACAACCCGTTCCGCGTCAGGCTGCAAATCTTTTGGGTGCCGTAATAAAAATCCAGCCGCGGCAGGTCGCCCGGATTGGGCGCGCCCGCAAAAATGCCGCCGCGCACCTTGAACAGCGTCCCGCAGTAAGGATCGCCGCTCCGGTAGGGACCGGCGTTGCGATACTGCCGCTCGTCCGCCGTGGTGCTCACCACCGGCGAATCCCCGGCGAACGCCGCCGCAAATGCTCCAGCCGTGTAGCCGATCGTCGCCCGGCCCGCCGTGCTCGCCGCGGCGGTGAACTGGTGCGTCCCGGCGTCGTAAGTGTAAAGCAGCACGGATGCCAGGCCGGGGTCGGGCGGCGTGTAAAACACCTGGTAAAGCGTCGGCGGCAGCCCCGGCGCCGGCGGCGGCGAAGCGGGCGCCCCGCTCGAAACCGCGACCGACTGCGCGGCCAGCTTCAGTTCGTCCGTGAACCCCTCCGCAATCGTCCGGCTGTCCAGGCTCCGCGACTCGATCGTCACCCCGTAGAAAATCCGGCGATGCCATTGCTGGCCTTCCTCCTCCGTCCAAATCACGTCCAGCACGTAGGCCGGCCAGTCGGCCTGGAACCCGTCCAGCTCGGCCAGGTCCAACGCCCACACGCGCCCGATGCGGATGACATATTGCGCCACCAGCGGATGTTTGACCGGATGCGGCGCGCCCACCGGCCGCGTTTCCAGCACCAGCCAGTTTTCCAGCGCCTTCAAATCCTCCGCGTCCGCCCCCGTCCAGAGCGGGCGCGTCAGGTCGGGCGAGCCGTCCGCGTTCGCCGGATACAGGCTCACCTTCGCCTCGGCGAGGTTCAACACGATCTTGTTCAAGGCCGGGTCCATGATTATCTGGGTTCACCAGGGCCGCTCGGGAAATGTTTTGGGAAATTGGATTGCAGCACTGTCACCAACGGTTTCGGATCAAAGCCGTCTGGCGCGTTCTCGTCGCCCAGCAGCGAAATGGAAATGGCGTTGTCATCCGCGTCCAGCTCCACCGTTTCAATCCGGATGCCGTGGCAGATGATCTTGCCCGGCTTGCTCTTGGTGTCGAACTTGTAGGCCAAAACCTGCGTTCTCATAATTCCAAATTGTGATTTAATCGTTAATCGGAATCAAGCCGCCGCGCCTTTGCGCCGGAAAATCTCGTCAATCGCCCCGTGCACCGTGTCCGCGCCGCGCTGCCGGCGCGCCTCGGGCGCGTTGGCATACAGCGCCCGCCGGTGAGCCTCGGCCTTTTCCTTGGACGAACTTTCGCCCTCGTCCTTCCCGTCGCTCTCGCGGATGACGTGCCATTTCTCCCCGATTTTTTTCACCTGCCACGGCATAACTTTTATTCCCGCATAAATTTTATTCCCTCTCCGCGGCGCCCTCTACTCTATTCCTCTCCGCTCCCATCGGATGGGAGGGGAGAGGGTCAAGGTGAGGTGAGGGAAATTTCAGGCGCGCTTTCCCATTGGCGGCTCCGCGTCCGCATGACGGCTACGGTCAACTCGCGCGCCGTTCTTTGGTTTGAATTTCTTGAAATCATATCGTCAATCGTAAATCGTCAATCGTAAATCAGTGGAACGACAGTTCAATGTTCTGTTCCGCCTGCAGCCACGACCAGACCCAGATGCCGTTCACGGCAAACAGCCAGTTCCGCAGCCCGCTCACGTTCGCATACGCCCCCTCCCCGTTCTCCAGGTCGTAGAGCGTGTTTTGCAGGACGAACAGGAAATCCTTGCGCTCGCCAAACCGTTCCGCCAGCGCGCGCGTTCGGTAGCTGTAAGCCTCCAGGTTCGGCAGCACCAGTTGATGCGCCGTGTGATACACCAGCAGCGCGTAGGCCAGCGTGTCGTCGTTGGTGATCGCCGGCGCGAGGCCCATGATGTCCGGCGTCAGCGTCCATACCGTGCAGCCGCCGGCGCGCCGTTCCTGCCGCACCCGCTTCATCCGCAGTTGATGCCGCATCATGCCGGCGATCGCGCCGTCCTCGTAGATTTTCCGGCGGCCCAAATCGCCCGCCACCGCCCGGATGTCGTCGTAAAAATCCGCCAGCTTGTCGAACGAGGCGGCCGCCAGCGGCAGCGCGCCGATGATTTCAAAATCAAAATAGCCGCACGCCGGATAGAGCGTCAGCGCCGGGCCGTTGGCCACCCGCCATTGTCCCCGGTAAAACCCGGGCGCGGCGGTCTGGCCGGCGGCGAATTGATACGACACCTTGCCGTTGAGCGCGTCCGTCACCGTCGCCGCCGCCGTGATGCCCGTCCCTTGCGGCGCCAGTTGAAACGCGAAGGCCACCGTGCAGCCCGTCAGCACCACCGGCGCGCCGGCCGCGTCCGTCAGCGTGGCCGTCAGCAGCGGCAGGTTGCCCTGCACAATTTTGAAGGCTGGTTTCACTCCGTATTCTCAGCATTGGCCGGCGGCGCTGCCGCCTCGATGAACTCGACAATATCCTTCAACTGGCGCAGGTCCTGCGCGCTCAAGGCGCCGGCGGGAATGGCCTCCACGCGCACCGGAATTTTATGGTCCAGATACAGCTCCACCGGCCCGGCCTCCAGCTCGGCCAGTTCCGCGCTGAACGCCTCCCAGCCCGGGTCCGCCGGCGTAATTTCCAGCCGCTCCTGCGGCTCCAGCGCGGCAATCTTCTGGTTCAATTCCGTCAGTGACTTTGGTTCCACGTCGCCCGGTTGGCGGGCCGACGCCAGCTTAGCCGCCGCTGCGCGCAGATCGTCCAGGCTGCCGCGCGCGCCGTGCTTGCGCATCAATCCGTTCAGGCTCAAGCCGTGCGCCTTCAACTCCGGCTCCAGTTGGTCCATCGTCCGCGCCAGCGCGTAGCTGTCCTTGCCGCTCAACAACGTCCGCTGGTCCGCCAGCCGGTTCAACGCGATGATGAAGCACTGGTTGCAGACCCTGCCCAGCGTCATTTTTATTTTTTGTCCCATAAAATCATTTTCGCCGTTTGCGCCCGCGCGCTTTGCGCCGCTCAATCCGTCGCATGGCCACTGCCGCCAGAATCACGACCACCCCGATCAAAAAACCAGACACGGCGACCCGCTCGCCCCTTCATGGCGGTTTGGGCTGCGGATTGTTCGCCCAGCGGTTCATCGTCGCCCACAAATCCACGTGGGGAACATCCACCAGCCACAACGCGGCGGCATGGAAACGGGCGCAGGTGGCGGCATCGGCGGGGGTCACGCCCGCCTCGCTGGCCAGCGGCGGCGTGAACTTCCATCCAAACCGCGCCACCAAATTCGTGTAACGCGCGTGCGCCGCCGGCGTGATGATGAGCAGATGATTGGTGAACCCCAGCACCCCGGAGTTTTGCAGGCTCCCATGCTCGTCCGGCACGGAGTCGAAGGATGCCTGGCGCTGTTTGACCGGGGCGGGAGCAACCGTGTTGCACCCGCTAACCGCCACCGCCAGCATCAGCGTTGGGATCAGCCAGAAGTTTTTGTATCGCTTCGAGGTCTTCATCGTTGATTTCCTTTCGTTGCTCGTCAATCGCCTCCTGCATCCGGTGGACAATCAGCGCGCCCTGCATGGCGGGCGAATTGTTCAGGTCCGACCGCGCCTTGATTTCCTTGGCCACCGCGGCCGTCGCGTCGCCAATCGCGGTCAACATGGCAATCGGGTCCATAACTTTACGGAGATGGCGCGGATGCCGGCCCAGGTGCCGTGCTCGTCGCCGCTCCGAACCCGGCGGAGATGCCCTGCAACATCGGCACCAGATAGGGCGACACCCCCCCAATCTTCCCGGCGGCGTATTGCCCCAAATCGGCGTTGTAAAGCGTCAGCACCGTCGCAATCGTGCTTTGGACCGAGGCCGAGTTTTTCAACTCCTTGATGGAGATGGTGGACAGCGCGGCTTGCAGGTTGGTGGAACTGTATTGGCCGTTGGCGACGGCCAGGTCAATCACCGCCTTGGCCGCCACGAAGTAATCCCGCGCGTTGGCATCGTGGCTGATCTCGTAGTTCGCACCGAACGCGGCGGCGGCCTGCAACGCCCCGCCCACCGCCTGCGGCGTGATTTCATTGCCGTTCACATAAACGATGCCGTTCGTGTCCGTGGTGAAGAACGGACTGCCGCCGGTCGCGCCGGTCGTCTTGCAGCCCGTCGTGACCAACGCCAGCGCGAACGCCAGCCCGATGATTGCGATTTTTGTTTTCATAGTTTTGTTTTTAATTCGTGTCATCCGTGTCAAAAGTTTTTATTTGGCCGGACCGTCCGGAGGTTGCAGTTTGGGCGGTTGCGAATTTTCCGCCACCGTCTTGCCGATGCTGATGCCGCCGATGGCGCCGAGCATTTCCAAATCGCTCGCGCCCCAGGTAATCGCCTGGCCGTTCAGGTGCGCGTTGTAGAACTTGGAAGCCAGCCAGACGGCGGCCACCAGCAGGTTGACCATGCGCGTGCTCGAGGTGTTGCCTTCGCCGTCCCCGGCGCCGATGGTGTTGAGAAAATTTTTCATCTGTTTCCTTCCATGGTGTTGGTGTATTCGTTGTCAACGTTCGTGGTTCCAATGCTGACCACTTCCAGCTTTTTGACCTCATTTTGCAGGGCGTTGTGCCTCGATGAATTGCAGCTTTGGGCCACCCCGATTCCGATTCCAATGCAGCCCGTCAGCACAATGATTTCCAGGCGGGAAAGAAAATAGTCCAGCGTCTTTTTTAGAAACGGAAACCTCCGCCGCAGGAACACGGAATTATCTTCGGAATGAGGGTGGTGGCGTTTCATGTTCAATGTTTCCGGTGCTGCAGCAACGCCGACAGCGCCAGCCAGAAAAAGCAGAAGGCCGTCGAGAAGGCCATGCTCGGCGAATCGTCAAAGACGCTCGGATGCAGCGGCGGGTAGTGGAAGATGTAGCTCGACATGGTGAG
>Ga0187821_10000003_pt1 | contig 35052 bp, 34 predicted proteins | sample NC_wetland_sal_i_20_FD_132442 | JGI IMG/M metagenome (GOLD analysis project Ga0187821, IMG submission 132442) | Wetland sediment microbial communities from Neuse River Estuary, North Carolina, USA - SourceSoil_1 | ecosystem: Environmental > Aquatic > Freshwater > Wetlands > Sediment | place...
CCAGCACCAGCACCAGAAACGCCGAGGCGTCCGCAATCAGCCACAGGAGTTCAACCCCGCGGCTGGCGCGGTGATCGGCCATTTCCACCAGATGCTTAATGAAAACCTTCATCGTCCGCTCCGTTTCTAAAAATTGACCGCGTGATGAGCCGCACCAGCACCAAAACCCCGTCCGCGCCGAGCCAGCCAAACAGCGAGTCCAGCGCGTAGTAAATGGCCGGCAGCGGTTCGGACCCCACCTTCCATTTGGCAATCCAAAACCATACCACGCCGATGAACACCGAAATGACTCCACGCAGCCAGACATGCACCAGCCTGAACTTCTTGCCGCTGATGGTTTGATGCGCCTGCCGCGCCACGCCGCCCAGAACGGCCATCAAAACCATTGCCGTGATCCCCTTCAAGTCTGCGTTCATGCTGTTTCATTTCAAAACGATTTTGCTTCCGCTACTTCAACCGCCCACACCGCCAGTGCGACCAGACACCAGACCAGCGCCACCGGCAACATGGCCACGGCCAGGTAGGGACGCATGGCCTCATGCGTCCGCCGGACGGCTCGGCGAGCCGTCCCTACCAGTGATTTGATTTTGGTCATTGATTCGTCCTCACCTTCGGCGGCGTCTCGGACAGCGACGACCATTTGACCGGCCAGCTTGCCGTGTTCCAGCCCGCCAGATTTGTGCTGGTCAAGCCAGAAATGGAAGCAGGACGGATGATGGCGGTGCGGGTCATTGGTCTGTCCAAGTTACAATGTGATTGGTCAGGTGCGCGTAAATCGGCACGCCGTCAGTGGAAAATAATTGCACCGGAAAAGAGCAAACCGCTTGATAAAAATTCGGCCCGCCCACAGGATTTTTCCATACCGATGCCGGTGAAATCGTCGTCGGGTCTGGCCCGTCAATAATCACGGCCGGATTGCCGTTCACAACCATTTGGTTCGTCGTCGTCGTCCCCACCCAAGAGCCGGTGCTGGAAGCATAAAAGAATCTGCCAGTCGTCGCGTTCGTGTAAGCGCCGACGCACGGCGTTTCGTCCACGTCAAAACAAATTACTGTTGGATTCCAGTAACACCAGCCGTTCAATTCATTGGTCGGGAAGCCGGAGGCGTAAAACGGGTTCGTCGCAAACAACTCCTGATTTGCGTTCAAGACGCGAATCCCACGAATCCCCACCACGCTTGAGATTATTAGGGAGTCGGCAACTTCTTGGTTGGCGTTCAAATCGCCGGTTATTGTCACGTCGTTGGAAACCAGCATGGGAATAGTCGTCCAGATTTTTGAATTTGCGCCATCAAACCGAAACAGTTCTTGACCGGGCTTAGACGGGTCGTTTGCGCCGGAATCGTCATAAAACAATCCGAAAGTGTTATTGGTCGAACCCCAACGCCAGTTGTGATAATGACTGACTGACGCATCGTAAGTCAGCCAGTTCATAAAGTTCCCGTTCGCGCGGCCTTTCGTCGTGAACCCGTCCATCGCGTGCGCTCCAGAATCAAAGTTCCCTTCCACATAAAATCCGTTGGAAATGCTTGTCCAGTGAAGCGAGTAGATTAAAGAACTTCTGTTTTGCATCGCCACAGCGTCATAGCCGTTGATGTAATATGATAGACCCGCGTCCGTGCCACCAAACGCCCACCTTCCACCCAAACCGCTTCTGGCATCCCAATAATATTTGACCGAATCAATTCCTTGGACGGCATCATACAAAGCGAGAAACGGCGACTGTGTGCCATTGTCGGTGGCAATTTGAACCCGGTTGGTGTTTTGCGCTATTGCGGTGTCAGGAGTTACTCCCAAGCCAAAAAAGTTTATGGAGGCTTGGGCTGAATTGGCTTCCACACCGTTGGTCTGGCGTCGAAACAGATTGATTACGCTTTCGCCTTGCGCGACTCCGTTGTAGGAAAACGGCCCGGAAACCACGTTCAGCGTATTCGATACGGTTACAATGTTGTTTTGCGGAAGATAAATCGTGCCAGTGCCACCCACCGCCAGATTCGTCGCCGCATTCACGGGGCCGCCAGACCCGCCGCCGCTGGCGATGGTGATGACGCCTGCGTTCGTGGTCAACGTAATGTTGCTGCCGGGAGCGTAGGCGTTCGTGTTCGCATTGCCCAGCCTAGCGAGCGGGACGGTGCCGCTGGAAAGGTTGCTGGCGTTCGCCGCCTCATTGGTTGCCTGCACCACCGCCGCGTTCACCGCCAGATTGCTCGTGTCCGCGATGTCGTTGGTGATGCCAGTTCCGCTAGAAAGAACATACGCCGTGGTCGCCAGCCCATTCGTCACTGTGGACGTGACATAACCTTGCCCGGTCACATAAGCGGTCGTGGCGAGGCCATTGGTGACGCTCGCCGTCACAAAGCCGTTCGTCGCGCTGTTGACGTAAGCCACAGTCGCCAGCCCGTTCGTGACGCCGGCCGTCACAAAGCCGTTCGTCGCGCTGTTGACGTAAGCCACCGTCGCCAGCCCGTTGGTCACGCTCGTCGTAACTCCTCCCATAGCCGTCCGGGCTGTGGCCGGATTCGTGGTCGTGGTCCAGGGCGAAGCCATCACCGGCAATGGCGCCGCGCCGGACGGGAGCGAAACCAGTAATAGTAGAATCAGTAGAAAGGCAAATCTCATAATTGCAAAATCTTGTCCCAGCCGTCATTAGGATCGTTTATCCACAGGGCTTTCCCGGTCGTGTCCCAGTAGGCCGGGGCCGTCACCGAAACATCCGGGGCTCCCGCGCCAAAAACGATTCCGCCGCCGCCGCCGCCCGCCTCCAGCGCCCGGATCCGGTAGTCGAACGACGTCGTCACCGCCGAGTTGGTGATGCCCACCTTCGCCTGCAGCGCCGCCACCGCGTCGTTCAGGTTGGCGTGCTGCGCGTCGTGCTCCAGCCCCGCCGCGTCCATCGTGTCCGTCGCGCCGGGATTGTTGAACGTGTCCAGCGATGTCGGATAATTCGTCATTTAATGCCATGCCCGGGTTCGGCAAAAACAACAGCCGCAGGCTTGCGCCTGCGGCCATTGCCCTCAAAGCCATGACGGCAAGCCGCCCGGCCTCAAATCAGGGTGCGACAAACGACAGGTTGTCCACAAACTTGCCGGTGGCCGCGTTCTCCATGCTCTCGCCGTCACCGTCCGGCGCGTCGTAATTGATGATCGGCACGTATTGCGTGAACACCAGCCGGTCGGTGGTCAGCACCCCATCCTTCAGGCCCACCAGCATCGCCGTCACCTTCTTGCCGTTGTAACGGCTCAACCGGTCCGCCATGCCGCCAAATTTCGTGTCAATCGTCAGGTCGCCCTTTGCGGTCTTGCCGCGTTTCACAAACGCGTCGCTCTCCATCCCGCTGTCAATCCCCACGGGCGCGCGCGCCTTGGTGTTGAATTTTTTGGACGTGGTCTCGCCCACCAGAATATAGTCGGTCACCTCGGGCAGTTGATACACCCGGAACACCATGCCCCGGCTCCCGCCCACAATGGAGGCCAGGCCGGTGATGGCGGCCACCTTGCGCGCCGCGCCGGTCGCCACCGTCAGGTCCAGCGCGAACCCGCGCGGGAAATTGGCGCTCTGGTCCACCGCCCGCGCCGGCGCCGCGAACGTCGCCGCGCACGTCGTCGTCGCCCCCAGGTCGTCCGTGCAGTTGAACGTCACCGTCGTCGGCACGCCGCTCTGCAAATCTTCCTTGCAGGCGATCTGCAGGTCCGCCGCCGCCCCCACGATGGCCGTCGCCTGGTTCGCCGTCCACGTCCCGTTCCCGCTCACCGTCTGCGTCACCGCGCCCAGCAGCACCGCCGGTTTGTTGGCGACCATCACCGCGAATTCGCCGCCCAGAAAGGGCGCGTCCGCGATGTCCAGGTCGCTCTGCGCGACCGCTGCGGGTAGGTATTTCATAAATTTGTAATCTTGCTCGTAATCTTAATCTTAATCGGCTTTCAGCCTTTCAGAATTTAGACTTCCGTGTAATCGAACCGCGCCGCAAAGATGCGCGTGGCGCTGTTGATGCTCGCCGCGAACACCTTGCTCATCTGCCGTTCCTCCTCGTTGTTCTGGAACAGCACGCTGTCCTGCTGGCCCGTCCGCACCACTTCCTTGTCCTGCGACGGCTTGAAAAACACCCGGCCCGGCTTGATCGTGAATTCCGGATAGCACTTCTTCACGGCGGGATCGAGCGTGGCGTCCGGCTCGAACACCCATTGGATGCCCTTGTAGAACACGCCGCCCCAACCCTTTTCGTAAATCGCCTCCTCCGGCGCGGCGGGCGCGGCGCTCGCCGGCGTCGCCGTCCCGGGCGTCGAGCTCCCGGAGGCGAACGTGCCGAAATAGCGGATGTGCGTCGAGGGCACGCGGATGCGGCCCGTCGGTCGGAACTCGCCCGTGTTGGGCATCCGCACCCCGTTGACGAGCTTCGCGTAATTGATGATCTCGTCCAGCGTCGGGTAATCGAAATAACCGTTGGCGTTCAACACCTCCACGTCGTTCGTGGTGGGCAGGTTGTCCGTATTGATGTAGCTGTTCGCCACAAACGGCCAGTTGGCCTTGGCCCCCGTGAACGTGAACGCCCCGAAAATCGTCTGCAGCAGGTTGAAGCATTCGCGCTCCATCCGGTTCACCGCGTCGCGCGAGAGCGTCAGCGTCTTCACCGCCTGGTCCACGATGTTGCCGCGGTAGATGTCGTTCACCTTGTAGCGCATCACCGGGCTGGCCAGCACCCGCAGCGGAAGCAGGTTTTCCGTCGGGTCCTTGAACACCTTCGCGTTCTTCGGCCGCCCGTCCGCGCCGACAAAGTAGAGCTTGATCTCCTTGTCGTAATCGTTTTGCTCCATCGGCCGCTCGTCGTCCTTGAGATTGACGATGCTGAAGAAATAATTGATCCACTGCATCTCCGCCAGGAGATAGTTGTTGTAGGTCTCCAGCCGCAGCGCGCAGAACTGCCGGCGCGCCGCCGGGTCCACGTCCACCTTGGCCATGAACTCGTTGCGCGCGGAGATCGTCTTGGGATCGTTGATGCCGCTGGCCATCGTGTCGAAGAACGCGCCGAGCGTCTCGCCCAGCGGTTTCCCGTCCAGCCCCACGCCGCACAGCGTCCGGGCGCGCCGCCCAAAGTAGCGCATGCGCTCCTGCAGCTCCGGCAGCGTCATGTTCTGCATCGGCATCACGGCGATTTCATTGGTCTTTTTCATGTTTTTATTTGTAATCAATTTTGTTTAATGGGCCATGCGGCGCGCACCTACACCGTCACGCCGTAGAGCCGGCGGAACCGGGCGCGCACGTTGCCGGGCACCACCGGCGTCTGGATTTCGGCCAGCTCGAACTCCGCCACCTGGCCGCTCTGCGCCGCGGCCGTCTTGCCGCCGTAGAAGCTGCACTTGGTCCCGATGGCCGTCGCGTTGGTGATGTCCCGCGCGCCGTTGCCGCTCGAGAGGTAACCCGTCCCCTCGGCCACGTATTCGTCCGCGTCCTCCAGCGAGCCTTCGCCCCCGGCGCTAAATTGCGTCTCCAGCGGCAGGCTCGGATTGCCCCCCACCGACAGTTCCGCGTAGGTCGGCACCGGCACGCCGATGATGATCTCGCGCGTCACAAACCCGCCAAACGGCCTCGTGCCGTCCGCCAGCACGCAGCCGCCGCTGAAATCCTGGTCGGCCGGGCTTTCGGCGTTGGTGCTGCTCGCCTCCTGGTAGGCGGTCCCCGCCGGCGCCGTCGCGGCGGCCGGCAGCGTCACCGTCTTGTTCGGGCGAGGCCCGCGGCGGATCACTTCAAATAACGGTCTGGATGGAGCTTGGTTTGACATGGTTGTTTTTTTGTTTTGGTTGAAATTTAATTCGTCACACGATCAGCGGCTTTTGTTCGGTCCCGCCGGTCCCGCGCGCCAGCGGCTCGGCCGCCAGCTTGAGGCTCGGAATGTTCGCGACGGTTTTTTCGAACGTGGCAAACTGGTCTTTCGGGAGCCAGAGGCTCGACATCAAATCTTCCGAGAGGTTGATGCCCGCCGTCTGGAACGCCGCCTTGCGGGTTTCAAACAGCGTTTTGGCCGCCGTAAATTCCTCGTCCGTCCCGCCCAGCAGCAGCTTTTCAAATTCGGACGCCGGCAGCGCGATCCCGGCGGTCGTCAATGCGGCCTTCCGCGTCCCGATCAGCGCCGCCCGGTTCTTTTCCGCTTCCATTTCCGCGCGCACCTTCTTCTCGCCCTCGATGATGCCGTTGTCCTTGGCGGACGAGCAAAGCTGCGTCACCGTCGTCTTGGGCACCAGATCCCCGGCGGTCACTTTTTCCTGCACGGCGGTTTCAATCTTCGGCGTGAGCTGGTCCTTGGGCAGCAGGTCGCCCGCGGTGATCCGGCGGGTGATTTCCGCGTCCACGGCGGAGGCGGTCTGCGTGCGGGCCTTGCTCAATTCCAGACTCAAGGAGCTCGCGCAGGCGTTCGAGGAAACCAGCGAGCTGAACAGGCAGTCCAGGCTGCTCGCCACGCTCCAGTTGCCGTCGGTGTCCTTCGGCAGCGACGCCAGCACCGCGTCATACTTGGCCACCAGGTCGTCCCAGACCTGTTTGAGCGGCCCTTCGTAGGTAGCCGCCAGCGAGCACGCCTGCGAGCGGATGGTGGTGAAGAAATCGCGGAAACCTTTCAGGTCCTTCGGGTCTTTTGGAATCGCCAGCATAAATTGTTTTCTCAATGTTTCACTGCGTTCAAAATCAATCGTGCGCGCAGTATGTCCCCGGAGAAAATCGGGGCGGGGGGTAAATCGTAAAAAAATTAAATTATTTTTTAGTTGGTAGGGACGCGCTGCTGCGCGTCCGTCAGGCAGGGCGCGTCACTCCGTGCGCGCCGTCAAGAAGTAGGAGCCGAGGTAACGAGGCTTTGTTAGGGCGAGACTCTGGCGACCAATCAACTCTCAACTATCAACTATCAACCCTTTACAAGGAATTTATCCGCCAGTTCGTGCAGCGGTTGCAGCATTTTTTCGGCGTCCAGCATTTTTTCGGACGCCAGCATCTTCGAGACGCGCGCCGGTTTTTCCTTGCCCAGCGGCGTCAGCCCCACGCCGGAAAAACGGATGCTCCCGGAGAGCCCGCCCACCAGCAGGATGGTTTTCTGGCCGTTGAACTGCCGCACGATGCGCGTCGAGACGTTGTCCTCGCGTTCGTCATCCACCTCGTTGTTCACGCATTTCAAAAGTTCGGTCGGCGCGCTCATTGCCGGAACGTAGGTGTAGCCCAGCGCGCGCAAATCCGCCGGCGTTCTCTCCACAAAGGATTCAATGCCCGCCGTCCCCGCCACCGCGAACCCGCTCTCCTCCAGTTCCAGCTCGTTCTCCATGCTCACCGTCCATTCGCCGTCGCCCATCACCGTCCTGCCCTTGGCCCAGAGCGACAGGATTTCATCCACGCCCTGCAAACATTTGTGCATCACCGCCACCGCCCGGATGCCCGGCGCCGCCAGCGGATCCGCCTGCACCCGCCACGCCTTCACCAGCGTTTCCGCCGTTATCGCCTTGTTGCAGCCGGGGCATTGTTCCAGGCCGCACTCCACAATCCGCACTCCGCACTCCGGACACCACGCCGGCAGGTCCGGAAATTCCACCGCCATGATGGTCCCCAGCGACCGGTCCTGTTTGTATTCCTTCGGGTTCTGCTTGATGATCATGTGCGCGAAGTTGAAAATCTTGCCTTCCATCGTCCGGTAGCTGTTTGCCACCACCTGCGGATGGATGCCCGTCAATTCCGAGATCACCACCGGAAACGCGTGCGCCAGGAAAAATTCCACGTAGGCCGAATCCTCGTCGGGCTTGAACGTCCGGCCCGCGATGGTGATGGCCTGTTCCGCCGCGCAGACCGAAATCCGCCGCGCCGTCACCGTCAATGTCTTGCTGTTTTTCATTTTACAGTTTCAGCCTTCAGCCTTCAGCCTTGTCAAGCCCCGATCAGTCCATGCGCCAGCAGGTCGTCAATCAGCGCCTTCACCGCCTGCGCGAGATTGGCCAGCGTCACGGTGCTGGTCGCAAAGCTCGTCCGGGTCGGTGTGCCGGTCGCCGCCGTCCAGCCCGTCTGCCGGTTGCTCACCACCGCCACGCCGTTCACCTTCAATCCATACGCCGCGTCCGCCTGGAGCCACCCGCTGTTCACCACCACGTCCCCGCCGCCGAACCGCGCGGCGTAATTGGTTCCCGCGCCGCTCGGCGCGTCCACGAACAAACCGTAGGCGTTCGTGCAGCCGCTGCCCGCCGCCCCGCCCGCAATCTTCAGCCCGCACGAGGTCGTGATCGTCGCGTTCGTCCCCGCCGCCGGCGGACCGGAAATCGCCAGCGTCGCCGCCGCCGTCAGCGCGCTCGCCGCCACAAAGCCGTAGGTCGGCGCCTCGATGCGCGCCGCCCGCTGCAACGACAGCGTGCCCGTGTTGAACTGCACCGTCCGCGCGGAATTGATGACCAGGTCGGACGATTCCACGCCGCCCGCCAGCGTCGTGTTCGCCGCGCCCGTCAGCACCAGCAGGTTCGGGCTGCCGGACGTCGCAATGGCCGGCTGGATCGTCACCGCGCCCGTGAACGCCGCCCCGGCCAGCGCCGCGTAATTGCCGCCGCTCACCAGCCCCGCGTCCAGCTTGCCCAGCGCCGCCAGGATCGTGTCCGTCGCCAGCAGCGTCGGGCTGCCCGCCGACGTCGTGTAGCCCGTCAGCGGCGTGGCCAGCACCCGCGCGCGGGTGAACCACGCGTTGCCGCTCGGCGTCGCCAGGTTCACCGTCCCCTCCGCCAAATCATTCGAGGTCGCCCCGCTCGTCACCGCCCCGGCCGTCGCCTTCAACAACCCGGAAAATCCCGTCACGGAAAGCCCCGTCACCGACAGCGCCTGGTTGATGCTCAACGTCCCCGTGGCATACGTCAGGCTCGCCGACCCGATGACGACCGAACCCGCCGTGATCTGGTTCGCGGCAAAATTGCCGCTGGCGTCCCGCTGCACAACGTAACTCGCCGTGTTCGCCGACGCCGCGTTCAGGCCCAGCACGCCGGCCGCCAGCGTCAATGCGCTCGCGCCGTCCACCGTCACCACCGGCGCGCCGTAGCGTTTCCACAGCCCGGCGAAATTGGAAACCACCGGCGAGGCAATCGCCGTGGCCGAGTTCAGCACGGCGATGTAATTCAGGCTGTCGCTGGGCGTCAGCGAGAATCCCGTCCCGCTGCTGTCACTCGCGTAGCCCAGGTAGATGTAATTGGCCGGCCCCGTCAGCCGCCACAGTCCGGCAAAATCGGAAGCCTGCGGCGAGGCGACGGCCGTTGTGGAAAGTTTGAACGCCGAATAGACCAGGCCGGTCCCGGGCGACGCGGAAAAATTCGTCCCGCTGCTGTCGCTCGCGTAGCCCACGTAGAGATATGCCGACGCCCCGGCGCTGCCCGCCGGCCCCTGTGTCTTGACCCACAGCCCGGCAAAGTTCGCCGCCGCCGGCGACGCGACCGGCGACGGCGAATTCAGCACCGCCATGTAAATCAATCCGTCGCCCGGCGTCAGCGAGAATCCCGTCCCGCTGCTGTCGCTCGCGTAGCCCACGTAGAGATAAGCGGAAACGCCGCCGCCGGCCAGCAGCCGCCAGACGGTGGAATTGAGCGAGGGCCGCTGGTTCAACGTGGTCGTGTTGGCGCAATAGAGCGAGCCGGCGTCCGTTGCCATCATGCCCGCCGTGTAGGTCGTCAGCGCGTTCCACGCCCCTTGAAACAGGCTGGTCAGCAGCGCCGTCGCCTCGCCCAGCCGGACCAGGTCGTTCGGGCTGGCCGCCGCCATCGTCTGCGTCGCCCGGCCCTGGATCGTCACGTCTTTTAACAATGAACTCATTTGCTTTCCCTCGGTTTTTTGTTCGGGCCGCCGGGATGGCCGCCCGCCTTTTCAATGGCGCCGTGCGCCGCGTCAAAGGCCGGCTCCACGATGTGGGCGGCCAGTTCGCTCTCGCTTTCCTTCCGGGCGCGTTCGGTGGCGGGATCGGTGAGGCCGGCTTTCTGCATGAATGTTTCCTGGCTCATCGGGCCCGCCGCCATCGAACCCTTGATCAGTTCCGCCAGTACCCGGCTGTCCCAGAGCACGTCGTCCCCGTAAAACACCATGGCCGTGTCCGGCATCTTCAGCGTCTTGCGCAGCACGCTTTCGATGAACGGCCGCACGTAATCGCGCTGGCTGCTCGTCTGCGCCTTGAGCAGCGGCATCAGGTAGGGATTCACCGCCTGGGAAAAAAGCATCTGCCCGATCGGCATGGACCAGAACAACAGCGTTTGCAGGGCGCTTTCATACCGGTTCTTCCCGAAATGTTTCGGGTCCGGCCGGGGATAATCCACCTCATGGTCCCAGTTCACGATCAACTGGATGGCGCGCGCCACCAGCTTCTTGTCGTTCTTGATGATGCGCTGGATCGCCATGCGCCGTTCCTTCTTCAAAAAATTCGCCTTGCCGCCCGCCTGCGGGCCGTAGCGCGTCTCGTGCCCGATCTTGTGCATCTCATACACCGTCCGCATCGTGTCCGAGAGCTGCCAGTCCGCCACCTCCAGCGCGTCCCAAGTCTGCACGCAGTTGAACAGCGTCCGGATTTCCGGCCAGGCCAGCCCCGCCCCGATCCGGCTCCTTTTCACCACCTCGAATAAAAACAGCTTGCTCGAATTGTAATCCTGCTGGCGTGAAATCTTGATGGTGTCGCCCACCCGCAGCGCCGCGCGTTCCGCCCTGGAAAGCCCCGGCAGCGTGTCCACCGTGGCCGCCGGGAGGCCGTGCGTGAACGACAGTTGCTCGATGCCCAGCGCGTCGTCGTAGGTGCAATGCTCCGCCGGATAAATCATCGGCGGACGGTTCGGACGCCAGATGGCGATGACGTTGCGCTGGATGATCCATTCCTGCCAGACCTCACGGTTGAACCGGCGCGCGTCCTGTTCGTTTTTCCGCCACCATTGCTCCACCGCCTTCACGTCCTTTTTGTCCCGCGCCACGATGGAAAAACTGTGGCTGTAGATCGCCTCGCGCAGCTCGCAGATTTTCCGGATGAACGCCAGCCGTTCCGTCCACAATCGCGAGACGCTGAAAATCGCCGGGCGCGGTTTCTGGAAAACCTCCGGGATGCTGGGGAACGCGCCCCACGCGTTCATGTCGCCGAACCAGAACATCCCCGTGTCCATGCCGCCGCCCCACGCCCATTCGCTGGCGGCCTGCCGTTGCTTTTTTCTGCTGGCCATTCGGTTTGGAAATTAACAGTGGTTTTTCCGGCGCGGGGGTGCTTTCGCCCGCGCTTTGACTCGTAAATTCAAACCCGGTAGCACCCCGCCTCGTCCTCGGCGTCCTCGTATTCAAACTCGCCCATCTTCAGCCAGAGCAGGAAACGCACGTAGGCGTAGATGCACGCGTAGGCCAGGTCTTTCTTGCCCGCCGCGCTGAATTTTTTCGCCCCGTTGCGCGTCAGGTCCCACGCGCCGTTCTCCAGCGTCGCCGCCACCACGTTCATCAGTTGCAGCCGCGCCGCGTCCAGGTTTTTCAGCGCCCATTCCTTTTCGTTGTCCCACGGTTCCGTCGTCGCGCGCGGGCGCTCGTTGAACGGCAGCGGAAACCCCACCTCCCCGTGCTCGACCGCCTCCTGGAACGCATGATGCATCGCCGTGTAGAGCGAGTCCACGCCCGGCTGCAGCATCGGCCACAGGCTTTCCACCTGTTCCCGCGTGAACAGCGTCAGGATGAAATGCGCGTTGCCCGCCGTCGTGTCCGCGATGGACGCGATCGGCGTGCATTCCCGTTCCGTCCCGTCTATCAACTGCTTCGTCTTGTTCAACTCCGGCCAGATCTGGAGGCCGCCCCCCTGCGTGTCCATCATGATGCCCTCCAGTTTGAAATGCTGGTGCTTTTTGTGGACGATGCCGCTCATGTCCCGCGTCCGTTGCGCCTGCCACACCCCGGCGTCGTCGCGCGCGTTCACCTCGCCGCGCACCCGGTAGGCCCAGACAAATTCCGCCAGCCAGTCCGCCACGTTGTTCGTCGGCGGCGCGGGCAGGCCCGGCCGCGGCCGCACCCGCAGCACCGCCAGCCCCGCGTCGTCGCTCTTCCGCCCCTGCGCCGGCGCCGGGTCAATCCCCATGAAATAATGCGCCCCGGCCAGCGTGCGCGCGCATTCCGGCTCCAGCCCGTTGCCCAGCCCCGCCTCCACGCACCGGTTGAGCGCCGTTTCCGAATACCAGCCCTGCGTCTCGCGCGCCCACAAACCCAGCCCCTCCCGCAGCCAGTGCCCGCGCGTGTAGCGCATGTTCAGGTTCTTCAGCGTCTTCCAGTCGGGAATGATTTCCCGGAACGGTTTTCCCCGGGTGCCCGTCAGCACGCGCGCCGCCCCGTGGCACAGCGGGCACTCCGCGTTGTCTGGCGGCACCCGCCCCGTCCGGCAAATGCACGGCTCGATGCGTATGTCCGTCTCCGTGGGCAAATTGGAAAAATCCTTGAAGCAGCTCGTGAACACCTGGTAGCCCGGATTGCCGGACTCCGCCTCGGCCAGGTGTTTCCGGTAGTTTTCATACGCCGGATGCCGCAGGCTTTCCGCCGTCGCCAAAAACAGCCGGTGGTTGCACCAGAGCGGGTGGTTCTGGTTCCAGCAATGCCGCCGCACGCGCCCCACCACCTGCTGGTCAATCCCGCTCACCACGTTCCCCTTTTCGTTCGTCACCCGGCCGGACTTGGACATGCTCTCGACCTTGGTCCATTCGTCCACGCCAATCACGTTGAACGTCAGACCCGCCTGCCCCTTGGCCCCGCGCACCCAGTCCGGCGCCGGCCCGTAGCTGATGCTGTCGTTCTTGAAGTTCTGCTTGTAGCAGGCCGGCCCCTTCGTCTCCGCCTTGCCCCCGGATTCCTCCATGATGATTTCCGACTTCCCTTTTTGCGCGCAAAAAATCGGCGCGCGCTGCGAGTGGAACGAGTCGTAATAAGGCCAGTAGATGTCCTTCATGGACTGGAACCGCTGGTAATAGGCGCACACGTGCTGGTCGCCGATGAGGATGCACCGCTTTTGCATGAACAGCCAGAAGCCCAGCGATTTCCCCGTCCCGATGCCGCTGCTGTCAATCACGTCGGGCGTCCACCAGTAGATCCGCTGCCGCACCGCCTGGAACACGTCGTGCTTGATGCCAAACAGCACGTAATCCGCCAGCACCGGGTCCACCAGAAAATCGTCCACCATCGTCGGTGTCACCTGCAGCCGCCGGCTTACCCGTGTCACCCCGCGCGACACCGTGATGTTCTTTTCGGCAATCATGGCGCGTCTTCCCCCTCTCCACGTCGTGAGTCAAGCCAGGCCGGGGTTCGGCCGAACGATGGGGAGAGGGCCGGGGTGAGGTGTCTTTTGTAATTCATGATGAGACCGGCTTGATGAGCTTGATCGAGAGCCGGTATTGCACCGGCTTCCCGGTGCGCGCGTCCGTCATTGTGATCAACTGGATGTCCGCCGGCCCGTTATATTCAATCTGGCGCCGGCTTAAAAGATAACCGGCCAGCACCAATTGCACCTCGTCCGGCGACATCACCGCAAAGATTTCGCGGGGCGCGCTCAAATTATTTTCTTTTTTGCCGGGGCGTCGTCGCCGACCGGCGCCGCATCATCTCCCGGATGACGGCTTCGATTTTCGGCTGCTCCCGTTGCTTTTGGTCCATGCAGGCAAAGCAGCCGGCCACGATGGCCGCCAGCGCCAGGCCGGTGGCCATCCACATCCACCAGGGCGCGTTCAGTAGAAATAACAGCGCAGGCATCCAGCCGCTCCCGGCCAGCCCGGCGGCAATCCAATAATTGTAAAACCGGTTGCTCATGCCATTGCTTCTTTTGCCGCGACGGGCTCCCCCTCCGGCCCGTAGTCGGGAAACTCGTCGCCTTCGCCGGGCAGCACGCCCTTTTCCAAATCCACCGCCGGCTCGTTCAATTCCGCCTTCGCCTTCGCCACGCCCTCGCGGAAGCCTTCCGTCAGCTTTTTCAGGTCGCGCTTCTTGAGTTTGCTTCGGAAGTCCGGGTTGTAGAGGCCGTTGATGGCCTCCACCACCGCCACCGTCCAGCCCAGGTCGAACCGCGCCGAGGGCAGTTGCGCCGACGTCCGCAGCAGGAATTCCACCTCGCCCGCCGTGTTCACCCCGTTCCAGCGCCGGTTGTCCTTGTTGCCGTAGAATTCCCGGTGCGCCAGGTTCAGGTCCGAGATCACCGCCAGCGTCCCCAGCTTATCCGCAATCGCCATCTCCGGGAATTTTTCCTGCAACTTTTCCAGTTGCGTCTGGTATTGCGATTCAATGCGCTGGCGCTCCTCGGAAAGCTGCTTGAACTTTTTGGACGAGGGCGAGAGCGGCATCATCTCGTCCTGCAGCCGGTGCAGGTATAGCTCGTTCACCAGCGTCTCGCGCGCGATGGCGCTGGCCAGCGGTTCCTCCAGCATCTTCTGCCATTCGGGCGCCCGCAGCTTGGAACAGAACCAGGCCCGTTCCAGCCGGTTCTCCCGTTCGCTGCGCGGCACGTCCGCCCCCTTTTTGTCTTCACCGGCCGCCGGGTCATAAATGCTGATCTTGAATAGCCGGTCGCTGAATCCGAACCGTTCCAGCAGCCCGTCATCCAGCGCCAGTTCCCCTCGCGGAGTGGGCGCGGCCTCCGCCGGTCTCCGGTCTCCGATCTCCGAACTCCGGACTCCAAACTCCGAACTTCGAACGGAGCGCCAGCCGGTGCCCAAAAAATCCAGTTCCGCCGTGATCTGTTCCGGTTTGCACCCCAGCGACGCGCAGAGTTCCTCCCGCGTCGAGGCGCGCAAATCGTCGGGCTGCACGTCGCCGGTCGGAATCAACGGCAGGATGCCGAACAGCCGCCGCGTGATGAGCCATGCCGAGGTCTGCGTGTGCACCGCGCAATGGTCGTGAAACTCTTTCATCGCCGCCTCCCACGGGGCCGACAACTGGAATTGCGCGGCCAGCGCGTCAAACCGTTCCACCCGCCACTTTTCCGCCGAGAGGTTGGGCGTGTATTCCAGAATCTTCGGCGGCGGCCCGGCTTCCACGGAAACCGATGCGGCGGCCGGCGAGTTGACCGGCGGAATGGATTTTTTTCTTGCCACAAAATTACTAGTGTAAAGTTAAACCGCCATCGGAAAATATGTTTCAAACTGCAGCAGCAATTCCTCCGTCGTCTTGGGCAGGGAGGGATGCTGCCGGTTGTTGCCCAGCCAGAAATAAAAATTCCGCAGTGCGTCGGAGTCATGCTGCTCCACCACGGCGCAGGCGGACGCCATCAACCCGTCCGTGAACTCCCCCTTGGCCCGCTGCCGCAGCCCCAGGCAGCGGTCCACCATCTGGATGAGCACCATCGAGCGCTGGGATTCCGTTGCCGTCATCTCGCTCTGGTCGCGCTTCTTGAATTTTTCCGGCGGAAACATCATGCATTGGTGCGCCGCCTCCTCCGTCACCCGTTTCAACGCCGCGCTGATCCGGCTGTTGGTGTTGCCCTTGTCGCAGCCCCGCTTGAAATTTCCGGCCAGGTGCGGGTTCAATCGCGCGAACAACGGGCAGAACCATCCGGGATTTGGCTCCGGCTCGGCGGTCAGCAACCCGCACTTCACCAGCAGGTCCGCCGGCAATCCGCCCGGACGCGGTTCGGTGCCCGGCCCGTCCTTTTCCACCGCGCCATAAAGCGGCTCCAGCGATGACGCGTATTGTTCCGCGCCCCGGCTCGTCAGCCAGCCCGGCCGGTTGGTCGAGCGCGCCAGATAACCCAGCGTCACAAACAATCGCAGCAGCATGAACGTGGCCGCCTGGTCAATGAGCCTGGGAAAATGGGCGGCGCGTTTTTCACCCTCTCCACCTTGCGAGTCTGGGGCCGGCGTGTCGCGCCGGAGTTGGACGAAGGCGGAGGCGAGGTGGTCTTTCAGCGCGCTGCGCAACTGCCAGTATTCCGGCAGTTGCTCATAATCCAATGGCAGGTAGAGTTCGGACACGGCTCGTTCCTCTGCGCCTGGATATGCAGACCTTCTACTGCAACCGGCGGCCCGGCGCAAGTTTTTTCATAAAAATAATTTCCGCTTGGTTATTGCAGACTGTATTCATTGCTGATGGTCAGTCCCGGCGGCCCGCGAAAGAACCGGACGCCGTCCGCATAAGGAATCTCCACCGAGCCGGCGCCGCCCGGCGCGTTTGTAAAAAAATTCCAGGAGATTGAATCCGCGCTGGCCTCCACCGTCACCGCGTTGGTGATGCCAGTCGGCCATGTCAGCCGCCAGCCCCGCAACGACCCGATCCGCGGCCAATGCGTTTCGTTGGACAAATCGCTTTCATCACCGGCGCTATCCAGTGCGCTCGCCGCAAAGAACCAGCGCGCCGGCTGCCCGTTCGTCCGCGTCAGTCCCATCACGCCGTTCGTCACGGCCCCGAACTGAACGCAGGGATGGTTCGCGTCCACCCCGGGGGCGAACCCGTAATAAATCCGGTAAGCAATCACATTCGTGCTCACACTCGCCGTCCATGCCAGACCGATCTGGTTAGTTTGAATGACCGCGCGAGCCACGGCGGCTTCCTTCAAGCTGGGCGGCATCATCGCCTTAAGCATAATTGCCACCGGCCGCGCCGGCGCATTCGTAGGTAGTGACGCCCCGCCGGGGCGTCCGCCGCTCCGTCCAGCCGGTGCCAAGCCGAGGTTCGGTGGCCCCGCGCAGGAAACCAGCAGCCATCCGAGCAGCAGTAGCGCCAGAAACAATTCCTTCTGCGGCCCGCCCTTTTTTTCAAACGGATTTTGCTCCAGCCACCAGTCCGCAATGCTCACCTCGTGGACATCTCCAAATTTCATGGTCTTCGGACACACGGAGCGCGGCACCCATTGCCGGAAGCCGCTCACCGGATGTTCATACCGCCGCGCCAGTTCCGTCTCGCAGATGAAATTCAATTTCAATGTCGTCAGGTCCATAAGTCGTTTTACCAGGACGCGCAGCGGCGGGAATTCGATGATGTTGGATGTTGGATGTTCGATGTTCGCTGTTTCCATCCGCACCACTTCCAATCGCGCGAAGGAAAGCCTTCGCCGCACCGCCCATTCCAGTTGCTCCAGCGTTTCAAATTCATTCGGCTGGCACCAGTCCGGCCGTCCGCGCCAGTTCATCCAATAACCCCGGCCGCGCCGTCCATGCCCGTAAAGCTGTGCCTCGGCCTTCACTGTCCCGATGATTATCCAGCGCGTTCGCATTTTTGATAAATCGCGTCCCCGTGGCCGCCGAAGCCGTCCAGCGGATATTGCGCCACCAGTTCAAAACCGCGCGCGCGGATCAGCGCGTCCAGTTCCGGGAACAGCACGCACCGCTCATACATGCGCTGGTAACCCACCTCCGTCACAATCAAATCAATGTGGGCCAGCGTCCGGGTCGCGCCTTTGATTACCAGATCCTCGCTCCCCTGCGTGTCCAGAAACAGCAGGTTGAAATCGGCGGAGCGCAGTTCCGGATGCCGGTCGAAAAAGGCGTCCAGCGTGACGACGTTCACCTGGATGATCTCGCCAGGGCTGACGCCCCGCAGCGGCGGGATGCGGCCCTCGAACAGCGGCGAGAGCGAACTGGACGACAAATCATTCGTCACGTGGAATGGCGCGCGGCCGCAATAATCCGCCAGCGCCAGGTTCCATTTGGTCGCGCCCGGCCGCATCTGCAACCCGGCAAACCGCGCCGGCACCGGCTCAAAATAAAGCTGATGCTCAATGCCGGTAGCTTCCCAGAGGGGGATTTCCTGCCCGCAATCCGCGCCCGCCTGGATCACCCCGCGCACGCGCCGCAATAAATCCTGATGATGTTCAAAGAACGGATGCATAAAATTCCTCCATCCGGCGGCGGAACAGCGCCACGTCGCGCGCCGCCGTTTCCGCGCCCGCCGGCGTGATGTGCAGATGCCGCACCCGCGCTTTCTCCGCGTAGGCATACACGCCCAGATGTTTTGCCTTGGCCGCCCATTCATCATCCAGACTCCACCGCTCGTAGGGCGCGTCCATGCAATGCTTCAGGTGAAACGCCCGCGACAGCAGGGGAATGCACGCCGTCCGCCAGCCCTCCGCCCCGTCATTGATGGACACCACCCCGTCCCCGTCGCCAATCCGTTCGTTATAAACCCGCAACGCCTCCTCCAGCCAGTCGTCGGTGGGGCGAGACTCCATCGAGCCGTCAGGAAAAAATTCCACGTCGTCGTTCAGCAGACACACCAGCCGCGTTTGCGCTTGGGCAATTCCAAAATGCACCGCCGGAATTACGCCCGCCGTCCAGCTTTCCAGCACCGCCGCCCCCAGCAATTCCGCCGGCCCATCCGCGCGCCGGTCTTGGTCCACGATAAATATGAACGGCCGATGCGACACCGCCCGCGCCAGCGCCTGTGCCAGCGCCGGCCGCCCGCGGACCGGCACCACAATCGTAATGTCCGCCAATGTCATCATGTTAATCCCAGCCACATGTCCAATAATATCCGCGACGCGGCTCAAAATAAAGCTGGTGTCGCGTATAAAATGCCGCGCGGGTTGCCATCCGCCACGTTGGCCTCCTCGTTGTAAGCGAGGTCAAAGTCGGGATTGATCGCCGCCAGCCCCGCCCACACGTAATCCAAATCTAGCGCCTGCCCGTTCCAGGTGTCGTAGCCGAACGGTTTGTTCGGGACTTTGAAATCGTGAATGATGATGACGCTGTCTTTGAGGCCAAAGTCAGCGACCACCTTCAACTCATCCAGCAACGGCCAGTAACCCTGCCAATGCGCGTCCAGATAAAAACACAATCGGTGGGGCGAGACTCCGTCGAGCCGTGTATCGAACCATTGGCGCAAAACCTCTGGCGAGTTCCCCTCATACGACCAGATGCGATTACCGCCAATCCCGCCATTTCGGTAACAATTCAATCCCAATTCGCAACCGGCCTTGATCCAGTTCTCCATCGCCTGCCGCCGGAAATCGGGATTGATTTCAATGGTGACCACGTCGCAATAACGGCTCGCGTGGAGCGCGCCATGCCCCAGATGCGTGCCCGTCTCGATGCAGGTTTTGAACCCGAACTGTTTTTGCAGTCCGGCAAACCGCGCCTCGGCTATGGTATCGTGAAACATAATCAGACCTTTTCCATCGCGGCATTTACCTCGGCCAGTTTTGCATTGAGCATTGTTTCAAGCGCCCGGCCAAGGCCCGACGCTTCGATGTGCAAGTTCGTGATTTTAATGTCCACGCCCGGCGCGCCGCCGCGTGTGGACGTGAAGATGATGAACATTGATTCCACCTGTCTTGATTCTCGTGTGTTCCCGGTGAACGGGCCCACCCCGTGCGGGCCATCCTTCCATGGTTCCGTCACCGCTTTGAGGGCGGCATGGATTTCATTGCGAATTTTCTCCAATTCGCGGTATTTTATTATTCGCCCAACTTGGTGATTTAATTCTTTTTGTTCCATAATCCGTTTTAATTCGCGTTAATTCGTGTCTGTTCGGTGCCAGGCCGGGGTTCGGCCTAGAAACATTGCGGGTCTTGGCGGTGTGCCTCGCACAGCGCCAGCACCGCGGCCTCATCGGTCAGATGCTGGCTGCCCAGGCCCAGCCGCCGGTTCGTCTCGCTCAACCGGTCCCGCCGGTCGCGCACCCGCCGCGCGACGCAGAAGGACGGATCCGCGTTCTGCCAGTGCACCCCGTCAAAACTCCATTCCCTCTCCGCTTCCATCGGATGGGAGGGGAGAGTGTCAGGGTGAGGTGAGGGCCCATGCACCGAATGATTCCCCAATCCCAGTTGCAGGCCCCGGTTCGCGCGCAGGATGATTGGTTTTTGATACGGCGCATTGCCGGCGGAATTCCGGTTCGAGTCGCCGTGTCGCCGTTGCAACACCGGCTCCAGGCCGTCCGCCAAAACCAGGTCGGACTCCGTGGCATGGCGGAACACGCTCCACATCCGCGCCGTGAGCGCGGATTGTTCCGGCGGAACTTTGTCAAGAAATTCGTGCACCGACCGCACACCGTTTCGCAGCGTCCATTTCAGGCTGGCGGTGAACGGCGCCGGCCAGACCAGTTCGTCCGCGTCCACGACGATTTGCCACGCGCAATCATCGGCCCGGCGCAAGCAGTCATTCACCTTGTCCCGTTTGAGCGTGTCATCAAACCCGGCCGGAAATTCCCAATCCTCAATCATGATTTCTGTCGCCATACAGTCTGATGCCAGCTCAAGGATTGAACGCGTCCGGTCGGTGGACCTGCTCACCACCGCGTGGATGACGTCCGCCCAGCGGTAATGTTCGAGGAAGAACGGCAGTAGAAATTCCTCGTTGTAAAGAAAACAGATGACCTTGATGCGCGTCATATCGGTGTGGGCATTCCCTTGGGCAAACCGGACCTGCCAGAAAGCAGATACCGCTGCGTCGTTTTCAAATCATGGTGTCCGAGCAAAATCTGAATCTTGCTGTGTTCAACGCCCTCCCGTTCCCAAAACTGTGCCGTGGCGTGGCGCAGACAGTGCGGCGTATAATGCTTCGTGATTTTCAATTTTCGGCGCGCATCCGCCATCGCCCGCTGAATCACCGCCGGCAGCAGGTGGTGGCGCCCGATGTTGCCAGTATCCGGGTCGGTTGAAATGCGGTCGGAAAAGAAAATAAACTGCCATTCCAATGAGTGATCCTGTCCCGGATATTTTGTCGCCAGTTGACCCGGCAGATGGACCCACCCCAAACCGTCCCGCAAATCATTTTCATGCACGCGCCCGCGTTCCCGCACGAGCGCCTCAAGTTCCGGCATCAAACTTTCAGGCATGGGAACCAGCCGTGACTTGCCTCCCTTGCTGCGTTGAATGACAATCATCTTGCGCCGGAAATCCAAGTCCTTCACCCGTATCCGCAGGGCATCACTCACGCGCAAGGCCGAACCTAATTGAATCCTCAACACCAGCCCGTGCATATCCGGCACGAAATTGACAATGCTTTTAGCGATGTCCAGCGGCGGAACATCAATCATTATCTCCTGCCGCTTGGCGCGGGCGATGCCATTGAGATCGCCAAGCCGGACATCCAGCACCCGTTCAAACATGAAGCGCAGGGCGTGGAACGAGATATTTTGGGTCGAGGCGGAAATATCGCGGTTGGCCTCATCCGTAATGAACTCGCGGAAATTTTCCGTGGCATCCAACTTCAATTCATCCTCTGACTGTGCGCCCGACCATAGAACAAATCTTTTGGCTACATGCCAATAAGACCGTTCCGAAGTCAGGGCGAGCCGGTCAGCACGGCACTGGCGCTTGAATTTTTCCTCAAATCTCATTTCGTTATACATCCTTTGAAGGCGGTGAATAAGAGTTACCCAGCCCTAGCACGCCCTGGGATAATCGGCGCACGGCGGTCTGGCAGTAGTCTTCCTCCAGTTCGATTCCGATACATGGGATTCCGAGGTCTTTGGCGGCACGGAGGGTTGTGCCACTCCCCATGTATGGGTCACAGATGAGTTTCGGTTTTGCCTTCTCGATACACCAGCGCATCAGCCCTTCGGGTTTTTGCGTCGGGTGTTCGATTGGTTCAGAGCGGATGCAGCCTTGCGACGTTTCGGCGTAGATATAGACGCCGTGGCCTTTGTTCCACCACGCCAGTTCCGCGTCCGCGAGGAAGGCTGTGCCGTTTTTGTGGCGCTTGTCCCACACCAGCCAGCTACCGACCGAGAGTTTATTGCAGTAGCAGTTCGCGCCCCAGAGTATCAGCGTCGGGTGTCCGTTCAGCCACGTCGGATCGAACGGTTCAGCATCACCATTTACCGGCTTGTGATTCTTGCGCTCGACGTTAAAGCCGGACGTGAAGCGCGTGTAGTCCGTATTCCAGTCCACACCGTAGGGCGGGTCAGTTATCACCGCGTCCACGCCCTTGAGCAGCAGGATTTTTCGACAGTCGCCATGATAGATAGTGATTCCATCCACGTCGTAAAATGGGCTGGGTAACAAATCACTGGAAGCAACGGCGGGTGTCCGTTGCTCTTGAGTCGTTGGCGATGCGGTAGTCATTGGTTTTTCGCGCCGTGCTTCAGTTCTACGTTGGGCGTCATATCGAGCGCGCCTTCAAGTTCGCGGCGGATTCGGCTTGCGGCCATCTCGAAATGCCGCTTGTCCTTCTCGATGCCGATAAAATTTCTGCCAGCGCGAACACACGCCACACCAGTTGTTCCACTGCCCATGTATGGGTCGAGCACCGTTTCACATTCGACCGCCTCAAGCACATTGGCCGGCAGAGCGGTTGGGAACGGCGCAGGATGCTCATTTCGCTCCGGCGTCATTCGCCAGACATCGCCGAGGCCAGACACGCCGCGAGATTTCAGCCGGAAGTCAGGCTTGGCGAGCATCATCACCCACTCCATCGTTGGCACGAAGGCGGTCGGGTTATAGTTCATGCCGCCAGGTCTTGCCCACGTTATGATTTGGCGCAGGATGATTTCAGGCGGCAGCAGTTCCAGCGGCAGCCAGAGTTTCGCACCGATGACACGCGGCTTATGGTTGTAGAAGATTGCGCCATTGTCGCCGATGATTTTCCAGAGCAGCGAGAGCGTTTCCTTTTGCCACGCCACATATTCCGGCCACGGCATTGAGTCTTTGTGTTCGCCGTATTGGACTCCATTCGAGGCGTCGCTTCCGTTTCTCCATTTCGATTTACCGCCGGCAGAGTCGCCGGGTTTCCAGTTGCCAAGATGCGGCCACGGACTTGCGCCGAGATTGTAAGGCGGTGAGGTTATCACCACATCGGCGCGCACATCGGGCAGCACGTCTTTGTTATCTGCGTTGTAGAGAGTCACACGACAATGACGCCCAACAAATCGCTGCACCCGCAATGACTGCTGCGGCGGGCAGTTATTGGCGAGTTCCGGCGTTGTTGGCGCAGCAGTCATGGGGTGAGCTTGTCGTTGCGCCGACCCGCTCGCTCACCCGCTGCGGGGTGAGCGCCGGCGGCTTGCTTTTTCTTCAATTCGACGAGATAGCGGCAATCATGTTCGCAAAGTTTCAGTTCACGAATTAGAGGCTCAATGTGGTATAGCGCATTCCCGTAATGCTTTGCCGCTATCTCTGCCGCCAATGCTTCAAATACGGGGTCGCAGTATTCGAGTCGTTTCAGCAGTTCGGCCTCCGCCGGATCGCTTTTCGTCGGCGCAATGGGACGAGGTGACAGCGAGGGTTGCTCCGCCGCTCGCGCGTCGGCGCAACCACTCGCTGGAGCGGACATCGCCTGCGGCGAACCTTCACGAGAAAGACGAGCCGCCTTGAGTCGTTCAAGATACTCAATTTCTCCGTCGCAAAATTCTTTTGAAAAGTTATCCATGCTCGTCTTTCTCGTTCAGTTGCCGCTCACCTCGTCCCATTAGGGGATGCAAAGCGCACGTTGCCTTTGTCCATGCCGCGTAGTTTGGTTCTCAAGGACCGTCAGCCCGTTGCAGTTGGTGAGATGTTCCTTCACGCGCCATTCGGGATGGTCCAGCAAAAATTCAATCAAGGCCGGCCGCAAACCGGGCGGCGGCGGCACGGAAGGATCCAATCGTTCGCCGTGCGTCCCATAGGTTTCCGTGTCATGCAGGATGATGAACTTGCGCGCCTTGCCCGCATGCAACGCTAGTTCCGCCTTCAACTGTTTGTATTCATGCCAGGTGTCAATGAACAGCAGGTCGGTGGGCGCCAGCTCGATTTTCAAATCGTCCGACTCGATGAAGTGGAATTGGATTGATGCCGCTTCCGCCGCCGTGATGACTTCGTTCAAATTGCCGCCGTGCTTTGCCGGCGCGGCAATGTCCACCGAGATCAATGTGGGACGCATGGTGCCAGACCGGGGTTCGGTGGGGCGAGACTCCGTCGAGCCAATGCCAGGCCGAGGTTCGGTGCCAGGCCGGGGTTCGGCAAGTCCCGCCAGGAACGCCCAGGTCGAAACCACCGTCCGCACGCCCAGTTCCGTGATATGGCAACACTGTTCCGTGTAACGGCGCAACACCGGCAGATGCTCATGGATGTCCGAGGGCTGCGTGCACTTCTCCCGGTATTTTTCCTCGATGGTCATGGGTCGAATTCCGACATGGGTTGCATTGGATAATCCCGTTCGGGAACGTAATCATTGAAGGTGCGCCAGCCATGCCAGCAATATCTCCCGCAGCACGCCGGGAACTTCAGCCCGCTCATGAACCTATACGGATGGTCAATCCCGCGTGAAACTTTCCCGCAGGCCGGGCACATCCATTCGCTGTAATTATTCGCCTCGGCCCGCGCGCGGTTGAACCGGCCCGCCGCCCGCCGGATTGTCCGCGCTGCTTTTTCCACCGCCGCGCGCGCGCGCCAGCGTTGATACCAGTTTTTTATCGCTTGCATTTTTTCGTGTTAATTCGTCAATCCAGTTATTTCCCGAAAAATGCCGTCTTGACGTAGCCCAGCCCGCTCGGCTCGATCCAGCCCCGGTCCTTCCAGAAGGCGATGAAGGTGCTCACCTGCCGGTCGCCGCCGTCCAGCCGCGCCCGCAGGTCCGTCGGCGTGAAGATGCCCGTCAGTGTCGTCCCCAGCGCAATCCCCTCCGGCGAAAACGGCGTGATGGCCGAATTGCCGGTTTCAACGATCACCAGTTTCGGTTTGGCCGGCACGCCGCGTCCGCGCCAGTTGCCCGGCAGCGTTGCGCCCGGCAACGACCCGGTCTGGGTGGGGAGCCTGGTTTCACGTCTTCGAGCCTTGGTTGTTTTCTCATCCGGCTCCGGCAGGTCGAACAGCGCGTAGATTTTCTTGACGCGCTCGGCGTTCAATTTCCGCAGTTCCAGCAGCCCCGCGTCCGATTGCGAGACCAGCGACCCCGTCGTCTTGTTTTCCACGAACAGTTTCAGGTGATACGACGTCGCCATGCGCACCTTGTAGATTTCGTCCTCGGAATTGCCCACGCGCACGGTCGTCAGCCAGTTCCGCAGATGATACACCGGGCTGTTGGCCGTCAGGTTCAATCCCGTCTTGAGCTGCTCGTAAAATTTTTTCGTCGGCTCCGGCCACGCGAACAATCCCAGGATGATGACGCCGTTGACGCTCACGTTGCGCAGGCCCGGCGTCACCGTCACGTTCTCGCCCAGCCAGTTGAACTCGTCCTTGTAGATGCCGGCCACGCCCAGCACGCTCCCCGGCGATTGTTTTCGCGAGGCGCGGAACCCGCCGCACACCAGCTTCGCCAGCGCCCCGGCGGTGCGGGCCACGAACTTTCCGTTCTTGATGTCATGCTGCAATTCCAGTTGGTCGGCCAGCGTGCGCGCGCAGCCCATGTCCACCGCGTCCATCGTCAGCCCCTTTTGTCCAGGCAGCTTTTTGGGCCAGCCCGTCGAGACGACCATCAGCACCGTCTTGCCGCTCGCGACGATGCCGTGCAGCCGGTTCTGCCCGTCCGTCAGATGGTCCTCGTCGTTGAACGCGAACCCCTGGTGCGTCGTCAGCCATTCGCCGTTCTTCATGTCGCGCGCGTAGCCGCTGATGGTGAGCTCCTTCAATTTGCGGTTCTTTTTGTTGCGTTGTTCAAGCCATTCCTTCGCCAGCGCCGGCGTCACGTTCACGAAATGGAACGCCACGTTTTCGTAGGGCGTGCCTTTGACGCTGGCGAGATTGGCCGCTGGAATTTTCATCAGGGGGGGTATTCGTGTTTTTCATAATTCTAAAAAAGATTTTGTTTCGCGCGCCGGGCCGGGTCGAACTTCCACGCCCACAGCGGCCAGTGCGGGTCATTGAACGGAGTGGTAAACTTTTCCTGCCCGTTGATGCCGCCCCATTTCGCGCGGTAATATTCAAAGTTGTTGCCATGCGTGCGGCTGTTCAGTTCCGCCAGTTTGGGGTCGGCATTCACCGTGCAACTCCCTTTGCCTTGGTCCCTCGCATTCGTCGCCGTCCCGTGCAGGGCGTGAACGTCCGGCACATTGCACCGCCGCAGGGCCAGCAGGTCGAATCGCCGGCTCATGTCGCAATCCTCCAGATAAGCCGGATAAATATTCTCGTCGAACAATCCGGCGCACTCGACGCCGGCTTCCGTGATGGCAAACCAGCTCGCGCCATGATTGCCATAAATCATCCCCGGTTTTTCTCCCTCTCCGCCCTTGGGGGAGAGGGCCGGGGTGAGGTGGCTTTCAACAAATACCGCCATCTTCGCCAGGTCGCCCGGCGCGAACTGGATGTCGTTGTTCGCCAGCATCCAGTAATGGCCGGTAGGGCGCGCAGTCCCCTGCGCGCCGCCTGGAAAGAGCTTGATGATTTCATTCCACGAACCCGCGCAGCCGGCGTTCGGATGCTGCAGCACCTCGATGCGCCGGAATTTTTTAACTTCCAGGTCGGGGTTCGACGCGGTCGCCGCCTTCAATTGCCGGACGAACTCCACCGGGAACATTTCCAATGGGCCGTTCCGCACCAGCGCCAGCGTGTCCACCGGATAATCAATGGAATGGAGGCATCGTTCCAGCAGGTCGGGCCGGTTGTAATGCGGGATGCCTAAAACGGGAATCGGTTTCATGATTAAAAAAATTCGTCGCCCGGTGGCTGGGTGAGGAGGGAAAACATTTCGGCGGCGATCCGTTTCCACGAAAGCCACTCTCGGATTTCCGTGCTCAACGCCGGGCGCTCTTTCCACTTCCGGCTCTCGTAAAAATCCTTGATGCGTTTCACCGCGCCCGGCAGGTCCACCCGTTGCCGCAGCCGCATGTCCCCGCCGCACACAAATCCATTCTCCGCTTCCAGCCACACAATGTTTGGCCCGGCGCGTTCTCCCTCTCCGCTCTGGGGAGAGGGATTAGGGGTGAGGTGGCCCATAATTTTGTTTCCGATTTCCCCGCAGCTCGTATGGCGCGGCATGGCCACTGCCGTCCCGCAGCCCAGCGCCTCGGTTATGCCCAGGCCCCAGCCTTCGCCCAGCGTCGTTGTCAGATACAAATCGGCCGCATTGTAAAGCTTCGGCAAATCCGCCTCGGCCACCGCCCCCAGCATCACCCAGTCCATGCCGTCCGCCAGCCCCAGTTGGTCCGCCGCCAGCTTGAGGTTGATGCCCCCCATCGTGCTGAATGGGTCCATCCGCAAAATTAATTTCGCCGGCACCCCCGCCGCCCGCAGCCCGGCCAAAATTTCCAGCGTCCGCAGCGGGTCCTTGCGCCACTCGTTCTTGTTCACGTTCAGCATCAGAAAATCCTCCGGCCCCGCGAACGGCCGCGTCACTTCCTTCCAGTTCTGGACCGCGCCCGTCGGCACCGTGATTTCCTCCCGGATGGCCTGGCGCTCCATGTTCCGCACCGGCGCAAAATGCTCCTCCAGTCCGTGCGGCAGCACATGAATCTTTAAGGGTCTGCTGAACCCCGGCGGCGCGGTGCCAGGCCGGGGTTCGGCCGCCGCCAGCACCGTTTCCCGGCCCGTTTCCGTGTAAGTCACCGCGCAATCCACCGCCCGGACGATCTCCGTCCATTCCGGCCGGAACGACCGCGCGTCCACCGGAAAATAAAGCATCGAGCGGATGCCGCGCCGGGCGCAGCATTGCCAGAACCGGCTGGCAAACGATTTCTCGCCCTCACCCACGATGAGCGCGTCCGCGTCCATGATCATCCACACGTGGGTATAAGGTTGCAATTGCCCGTGCGGCTCGCATGATGGCAGGTGCGGCTCGCACCACCCGGTCGCCAGTTGGTTCAGGAATTGTGTGAGCTTGCGCGGCGTGTTCCAATCCGCGCCGCCGCCCGGAAAAATCCGCCACGGCACCGCGTCATAACCCCACCCCTCAAAACCCAAACCCCAGATGTCAATTTGAATCTTTGACGGTGGGGCGAGACTCCGTCGAGCCGGCTCTTTTTCTCCCTCTCCGCTGATGCCATGCGGCAGGGTTCCCGCCGTCCATTCCGTGAATAGATTTTTCGCCACGCGCGCGAATCCCGTCGGCGCCAGGTCCGGCCGCGTCGCCGGCGAATCGCACAACGCCAGCACGCGGATTTCTCCCCCTCGCCCGGAGGAGAGGGTCGGGGTGAGGGCGGATGTTCTTTTTTCCCACTTCATACAAACATCGGCTCAACCCGGACATCGTTCGGGCCGGTGACGCGCAGGAAAATCGCCGCGCGGCAGGCCGGACCCCATTTTTCACGGCCCTCCGCAAACGCCGCGTGCACGTTGTCCGCCCGGATTTCATCCAATAGCTTCTGGCCGTCATAAATGCCATAGACCTTCGACGGCAGGACCGGGTTGAAAAGTTTATCGCTCATCTGAAGGTAGGGACGCTTCGCCGATGTCCACTTGCCCCTCTCCGCGTCGCGAGTCTTCGAGCGATGGGGAGAGGGATTAAGGGTGAGGTGCGATGACCGGTGCGGCTCGTCTGCGGTTCGCATGGCAGGCGCGGCTCGCGTGCGGAAAGCAAAAAAATCCAAGGTTGGTGTTGGCATGGCCCTGCACCACTCTTGGATATGCCGGTGTTTTCGCACGGCGCCCGGAACAGCGCAAGCTTTTTTTGAAAATATTTTCGCGGGTAGCGTAGGGGCCGTAGGAGCCGACGTCAGGAGGCTATGGTGCTATGGTAGGGCGCGTCACTCCGTGCGCGCCGCGCTTCACTTCACAATCTGTATCTCCACCACCACGTTGTTGTCGTTGTCGGACATCCAGAGGTCCGTCGTGGTCCCGGTCTGGTAAAGCGCCAGTCCGAAGACTTCGTTAAACGTGCCGGGCGACCCCGTGTAACTGTTCCAGCGGCCCAGCACGGTGCCGGTGCTGTCATATTCACTCAACGCATCCGCATTCGCCCCAAAATAATCCGCCACGTAAACATTCGCGCTGGCGTCCACCGCAATGGCCACCGGGTACCACCAGGCGGCGTCCGTGAACTGGCTGATATAAGTTCCCGTGGCGTCGAACTTTTGGACGCGCAAACCGCCGCCTTCAACCACGAATACGTTCGCGCCCGAAACCGCCAGCCCGATTGGATAGGAAAATTGCCCGTTGCCAGAGCCATAATCGCCCCATTGCGAGAGATACGCCCCCCCGGTGTCAAACCGCTCCACCCGGTGGTTCCAATAATCCGCCACGTATACATTCGTGCCCGAAACCGCCAGACCTGACACCAGATCAAAAAGGCCGTTCCCCGCCGCCGGCCCGTTGCCGGAGCCGTAGCCGCCAAATTGCAGCAGATAATTCCCGCTGGTATCGAACTTCTGGATGCGGTAATTGGAATTGTCCGCCACGTAAACATTCGTGCCCGAAACCGCGATGCCAATCGGCTCGATATTGTAAAAGTTAAACTGCCCGTTGCCGCTGCCATGGCTGCCCCATTGCAGAAGATAATTGCCGCTGCTGTCAAACTTCTCGATGCGGCTGTTACCCACGTCCACCACGTAAAGGTTGCCCGCATCGTCCACCGCCAGACCGGAAGGCTCCTTCACTTGGCCATTGCCGGTCCCGGTCGGAATCACAAAATAATTCGTCCCCGCCGCCGGCCCCGCCACCTTGCCTGCCAGCAATGCCGGATCGAAAAAGTTGAATTGCGCGAACGTAGGAGTCGAGGTAACGAGACTCGCCAACAGCAGCATGGCGCAGGCGGCGTAGGCGACGAGGTAACGAGTCGCAATGGTAGGGACGGCTCGCCGAGCCGTCTGGTAATTTCCCTCTCCGCGTTGCGCAGCAATGGGGAGAGGGATTAAGGGTGAGGTGTTCATTAGGGCGTGTTCACAAAGTTCGTCATCAGGTTCCCGAACGACAGCGCGCTCAACACCCGCACCGCGCCGGCGGGAATGGAAATCAGGTTTGTGGACGCGCTGCTCGCCGGTTTAGCGCCGCTCACCGTCAGCGTAATCGCCCCGCCGCTCATGTTGCTGACAATCAGCGTCCCCCATTGCGCCGTGGCGCTTTGCGCGCCCCAGAACTGCGTCACCGCGCCGTTGCCCGTCGCCGGCCAGTAATAATAATTGTTGTTCAGCACCAGCCCGTTCGTCGGCCCGGCCCACCAGTTCGTGCCGTAAAAGATGTTCGTGCTTTCCAGCGGAATGTTCGTCCCATTCAATCCATTCGTGCCGTCCGCGCCGGCGGGGATGGTGAACCGGAGCAGGACGGCGACACTCGTGCCGAGGTTGGTGACGCTGGCGCTGCTGCCCGCCGCGCCGGTGATGGTGTTCGTCACCAGCACCGACACCGTGTTCGAGCCGCCGCCGCCGCCAGTGTTCGTTGTCCCGTTGGCATTGATGAATGTGCCGTAAAAGACGTTGTTGGTGTCGGACATGAACACCGGACTGCCCACGCCCAGATTCGTCCACACAAAATATCCCGCGCCTGCCGGCTCAAAATTATACCCATTCGCCGCAAGTTGGAAATTTCCGTCGGCGGTCAAAACCACGGCGGGCAGATTGGTGCGGATGGTCATCGTCTGCGCGCTCGCGGCCAGACAGAAGGCGGCCAGCAAAATCGAGGTAAAAAATAATTTCATATTCAATAAGGGGCTAGAGGTTGTGGAAACGGCGGCGGAATGGTTTGCGGGCCGGCCACCCAGACCCAGATGTAACCGTGCGAATTGGAGTAGGGCGGGTTGCCGGTTTCGCGGACCAAAATCAAATGCTTCTCCCACTGGCCGCTGATGACCACGCCGTTGGGCGGGTAGGGGTTGTAATAGGGAATGACTGGAAGGTCGTTTGTGGGCACCGGGGGAGCGTTCGCGCCGGGGTTTGCCAGCATCACGACCAGGTTGCTCGCGCTCGGGACGCTGCCGTAAAAAGACTGGCCATTGTGACTGTTTGGAAGGAAAAAGCCGGCAGGATTGGTCACTATTTCGCTATTAGCGAGTGACGGAATATTGGTGTAGATGGTGTCACCCATAATCAAGGCGGCGCTCGAATAAGGCCCATTGTTGACAACCGTTGGCGGGGTGTTCGTGCTATTGGCCACGAGGTTCGTGTTGAGGCCGAAGTAAAGAAAATAAGTGTTCCCGTAGGTGCCCCCATAGGCGCCATTGGTAAAAACCTCAAAGCCATAGGCGCCGGTGTTTGTATAAAATTTCTGCTCAATCACCCATTGGGCGTTGGTAAAGGTTCTGATTAGATAGGAAAAGGTCTCGCCGCCATAGTCATTAAAAAACGGATAATTATTTCCAGATATGTTGGTATAGAGACCATCCGCTGGCGTGCCGGTGTTTGTCACCCGAAGAAAATTCGGGCTGGTAAAGGAGTAGTTAGGGGAATAAACCTGGTTGGTGACAAGAGTCGTGTTGGTTGAGGACGGAATGATAAAAACAATATATCCATTGGCGTTGCTCATCGCATACGGAGCGATGGCGGGGTCGGCATAATACGTCCCGTTCCAACCATCATACAGGTTGGTAAAAACGATGGCGTCTATGAAATAAACCGGGTTCGTGTTGACCAGCGTGAATGTATTCGTGATGGTCAGATTGCTCCCCGTCCCGTTTGTCGTCACGATGTAATTCCCGTTCGTCAGCGCCCCGCCGCCGCCAAAATCGTTCGTCTCGACAAAGTTGAACAGCCAGTAAATGTCCATGTTCACCTTGCCAAACGCCGTCGCCAGCGGGTCGCCCAATGAAGTCACTGGATTGGTCATGGCGAAAGCCGCGTTCGTAATCACGCCGGGAATGGAAATCTTGCCGCCGGTCGTCGTGTTCGTCACGCTGTGTGCCGTCGTCGTGTCCACGTAACTCATCTGCCCGAAGGTAGGAGCCGACGTGAGGAGGCTCAAGACCAGCAACGTCCGTGTTAATCCGTGTAATCCGTGTGTTTTTTTCATAATAAATTCAAACATGCTTCCAGGTCGTTATAGATTTCCTTGCTCAACGGAAATTGCACGCGCGGATTCGGCGTCACTTCGGAATGGGCGAAACCGAAGTTGGAGTCCGTGGGCCGCGTCCAGTTCACGAACGCGCCGCAAAATTGGAACGCCGTCGGTTGCGGCGTCACCGGAGCGCCGAACGCGTCCGTGCGCAGGCCATACACGTTGGAATGAAACTTCGGCTGCCAGTTCGCCCACGCCTCCAGAATCACGTTCGCCGCGCCCGTCAACGTCAGGTCAAACGTCGCGCCCGTTCCGCCGTTGCTGCTCACCGGGCAATTCACCGCCGGCGGCGGCGTGAGATAGGCGCCCGGACTAGACACGTGCGATGCCAGCACCCGCCCCTCCGCGTCCGTCGAATCCACCGTGATGTTCATGTAAGCGCCGGCCACCGCCAGCACCCCGCCCTGTGGCACCAAAATCTGGCCGGAGACATAACCAAGTCCCGGCGCGTTCACCAGGCAGTTGCCCAGCGTCATCGGCGGCAATTGATACACCAGCTCATTGCCGCCCAGCACGGGAATGAACACGTCCACGTCGCCGCTGTCCCGCGCATTGGCCGGGATGGTGAGAGTGTAAGGCGTGCCGCTCCCGCCCGCGCCGCCGCCGTCGCTCGCCCCCAAAAGAAATGAAACAAGCGTGTCCGTGTCGCCCGCGCCTGGCGATTGCAGATTGCCGATGAACGGCGCGAAGGTCAGCTTCCCGTCCAATCCCAGCCGGTTCTGGCCGAGCGTCAATTTCACCTCCGGCAACAACCCCGTGGCCGGCGTTTTACTGATCCCCGTCACCGGGTCCTGCACCGGCAGCCGCGTGGCGCGCACCTTGAAGATGCAATAACCTGATTGTGGAACCGGCGGTGGCGGTTTGAACGCGCTGTAATCCTCATAATAGACATACCCGCCCGCCGGCGTGCCGTCCAGCGAAAGGCCGGAACATTCGTAGCAACTCGGGAAAAACTGGCGCTTGGGATTCTGCGCGTAATCAAACTCCACGATCAAATCGAACTGCACGTCGTCCGCCGTCGGGTTCTCAATGGCGAAGTTGAACCCGACAAATGTTTGCGTCGCCTTGATCTGGGCCAGATAAGTCCGACCGCCGTCGCTCTGCCGCGTCCCGTCAATGTTCACCGCGTTGTTGGCCGTAGCAAAATCCTTGTTCGTCGGGCCGGGCGCGCCATGCCCCACCAGGCAGACGTAAATGTTCAGCGGCGTGCCGAGCGGCTGGCCGTAAACCAGTTCACCGCCCTCCCACGTTTTGGTCCCCGTGTTCGCCGCCACCAGCCGGATGCGTATGCCCGTCACCCCGGCCGCCACGATGCCCGCCGCCCCGATCCACAGCACGCCGTTTTTCTGCGCCGTGATATTGGAATAAATCTGTTCGGAATCGGCGTTATTGTAGCCGAAGTTGAACGGCACCGCGTCCGTGTCCCGCCGCACCAGCCACGGCGCGGGCCGGCATTGCCCGGACTGGTTGATGAGATTGTAGGCCGGCCCCAGATTCACCGGCACGCCGCCCACCGACACCGACCGGCTGCCGTGCAACAGTTGCGCCTGCTGCCGCATCGAACTCAACAGCAGCGGCGCCGTGTTATCCAGCGAATAGTCCGGCGGATTGTCAATGAACTGGATGATGTCGCCGCCATAATTGATGGTGTGCGAAACCTGCGGCAGGTTCGCCGTCACCGCCACCGGGATTTCAAAACCGTATTGCTCCGAACCCAGTATCTGCCCGACATACGGTGGCAGGTCCGCGTCCAAAAAAACATTCTGTCCGGGCAGCGGCAGCGTCTTCGCCGTCCAGACACCCTTCACACTCGCGTCCGACAGCCGCCATTGCGCCGCCCCCACGCAAACCGTGTCAGCGCTGAACATCAGCATCGGCGCCGCGTTGGGCGGGTCGGTCGCACAATCCAGTTTCATGATGTCGGATTCGGGATGCAGGCCGGCGGTGGCGGCGGCCGTGGCGGAACTGCTGAACTCCATCTGGCACGTCGGGCTGCTGAACCCGCCGAACGTCCAGCCCGCCGGCAGCGTGAAGTCCGCGCTGAAATCAAATGCCGATGTCCCCACGTCAATACCCGACACCACCACGTCATAGATCGCCACGTAATCCGGCGCCCCGGAAAACGATTCCAGGACAACGCCCACGCCGCCCGCCGAGGCAAGCACCGCCAAGTCTTCCGGGTCCGGGCCGGCGGAACTGCCCCATTTGCTGATGGAGATTTTGAAGTCAATCTCCGCCACACCGTTCACGGACGATTTGACATGTGTCGTGAACGATTCATCGGTCGTCGTCAATGTGATGGGAAACTCCGGAAATTCCCCCGTCACCTGCACGCCGCCCGGCGCGTCCGCCGCCGCGTAAAGGAACGAGACATTTTTGAAGGCGCAGAAACCGGTCAACTGCTGGGCATAGTAAGGTCCGGCATAAAGCGCCCCCAAAAGGATGCCGTTGTTCGGCCAGAGCGCCGGGTCGTTCACCCCCACGACCCACGGACCGCTGACAAGGCTGACGTCCGACCGGAACACCGTGGACCAATCGCTCACGGCCAGCCACTCGGCATAATCCGTGCTGTTCGGATCGCCAAAAATCAAATTCCAGTAATCGCCCCGGATGCGGTTCAATTCGCTCAACCAGTTGGAGGCGAACGTCAACGCGATCAACGCCCCGCTGCCGTGGCCGCCCGTCACCGCGTTGGGCGTCGCCGGCGCGCCGGAATAACGGCTCAATGAACTGGCCGGAACGCTGTTCAAGCCCGTGTCGTTCAGCCCGGTAATCTTCCCGGCGCTGGTCGTAATCACCGTCACCTGCGCCGCGCTGTAGCCGGCTTCCAGCGTGCCGCCCGCCACCGTCAGCACGTCGCCGTCCTGATAATCCTCGCCGCCATCCACAATCGTTGCGCGGGCAATCACCTTCAAGCCCGGGTCAAAACTGTAATTCGGTTGTGGATTCTTCAACGTCGGGTCGTAAATATCATACTGATGTCCCGGCCACGTCGAGGCCGCCACCGCCGCGTTCACCAGCGGCAGCAGGTTCGCGTTGGCCAGCGCCGCCAGCGCGTCCAAATCATCCTGCAAAACCGGTTGTCCTCGCGTAACTGCCATATTATTTCCCTCTCCGCTCCCCTTGGGAGGGGAGAGGGATTAAGGGTGAGGTGAGGGTTTGATTCATGTTTTTTGATTCATGTTTTTTTGCCAAGATAAAGTCCCGGCACCTGATCCACCGTCGTTTTCGCCGCGCAATCCGGGCAGAAATCCAGCGCCTGCCAGTTCAAGACGGGGTTTGGCCGCGGAACTCCCGGCGTTGGTGGGCGGATGACTGTAATCG
>Ga0187821_10000004_pt1 | contig 29443 bp, 28 predicted proteins | sample NC_wetland_sal_i_20_FD_132442 | JGI IMG/M metagenome (GOLD analysis project Ga0187821, IMG submission 132442) | Wetland sediment microbial communities from Neuse River Estuary, North Carolina, USA - SourceSoil_1 | ecosystem: Environmental > Aquatic > Freshwater > Wetlands > Sediment | place...
CGGCGAATCCACGTAAAAGGAAATGCCGCGCGCGCTCACATCGCGGGTCTGCGCTGATTTTTCCTGGGTCCCGTTTTCGGCGTAGGTCACAGCTACCGGCAGCCGCAGCGCAAAGCGCCGCGTCGCCCGCTTTTCCTGCTGGGCCTCGGCCATGCAGTTCCCTCCGAAAAATCGTACTTAAGCATGTATTGCCCCTCACTTGCTGTCAAGACCACTAATTGGGGATACGCCAACCCCATCTCAAAACGAAACCCGCGCCGCCTCAATTGGTTGCGGAGGGTTCTGGCCCTCCTCGGCTGTCCGGGGTGCCCCTCCCCCGTGTTTGGTTCGATGGGGGGACGGGGGACGCCCGGCGCTCGACCTACGTTTCAATTGCGAGAAATGGGCCGCTAATGGTAGCCCGGACCAACTCGGACCGTTCACTGCGGTTGGTGGCTCAGAGCTCGTAACTCGTAGCTCGCGGCTCCTGGCCTTCGACGAAAATCCGTCCGCGGGATAGACTGATAGTGGATCGAACCCATGGTCTTCGTGCTCGACAACTACGACTCGTTCACCTACAACCTGGTGCAATATCTCGGGGAACTGGGCGCCGACGTCGAAGTCCGCCGGAACGACCAGGTTAGCGTCTCGGATGTCGAAGCGCTCCACCCCGACCGCATTCTCATTTCTCCCGGTCCCTGCACGCCTAGCGATGCCGGCATCAGCGTGGATCTCATTCGTCAGTTCGCAGGCAAGGTGCCGGTGCTCGGAGTTTGCCTCGGACACCAAGCCATCGGAGAAGCGTTCGGCGGAAAAGTGGTACGCGCGAAGAACCTCATGCACGGCAAGACCAGCCGTGTGGAGCACGACGGCCGCACGATTTTTCAGGGCGTCTCTTCGCCGATGACCGCCACCCGCTACCACTCGCTGATCGTCTCAGAGGATGGACTGCCCGCAGAACTCGAGGTCAGCGCCCGCTCCCTCGAGCGCGATGGAAGCCAGGTCATCATGGGCCTGCGCCACCGCAAGTTCCCGGTGGAGGGCGTCCAGTTTCACCCCGAAAGCGTGCTCACCGACCAAGGCAAGAAGCTGGTCGCGAATTTCCTGGCGCTGTGACGCCGGTCTCCATCGAGCCGAAGCAGCTTCTCTAACGATTGTGAACTTTGTGGATCGGGGTCGCTCGCCGACAATATCTTCCTACGCCAACAGCAATCGCCCGGCAAGCAAGGCGAAGAGCAGGATGGCGGCTACGCAGTTTAGGCGAACCGTGCGAAAGCTGGCCGGCCAGGGAAACATGAGAGCGTCGAAAAGAGGAAGAAATTTTTCAGGCCACAACAGGCCCGCCGACCCGAAAATCAGCAAGAAATTTGCGACTAACAGCACATCCAGGTTCTTCATATCAAGGCATCGCCGGCGCAGGGTAAGCCCCGATCATGGACATAGGGGCGCAAACCACGAGACGACAATAACCGTTCTGGCTATCGTCCGCCAAGTCTTTTTCTGACTACTATCCTCTCGTCAGGATCAAGACTTTCGTCAGGATGAAGATCTTCATTGTTGTTTGAGCGAAGCGATATCCACGATCTCGCCCGTCACCTGGCCGTGCTCCACGACCAACTTTCCTACCGTAACCGGCAGCTTGAACCGCTGCGGCCCCGCGCTCCCGGGATTGAAATACAGCACGCCGTTCTTCACTTCCGATTTCGGTACGTGACTGTGCCCGTAGATCACGACCCCGAAGCCTGCCGCCTGCGGCTTCAGATCCAGCTCGTCGAGAATGTGGAGCATATAGATCGAAACTCCCTCGACCTCGATTACCTCGTTATGCGGGAGCCCGCGCGCCCACCCCTCAAGGTCTACATTCCCGCGCACCGCTTTGACCGGAGCAATTGTCCGCAACCTCTCCAGAACCTCCGGCGCACCAACATCCCCGGCATGCAAAATCTGCGACACACCGCGCAGAGCGTCAACAGCCTCGGGGCGCAGCAGCCCGTGGGTGTCCGAGATTACGCCGATGGTCGTCACACGCTTCAGGGCTCAGGTTTCAGGGCTCAGCTGTTGGCTCGTAGCTCGGGACTCGGGACTCGCAACTACTCGCGTGAGAATACCGCGCCGTGCGGGGCTCCCGATCCCTTCCAGCCATGCGGCCACTGTTTATCCACGAAGCTGAAGCCGGGCTTGCCGTCTGTATCGCGAAAGGTTTCATCCAGGGCGACCGCACCAGTGTTTGGATCGAGCTTCACCAGGAACATCCGATCCTCCGGCTTGTTGCCGGAAGTCACGACAATGCGCTGCGTCTTCGGATCCCAGCCTGTCCAGTGCGCCAGATAACTCTCGCCTAGCACCAGGCGCGAAACTTCCACCGGCTTCTCCCCATGTGCGATGTCGAGCACGACGATGCCATGTAGCGAGCGCACACTCTGCACCAGGTAATGCCCGACCACGGTGGGCACGCCACACCACTGGCCGGGGAAGGTGTAAACCAACTTCACTTTGGGCGTGTCGGTGTCGAACCCCGTGACCCGCTGCAGCCCACAACTCAGTGACTGCACATACACCGCCCCATCCGGGCCCAGCCGCGGTTCCTGCGGGGTGACGTGCGCGTAGCGGTTTTCGCCCACATCCACGTACATGGTCTTCAGCAGCTTCAAATCGGAAAGCCGCCAAATCTGCAGCGTGACACCGTGCAGGAGTTCCTCCAGGTGCATCGATGAATTGGTCGAGACCACCCGGTCCTTCTCCGGGATGGCAACCAGCCCGTAGGGCGTCAGCAGAGCGCCAGGGAACGTGGGATCCGCGGCGCTGGAGGAGCGAATCACCTTGCCGCCGTCGTCAATCTCCACCAGCCCGCCGGTGTTCTCCATACCTTGCATGCCGGAGTGATGCATATGCTGAAAGGTGGCCAGCACGTGCCCGTTCGGCAAGCGCACGTAGGAGTGGGGATGCATGTAGCCATCCATGTCCGCAAACGAGGTCGCCAGTTTGGGATGCAGGCTGTCGCGGACATCGAAGATGAAGGTCGTCCCGGCGTAATGATCGTTGGCGAAAAGCATGCCGCTGGCCGGCATGGAGTATTCGGTGTGATGCACCAGTTTGGTTTGCTGCTCGGTGGGGACCGTCGTGAGCAAGCGTCCATACGAAGAAGACGACGGATCCGCATCAATCACCGCCAGGAAGTCGTTGGACTTCCCCTCGGTATCGCCCGTCCACACGTACAGATAATGGCCAGATGCAATCGCCGCGGACGTCGATTGCCCCCACCCAGCCGCAGTCACGAACAATGTGAGTGCCACTCCGAGCAGATTTCTCCCCTTGCGCACGTTCAATTTTTCTCTCCGGTGCCAATGGTTAACGCTGGTCTCGCAAGGATAGCAGTTCTACCCGTGAGGGCTCTGCTGTACGCGATGGGAGCCGAGGTAGAACTTAGTTCGCGGATGGTTTCGGGGTTCCGGACCTGCAGAATGCTGTGGGCCGCACAACACGCAATTGTCCCCGATGAGCAGAACTCCTGCGTCAGTGCGCAGAACCCGCGCGTCAGTGCGCAGAACCACCCCAGAGGGGTAAATCGATTTTAGCCCAGCGCTTTAGCGCTGGGAAAGCTGGCAAAAGCTTCGAGTCCCGGAGGGACGACCCGAGCGGCGCAATGCATTTCAAAGGCCGTCACACTCCATGAAAATTCCTAGTGCCCGAACGTGTACCCAATCGACGCTCCGTAACGCACCACGTACGGCGACGTGTATTCCAAATTGTTGTTCACCATATAGAGGTGCACTTCCGGCCGCACGAACAACCCGCCCTTGGCATACAGCTTCAGACCGGCTCCAAACTGCCCCATGAAATGCGTACTCGTGTTGTAGTTTGTACAACTGGTGAAGCTGCAGTTGATGTAGTTGGTGTAGAAGCGCGTGCTCTCTGCGCCGATGCCGGCCGAGAATTCGGCTTGCGCGTGCGGTCCCAGTTTGGGGAGGTAGAACGCGTCAATATCCCAGAATATCGGGCGGTAAGGCTGGGAAAGGTCATAGTTCCCTTGACCGCCGCGCCAACTGATTTCGCCTCCGACAGCCAGGTGCTTCCGGATGCCGACATCTCCGCTGATTACCGGATACAAGCCACCCGTCAGAGACACTGGCGGGAAGATTTGTGCGGCCTGCGAACTGGAAACCGCTGCCGAACGCACCGTGCCGAACCCAAGGGCGACATCCATCTGCGCAAACGACGAGCCCGCCATTCCGAATAACATGAAGGCCATGAAAAGAATCCGAAGCTTTTTCAAATGATTTTTCTCCGCGAAAACGATTTAGAAACTGGTTTCACGCCCCCGCGGACCTCCACACCGGAGGCCTCCCCGTTAAACCCGACAGATCCCAGAAACTCTCGCGCCGTGTTTCAGGACCAACATTCGGCGCCTGCCTGCTTCGGGCAGATCGGGCACCTCAGAGTCTCGAGTCTAGTACTCATCCAAGATGCGCAGTTTTTCCTTGTGGATGTATGGCCTGCGGGCATAACGGTGGTTACCGCGGTGCACAAATTTTGTTGCACTTTCATCGTCCTGCAACACTGGCGCGTTATGCTGAGTGTTGGGAGATCTCACAGGCTTGGCCCGTGTTGCGAAATCAATGCCCCTGCAAGTCGCCGCGGTCTGCTACCGGCGCGGTCCGGCCCCGGAGTTCCTCCTGGTGCGCACCAATGGGGGCAGCAAGTGGACCTTTCCCAAGGGCTGCACGGACGCGCGCCTGTCGCATAGCCAGGCAGCTGCCCGCGAAGCCTTGGAGGAGGCGGGCGCCTTCGGGATCATCGAACCGCGCCATTTCCATCTCTACCTGCACTCCAAAGGCGTGTTCTGGCAATCCTCCGGCGTGCGTGAATTCGTGGTGAAGGCCTTTCTGATGGAAGTGACCCGCATGCGCAACCCCGGGGAAGCCATGCGTGATCCCACGTGGTTCCCCGCCGACGAAGCCCGCCGTGTTCTCGCGCGCGGACGCGAGATCAAATACGCAGCCGAATTGCAAACCGTCATCGACCGGGCGATCGAACGGATTCAGTGGTTGGGGGCCCGCCCTCCAGCCTCCCCCGCCTTGCGTACCAACCGCCCGATCTAACGGAAAAACCAGCGTTTACACCCCATCAATACCCTGTTGGGCAGTAACTCCAGTAACTATCAGTGTGGCCGTTTTGTTGAAAGAATATTCCTGAAACCAAGGAAAGACTAAGGTTCGGCCAATCGGGAGAACTCGATGTCGAAATACTTTTTGCTGCTCAGCTTGACGCTCGCAGTGCTCATCATCCCATCCAGCGCACAGACGACTGCGCCGGTAGCGGTCCCCAGTTCCAACCAACAAGCCAACGTCGTGCTCGCCGATGGAACGTCGCTGAAGCTCCGCATGAATAGCTCGACCCAGCCCGGCAGTATCCGGGTGGGGGAAAGTCTGGAATTGGAAGTTGCCGAGGATGTGCGCGTGGGGGACGTTGTGGTCATCGCGAAAGGCAACGCGGGCCGAGGAGAGGTGACGAACCTGCGCTCGGGCGGCGGCAGCCGCGGGGGCTGGGTGGACCTCAGCCTCGAGTCGGTGACGCTGGCCGATGGCACGCACATTCCCATCCGAGCGCTGAAAGTGAAGCCGGTCCGCGATCAGCAAGCGCTGGTGGTCTCGAGCAGCGGCCAGGACGCAAGCATTACCCAAGGCACGGACTTGGTGGCCTACGTTGACGGCACCCAGCAAGTGGATCTTACCCGTCTGCGCGCCGCCAGCGGTCCGACCCGCGAGGTAAAGGTCAACTCGACCCCTGCGAACGCGGAGATTTCCGTGGACGGACGGGTCTACGGAAGCACACCCAATACGCTCCGCCTCCCGACGGGCGATCATGTCATGGTGCTGCGCATGGTGGGCTTTCAGCCGTGGCAGCGCAATCTCCACGTGGGGAATGACCCCGTGACGATGGATGTCTCCATGGTTAAGGAAGACGGGACCGAGAGCGCTCCGGCTGCCAAGCCCACTGCGCCTGCGCTCGGGGATCTGGCACGTGCCGCGCGCGCGCACAAGGCGCAGGCCACGCCCATTCGCGTGATGGATCCCGATGGCATGTCGGCAACAAAAGAGAGCGCGCCGCGCGACCCCATGCAGCCGCCGGCGAATCCTCAGAAGTAGTTTGCAAATCGAAGTGGAGCGGCGGGCGTCCTCGCCCGTCGTTTTTTTTGGCAGCCGCGAAGCCGAACCAGGTGTGGGATCGGAAGCCAACGACCAACGACTAAGGACCAACGACTTTCCATCGCCCCTTTCTGCGATCCACGCTGCCATGAGACGATGAATCAGACGACATGATTCAGCTCTCCGGGGCCGGCAAGCGCTTCGGCCACAAACTTCTGTTCCAGAACGCGGATTGGCTCATCACTGCGCAGGACCGCATCGGTCTGGTCGGCGCCAATGGCACCGGCAAGTCCACGCTGATGAAGATTCTCGGCGGCCTGGAGACCCTCGACTATGGCTCCATCACGGTCGCCAAGGGCATCAACGCCGGGTACCTCCCGCAGGACGGCCTGACCCTTTCCGGACGCACCGTCTTCGCCGAGTGCATGTCAGTGTTCGACGAACTCCGTGACATGGAACGCGAGATGGAAGATCTGACGCGGCGCATGTCAGAACTGTCGCACGAATCGAGCGAGTACGCGCAGGTCGCCGACCGTTATCATCGCCTCGAGCACGAATTCCAGACACGCGACGGCTATGCGATCGAAGCCAAAGTCGGCACGGTGCTCACCGGCCTGGGCTTCCGCAAAGAAGACTGGGGGCGCCTCACCGACGAGTTCTCCGGCGGCTGGCAGATGCGCATTGCGCTGGCCAAACTTCTGCTGCAGAGACCTAATCTCCTGCTGCTAGACGAGCCCACCAACCACCTCGACCTCGAAGCCCGCAACTGGCTCGAGGAATACCTGAACGAGTATCCCTATGCATTCGTACTGATCTCGCACGACCGCTATTTCCTCGATGTCACGGTGAAAAAGACAGTCGAGATCTGGAACCAGCAGCTGTTCTTCTACACCGGCAATTACGACAAGTACCTGACCGAGAAGACGCAACGCCGCGAACAACTCGAAGCCGCGTACCGCAACCAGCGCGAGCGTATCGAGCAACTCGAAGTGTTCATCAACCGCTTCCGCTACCAGGCGACGAAGGCCAAGCAGGTGCAGAGCCGGATCAAGGAACTCGAGCGGATGGAGCGCATCGAGATCCCGCCCGAGGAAAAGACCATCCACTTCTCTTTCCCGCAGCCCAAGGCGAGCGGTCGCATCGTTGCGGAGTTCAAAGACGTCGCCAAGAGCTACGGGCCCAAGGAAGTCTTTCGCGACGTGAATTTCATGATCGAGCGCGGCGACCGCATTGCCCTGGTCGGCGTCAACGGCGCGGGAAAATCCACGTTGATCAAGCTGCTTGCGGGCCTCGAACCCCTCAGCGCGGGCGAATACAAGAGCGGGCACAACGTGCAGTCCGACTATTTTGCGCAGGACCAATACAAGGAACTCAATCCCGACGCCCGCATTCTCGATGACCTCGGCGAACTCTCGCGCCACTCCACCGAAACCGAACTGCGCAACCTGCTCGGCTGCTTCCTGTTTCAGGCCGAAGATGTGTTCAAGCGCATCGGCGTGCTTTCGGGCGGCGAGCGCGGGCGTTACGCGCTCCTGCGCTTGCTACTGCATCCCGCGAACTTTCTGCTGCTCGACGAGCCCACCAATCACCTCGATATGCGCGCCAAGGACATTCTGCTCGAGGCGCTGGCCGCCTACACCGGAACTGTAGTGCTGGTTTCCCACGACCGCTATTTCATCGACAAGCTGGCCACGCGCATTTTCGAAATCGGCGATGGGCGCGTAGAAATTTATCCTGGCAACTACGAAGACTATCGCTGGCGCAAGGAAGGCCGGGCCGCGTCGGTGCCTACGCTCGATGATGTTCCCATGCGCGGGGGAAGAAATCACGCTTCCCTCGCGCCGTCGAACATCCCCTCGACATCATCCGGCGATGGAAATCACGCGGAAGAACCAACTGCCGAAGCCTCCAAGGGCAAACGCCTGAATCCGATCAAGCGCAAGCAGATGGAAGATCGGGTTCACGAAATCGAGGCAGACATTGCCCGCGCGGAGGCCGCGATCGCAAACTGCGAGACCGCGCTCACAAGCTTCGTCAGCGCCGAAGAAACGCAGCGGCAGACCCAGGAACTCGCAGCGCAGCGAAGCGAACTTGCCTCCCTGATGCAGGAGTGGGAAGAGCTGTCGCAAACTCTCGAAACCGCGAACTGAAACGCAGTCGCCTGCCTTTTGCCGGCGAATTCTCCGATTCCCAAAACGGGTTCCCCAAGCCGTTCGTCGGTGCAAAATCCCCTCAGTTCCTTTCGCTCTGCTGCCGCGCGGGCGCATGCTCAAAACGGAGGCACCGTTATGCGCTCTCCACATACGCTCGTCCGCGCTTTCGGGTTCTTGCTGGTTCTGACCTGCGCCGGGATCGCACGCAGTGGCCATATGCTCGACGATCAAAGCCCCACGCTTCATCTGGCTTCGGTGCAGACCTATGCGCCACAGCAATTCCGTCAATCTCTCATGGATCACCTGTCCGGCGAGTTCCCCCAACAGTTTCCCTATCGCATGGCAGCCGACCCGCAAGGACGAATTTTTGTGACGGATCCGGCAGTCTCCTCGGTGCACGTATTCGATACGCTCCACAAAACGCGTTGGGAACTTCGCGGCGACCGCTACCACCGCCTAACCAGGCCTGCGTATATCGCTGCCGATGCTGACGGGAATGTCTACGTCACCGACCTCGGGTTTTCCGGAGTGATGGTTTATGACGCCAGCGGCTCGTTCTTGCGTACGATCGGCTCCGACGAATTGACGACGCCCTCGGGAGTCTGGGTGGATGGCGCCAATCGCAAGCTCTACGTGTCCGACTGCGGGCGGGGCGAGGTGCAGTCGTTCGATCTCAGTGGCAACCCGCTGCGAGTACTCGGCGGTCCGGGGCGGGAGCCAGGCCATTTCAATTGTCCCCGCGATCTGGTCGTGCATGGAGACAAGCTCCTGGTTCTTGACGCCGGAAACTTTCGGTTCCAGATCTTCGACTTAAGCGGGCATCTGCTCGGCATTCTGCCATTCGGGTCCGATCGCAGTCCGTTCGCCTTCGCCATCGACGGAGCCGACCGCTTGTACTACACGGATATGTATTCCGGTGGACTGGTCGCGGTCGATCCGCACGGCAAGACGCTCGGTGAACTCGAGGCGCAGCGTCAGCATGGGCAATGGATCGAGCACCCCCGTTGCCCGAATTTCCTGGCAGTCGCGGCCGACGCGGAAGGAGATATCCTGGTACTGCGTCCTTCGCTAAGGATTGAAGTGGTGCGAGCGCTCGCGGATTCACATCCATAGAGAAACAACAATCAGGTGACAGCCTTCACATCCGGATCTTGGATGATAGGGCCAATGCATCTCAAGTCTTCGTGACCTGATCCGCAACACGGTACGGTCGTTTTGCGCGCAGCACCTCACGTTCTCCTTGCAGCCAATCGTCCAACGCGTGCCCGTCTCTTTTTCCGCGGCAACAGTAAAGATCGTACGCACGAAGCCGGATCTCGTGCTCCAGGATAGGGTCGATCATTTTGCGTGCAAAGCCAAGATAGTTCATGGGAGGCCCTCCATCGATCATCCCACCGTGCGCCAACGAACGCTATACAGTTAGAACTCGACCGTGCAGGAGCATGGCGCATCTTGTCGCTCGCAGGTTCTCGCCTCTTGACCTAGCATTCTTCCCATGACCCGGGCGGCAAAAGATCCCATTGGCTGTGACCTTCAGAAGTTGAGTGAAGAAGTCGCGGAAATGCGGATGGAGCTCAGTGCTCACATCGGCGAACTGCGTTGCCTGATCGCCGAACTGCAAGATCTCCAGAACAGATTTCACAAGGAACTCGCTCTCCTCCCCGAGCGCCCCCAAAGGTGCAATTGAGCCAACGTGAGGCGATACAGAGTCAGCCAATCAAGGTCTTCACTACCGTGATCAGGGCGTCTTGCAGGAAATGAGCCATCATTCCGGGCCGCAGGCTCCGGCGCCACCGTGCGAGCAATCCGAATAGACAGCCGAAGACAGTGATGACGGTCATCAGACGAGCTCCCTGGTAGCCGTGAGCGGCACCAAAGGCAATTGCCTGCATCAGCAGACCGCCTGTAGCGCTACCCGTCCACGCCGTGAGTTGTCGCTGCAGGTAGCCGCGAAAAATGATCTCTTCGCAAAAACCGGCGGTCGCACACAGGGCCAGGTACGCGACAATCTCCGGCGCAGTGTGGGGCGCCAGGCGCGCTGCCAAATCACCGGAGTTTGCGTGCAGCAGGTGGGAGGCGGCGGCCAGCACGCCTGCGGAGATGATCAGGAAGGCAATCGCGATGCCGAGGTCGCGGAGTGGGCCGGTCCACCGATTCCAAGGTCCGGCAGCAAGGTCACGCAACGAAAGGCCGCGCCCGCGAATGCCCCACCAGATGAAAAGAATGATCAGCCACTGCGCGACCATTACGGAAAGATATCCCCCCACTTTGCCGTGCCCGAAACCGATCGGGGACGGACCATGGGAAAACGAACTCACCACGGAGAGCGCGGCCACCACAAGGAGGAGCACGACCGTGTGCCATGTCGAGGCGATGGTCTCTCGTGATTCGACTGCTGGAAGGTTCGTGGTGGCGGCCATGCGGGACCGGAAATTGTACTCCCGCTCCCCCAGGCGAAAGCATCGAAGCGGTTGAAACGAGCCCCGGTGGTTCTCACTTCACTGCTAAAATAGCCGTCTAACGCCTATGTTTGAGAATCTTCAGGAAAAACTTCAGCGCGCCTTCAAGACCCTACGCGGGCAGGCCACCCTCACCGAGGAGAATATCCAGGAGGCGCTGCGGCAGATCCGGCTGGCGCTGCTCGAAGCCGACGTCAATTTCAAAGTGGTCAAGCAGCTCATCGATCAGATCCAGGCAAAGGCCGTCGGCCAGGAGGTCCTGACCGCGCTCTCGCCCGGGGAGCAGGTCATCAAGATCGTGCGCGACGAACTGGTCGCGGTGCTTGGCAAAGACACCGCCAAGCTGAAGTTTGCGTCTCAGCCACCCACCGTCGTTCTCATGGCCGGACTGCAGGGATCCGGCAAAACCACGACCTCGGGCAAGCTCGCCAGCTGGCTCAAGAATGGCGGACACCGTCCGCTTCTGGTTTCGGTGGACGTGTATCGCCCCGCGGCGCGCCAGCAGTTGAAAGTCGTGGCCGACGCGATCAAGGCGAATATCTACGAAGGCGAAGTCACCGAGGCGAATACCGCGACAGTGGAACGCCTAGTAAAGGAAGCGCGGCGTGAGGCGATCAACACAGGCAGCGACGTGCTCATCGTCGACACCGCCGGCCGACTCCACATCGACGATCAACTCATGGAGGAAATGCAGTCGCTCAAGAAGCTGCTGACTCCTTCCGAAATCCTGTTCGTCGCCGACGCCATGACCGGCCAGGACGCCGTGCGCTCCGCCGACGAGTTCCACAAAAAGCTGACCCTCACCGGCGTGGTGCTCACCAAAATGGACGGCGATGCCCGCGGGGGTGCAGCGCTCTCCATTCGCCAGGTCACCGGGCAACCGATCAAGTTCATCGGCGTGGGCGAAAAGTACGACGCGCTCGAGCCCTTCCATCCCGACCGCATCGTGTCGCGCATTCTCGGCATGGGCGACATCATGTCTCTGATCGAAAAGGCGGAGCAGAAGATCGACAAGAAAAAAGCCGAGGAGATGGCCAGCAAAGTCCTCGCCGGCGACGGCTTCTCGCTGGAGGACTTCCGCGATCAACTGCGGCAGGTGCGAAAGATGGGATCGATCCAGAGCCTGATGGGCATGCTGCCCTCCATCGGGCCGTTCAGCGGATTGCAGAAGGCCGCCGACAAGGTCGACGAGAAACAAATCAACCGCGTGGAAGCCATCATCAACTCGATGACCGTTTATGAGCGCAATCATCACGAAGCCATCAATGGCAGCCGCCGCAAACGCATCGCCCGTGGATCCGGAACCAGCGTGCAGGAGGTCAACAACCTCCTCCGCCAGTACGCGCAGATGAAGAAGATGTTCAAGCAGATGGGAAAGCCCAGCTTTGCGCGGCGCCTGGCGGGAATGAAGATGCCGGGGGGATTTTAGCTGGCGGCTCGCGGCCGGCAGCTGACCGCTCGTGCTCAAACGTCAAATCCCACTTTGCGGCTCCGCCGTTCCAGGATCACGGTATCCCGCCATCTGCCGCAAAGCTGCGCGATTTTTTCGCGCCGCCCTACCTGGCGGAATCCATATTTCTCGTGCAAACGGATGCTGGAAACATTCTCGGGGAAAATGCTAGCTTGCAGCGTCCAGATGCCATTCGCCTCGGAAGCTTCGATCAACGCGGCCATCAAAGTATTGCCGACACCCCGCCCCCGCGCTGCCTCGGCTACGTAAATCGAGACCTCCGCGACGCCCGCGTAAACGAGTCGGGCAGAAACCGGACTGAGCGCAGCCCAGCCCAGAATGTTCCCTTCGTGACGAGTGACCAGTCTGGAGTGGGAGTGATGGCGCGAATTCCAGATCTCCCAACTGGGAGACTCCGTTTCAAACGTGGCGTTTCCGCTGGCGATGCCTTCGCGGTAGATGCGTTCGACCTCGGGCCAGTCAGAGGACTGCATGGGCATGATGCGGAAAAGAGGGCTTTTTGGTTCTGTGGACATGCTGAATGCCGACGGGCGGGGACGCCCGTCGCTCCATTGTGCGCAGTTTGTTTGAGGACGATACGCTTCTTCGACCAGCTCAGGGCAGGCTCCTCGCGACAGCCGGCGGGACCCTTCGACTTGGCTCAGGGCAGGCAGCCGGCGCTACATACTTTCCGCGGGCGCGAAGAACACCAGAACCTCGAGTTCTTCGCTGATGTCGAAGAACACATGCTCCACTTCGGCTGGCACGAAGATCACGCTGCCCGTTTTCACCACCTGCTCTTGCGACGCAATCCGCATCTTCCCCCGCCCGCGCACCACGTAGTAGACCTCATCTTCCTTGTGCGGCTTCTGCGGATCGGTCGATCCCGCGGCGAGCACGTACACTCCAACGCTGAGCGCAGGCACTCGCAGGAACTCCTGGTAGAGTTTCCCGGCCTTCGCCCGCTCAGCCGAGATAGTTGGCAGATCGTAGAACGCCGTCACTGGAACGCTCCCGCAAACAGCAACTCGGTGTACTGCGGGATCAGATCTTGCGCCTGCAGACGTCCCTCCGGCTTATACCACTGGTAGATCCAGTTGATCATGCCGAGCAATGCCAGGGCTGCGGCACGCGGGGAAACCGTCCCTTTCGATCCCTTTTGCTTCTGCACTTCCGCGATCAGGCCCTCGACGAAGTGAATGTAGTCCTTCTTGCGCTGATTAATCTGCTTGCGCAACGAAGGCGGCAGAGGATGATTCTCATGCAACATGACCGTCACTTCGCGGTCGCGAACGCTCAACACCACCTCGATGTGCAGCCGGATGACGGTGCGTAAGCGTTCCTCAGGATTCTGAATGCCGCGCACGGCCTTCACCACGCGCTCCTCGGTGATATCGAGGGCGTGGTTCATGATGTGGAACAGCATCTCGTCCTTGCTCTGGAAGTGGTGGTAGAGCCCACCCTTGCTGAGCTTGAGGGCAGCGGCCACGTCGTTCATGGAAGTGGCGTCATAGCCGCGCTGCTGGAACAGGCGCGCAGCAGTACGCAGGATGTCCTGGCGGGAATCTAGAGTGGCTTCGCGGGTCACGCCCGACATGGTAGCAAATCCGGGTACGCGGAAAAGGCTGGGCTTGACATCGTGGAGACAACTTCGTAGGATTCTTAACTGACCGACCGGTCGGTTTCCGGCTTCGCCCTTCTGTTACTCTATCCGGATATTCCACAAGGGTCGCATCCCTTGTCACAATGAGGAGTTTCCCGTGGCTACCGTTTTCTACGAGCAAGACGCAAATCCCAATGCTCTGAAAGGTAAGACCATCGCTATCCTGGGCTACGGCAGCCAGGGCCACGCCCAGGCTCAAAACCTGCGCGACAGCGGATACAAGGTCATCGTCGGCCTCGACCCGAACCGCCCTTCGGCCCAGCAGGCAAAAGCGGACGGCATGATCGTCGTCGCTCCGGATGAGGCCGCCAAGCGCGCCGAATGGATTCAGATCCTTACGCCCGACGAGACCCAAGGCGAACTCTACGAATCGCAGATCAAGCCGTACCTGCATCCTGGAAAAGTGCTGGGTGTGTCGCATGGCTTCAGCATTCACTTCAAAACCATCCAGCCGCCCAATGATGTCGATGTCGTGATGATCGCGCCCAAGAGCCCCGGCCATCTGCTGCGCCGCGTGTACGCCGAAGGGCGCGGGGTTCCGTCGCTGCTCGCCATTCACCAGGACGCAACCGGCCGCGCGCACGAAAATGCGCTCTGCTACGCGTATGGCATCGGCTCGACCCGCGCCGGCGTGTTGCAGACCACCTTCAAGGAAGAAACGGAGAGCGATCTGTTCGGCGAGCAGGCGGTTTTGTGCGGCGGATTGACGTCGCTAATCAAGAAAGGATTCGAGACGCTGGTCGAAGCCGGCTATCAGCCGGAAGTCGCTTACTTCGAGTGCCTGCACGAGATGAAGCTGATCGTCGACCTCATCTACGAAGGCGGGCTCGGACGCATGCGCTACTCGATTTCGAACACCGCGGAATACGGCGATCTCACCCGTGGGCCGGTTGTCGTCGGTGACGAGACGCGCGCCCGCATGAAAGAAATCCTCGCCCGCATTCAGGACGGCACCTTCGCCCGCGAGTGGATCGAAGAGAACAAGACCGGCGGCAAGAAGTTTGCCGCGCTTCGCGAAGCGGAGAAGAAGCACCCGATCGAAGAAGTCGGCGCAAAGCTGCGCGGCATGATGTCGTGGCTGCACAAGGACTCGAAGAAAGCGAAGGCTGCTGCGAAAGATGAGCCCAAGGCGGTTAACGCGTAGGGACCCTTAGAGCGTATGGGAGTACATGGGCGGCCTTCGGGCCGCCCATGGCGTTTTCGCGTGCTAAGGAAACGTACCGCCACATTCCAAATCCCGGCTCCATCCTAACGCGGGACTGCTCGACTTCGACATTAGGATGGAGAACCAGGATCCGCGCCGACCGATTCTTACTTGAGCTCCGGGATGCCCGCGGCGAACCACACGCCGTTGGCTCCGTTGCGGATCAGCAACACCGGAGTGCTGCAGGCATCCGTGAGAGCCGGAGACAGCAACTCGTCGATGGCAAAGTCTCCATCGGCGTCAAGGGCAACACGATTCGAGCTGTGCGCGGTGGCTGAAGCGGCGGGGCCACAGAACAGCGTGGCGAAGACGCTTGCCCCGGCGTTGGTCCCAATGCCGTTGCCGGCAGCCAAGAGCAGGCCGCGTCCCTTGACACGGATCTGCCCGTCCGCGGTCACGTTCGCATTGAGGTCCGCGATGCGCCACGGTCCTGCAGGATTCACACCGCGTACGACGTTAAGGTTGACGGCCCCACTCGCGGCCACACCGGTAACGGGAATGACCCCGATGCCACCCCTGAATTTCAGGGTCGTATTTTCCTGGGCAGAGGCAATGCCAGTGATCGCCATTGCCACCAGCGCCACCAGCAACCCCCGGAACATGGCTACTTTGACGCTACGAAATTCCCGACTGTACTTGCTGTCCAAATCATCCTCCTGGTCCAATGTTGAGTTGTGAAAGACACAAGTGGCTGAAGACCTCCGCTTAAATGGCCGAGGGGCTAAGAGTTCTTTGTGTCTTTTTCGGTTGAGCAGTTGCCTGCTAAGGCAATCCGCCTCACCAGTAAGGACGAGGGCTTGGGGGAGTTTGCTTTTTGTGGGAGTCGTGCGAACCAGCGTTCCGGCGGGACAATTGCAATTCTGGCGGACCTTTCAGCCGTCCCTACGGGACGGCGTCAATAATCGCGCCTGACCCGCCACTGAAGTGGCTGGCTATTTTCGAAGATCCCTCCGGGATCCCAGATCCGGGGCTCTGGATAGCGCGCGCTGACCACGGGAACGTCATCGCTTGATTTCCTTCTTTGCGTGTTGTTGTCGTAATCTTCTACCCCTATGGATCCCAAGCACCGCAGTCGTGGCATCACCGATGGGCGCGATCGTGCGCCGTCGCGGGCCATGTTCAAGGCCATCGGTTTTTCTGACGAGGATCTGCGCCGGCCCATCATCGGCGTGGCCAACACCTGGATCGAGACCATGCCCTGCAACTTTCACCTGCGGCGCCTCTCGGCGAAGGTGAAGGATGGCATCCGCGCGGCCGGCGGCACGCCCATGGAGTTCAACACCATCGCCATCAGCGATGGGGAAACGATGGGCACCGAGGGCATGAAGGCTTCGCTCGTCAGCCGCGAGGTGATAGCCGACTCGATTGAACTGGTCTGCCGCGGGCAGCTCTTCGACGCCGTTGTGTGCGTGGTCGGCTGCGACAAGACGATCCCTGCGGCGGGAATGGCCCTTGCGCGCATGAATCTGCCTGGCCTCGTGCTCTACGGTGGCACCATCGCGCCCGGTGTGTATCGCGGAAAAGATGTCACGATCCAGGATGTGTTTGAAGCGGTAGGCGCAAACGCCGCGGGCAAGATGACCGATGCCGAACTGCTCGAACTCGAGAACGTGGCCTGTCCTGGAGCCGGCGCCTGCGGCGGTCAGTACACCGCCAACACCATGTCAACGGTGATGGAACTGATCGGCCTTTCGCCGATGGGCTTCAACGGCGTGCCCGCCATGGATCCACGCAAGGACGACGTCGCCTTCCGTTGCGGACAAGTCGTCATGAATGCACTGACGAAAGGGATTACGCCGAGAGACATTCTCACCCGTTCCGCGTTCGAAAACGCGATTGCAGGAGTCGCTTGCACCGGCGGATCGACCAACGCCGTGCTGCACCTGCTCGCCCTCGCCCGCGAGATGGGCGTGCCTCTGGTGATCGACGACTTCCAGAAAATCAGCGAGCGCACTCCGCTGCTGGCGAATCTGAAGCCCGCCGGAAAATATGTTGCCGCCGATGTCGACAAGGCGGGAGGCATCCCGGTGATTGCCAAGCGGCTGCTCGATGGCAAGCTGGCGCACGGCGCCGCGATTACGGTGACCGGGCGACCCTTTGCGGAAGAAGCGAACGCGGCGAAAGAAACTCCCGGCCAGCCTGTGATTGCCCCGCTCGATGCGCCCCTGAAAAAGACGGGTGGGCTCGTCGTCCTGCACGGGAATCTTGCGCCCGAAGGCTGCGTGGTCAAGATCAGCGGCCACGAACGCCTTACGCATCGCGGGCCGGCTCGCATTTTCGAGTCCGAAGAAGACGCCATGACCGCGGTCACCGGCAAACAGATCAAGCCCGAAGACGTCGTCGTCATCCGCAACGAAGGTCCAAAGGGAGGACCGGGAATGCGCGAGATGTTGAGCGTGACGGCCGCGATTGTGGGCGAGGGCTTGGGCGACTCGGTCGCCCTGCTCACTGACGGCCGTTTTAGCGGTGCCACACGCGGTCTGATGATCGGCCACGTCTCTCCGGAAGCCGCACTCGGAGGACCCATCGCCGCGTTGCACGAAGGCGACACGGTTCACATCGACATCAATCAGCGAACGCTCGAAGTCGAAATCAACAATGCCACCCTGAAGCATCGGCTTGCGGAGTGGAAAGCGCCGAAGCCGAAATTTGCCACTGGCGTTTTCGCCAAGTATGCCGCCCTGGTGCATTCAGCGTCAGAGGGAGCGATTACGAAGCCGCGGTAAGGCTTTCATTCACCACAGAGTCACAGAGAAAACCAATCCTTTGCCGTTCTCCGTGAGTCTGTGTCTCTGTGGTGAAAAGATTTTGGAGATCATCCCCCCTTTACCCCTTTTGGCCGTTTGATCTCGACATCAATCTGAATCTTCACCGCGTCTCCCACCACGGCTTCCCCACCTTTCATCAGGTGGTTATAAAGCACGCCGAAATCCTTGCGGTTGATGGTGGTCGTCGCCGAGAACCCACGCCGCACGCTCCCCCACGGATCTTCAATCTGCGCCGTCGGCCCATCCACGTCGAGCGTCACCTCGCGGGTCGTGCCATGCAAGGTCAGGTCGCCCACCATCTGCAACCGGTCGCCGCTTTTCGTGATCCGCTTCGATTTGAACTCCATGGTTGGATACTTCGCCACATCGAAAAAGTTCGGGCTGCGCAGATCGTTGTCGCGATCCGGCACCCGCGTATCGACCGAACTCACGTCAATCACCGCATCGACCTGTGACTTCGTCATGTCGCTTTCGTTCAACTCTACCGAGCCATTCACCTTGGTGAAGCTTCCCGTCACATTCGAGATCATCAGGTGCCGAACCGTAAATTGTGCGGTCGAGTGGTCCGGGTCAATGGTCCATTTGGAAGTTTGTGCCTGTGCCGAAAACGATAAGAGAGAAGTTGCCAGTAGAAATAAAAGAGCCCGAAGCCGGATCATTTCCACCTTTCGTGAAGGAAGGGATGTCTCCGTAGCGGAATCCGCAAAAGTGAGGTCGTTCGCGAGATTGCGGCATCCACCGGAGATTGCAGGTTCGATGAGTCGCACGTGGCGCGAGATGCAGGAATACGGGGACTCCCTTAGAGTTCGTGAGAGTCGAGACCTGCCGGCTGGCGCCGGCTGGACAGCCGAGGGCGGCTGTCCCTACGTAGGCGTCGCCGCCCTGAAGTTACTGGCCCCCCCGCGCGTTATTCAGTATCATAAGAGTATCGGTTGTCATCCAATGGTTTGGCGTCGGGGTCGTGGCTTAGCCAAGTTGTTCATTCAGAAAGGATAATCGCGAAGCATGGGCGTACCTGTGTCACAGATGTGGACGGTGGCGAGCTATGTCATTGAGCAAAAGCTGCGGGGGCGAAAGCAGTATCCCGTCGTCCTGATGCTCGAACCGCTGCTGCGCTGCAATCTGGCCTGTGCCGGCTGCGGGAAGATCCAGTACCCCGCGCATATCCTGAAAACCGATCTGACGCCCGAACAGTGCTTCCAGGCTGTGGAAGAATGCGGCGCCCCGCTGGTGAGCATCCCGGGCGGCGAGCCGCTCATGCACCCGCAGATCGCCGAAATCGTCAAAGGCCTGATCGCCCGCAAGAAGTACGTTTATCTCTGCACGAACGGCCTGCTGCTGAGAGAGAAAATCGACGAATTCACGCCGAGCAAGTATTTCTCCTTCGTCGTCCACATGGACGGCCTGCGCGAGCATCACGATTTTGCTGTCTGTCGCGAGGGAACCTACGACAAAGCGGTGGAAGGCATCCGCGAAGCCTTGAAGCGCGGCTTCCGCCTGACCACAAACACCACGCTCTTCGACGGCGCCGACCCCAAGAGCGTGCGCCAGTTCTTCGATGAGATGATGGACCTCGGGGTCGAGGGCATGATGCTCTCGCCCGGCTACACTTACGACAAGGCTCCCGATCAGGACCACTTCCTCAGCAAGAAGAAAACCCGACGCCTGTTCCGCCAGATCTTGAGCAATCGCCGCCAGCAGTGGCGCTTCAATATGAGCCCGCTGTTCCTCGAATACCTCATGGGACGGCGTGAATATCAATGCACCCCGTGGGGCATGCCAACCTACAACATTTTCGGATGGCAGAAGCCCTGCTACCTGCTTTCCGATGGCTACGCCGATACGTTCGATGAACTGCTGCGCGGTACGAAGTGGGAGCAGTACGGCACCGAGAGCGGCAATCCCAAATGCGCCAACTGCATGGTGCATAGCGGTTACGAGGCCAGCGCGGTCAACGACACGTTCGGTTCGCTAGGCGGATTCCTGGCCACCGTGCGCGCCACGTTTTTCGACAAGTATCCCGATCCTGACATCGATGACGACACGCCGATGACCCCGCGCAAGAACACACCGCTGGTCCAAATCAGCGCCGCACCTGACGCGTAGTAGGATTCCTGCACTTCATGGAAGATCTGACTTCAAAGCCCTCACCGAGCGCGCCTGCTGAATCGGAAGATGAAAAGCTGGGTTTTGCGCACGAGAACCTGGAAGGCTGGGTGCCTTCCCTCGCGACCGAAGACGAGATCCGGACGGCTTTCGAAAAAGCCTTCGACTATCGCGGCGATCTCACCCTCACGTTAAAGAACGGCGAGAAGATCGAAGGCTACATCTTCGACCGCCGTAACGATGCCCCCAGTTTTCAGGACTGCTATGTGCGCCTGATCCCGAAGAATCGTCCGGACAAAGTCAAAATCCCTTACTGCAACATCGCCGCGCTGGCGTTCACCGGCAAGGACACCGCCGCGGGAAGAAGCTTTGCTGCCTGGGTGAAGAAGTACAACGAGAAGAAGGCCGCGGGCGAGAAGAACATCGGGATCGAATCCGAATCCCTGGAAGACGATTAGCCGGGCAGATTCTTTATAGCAAACCTCAGCGTGTGAATCTCTTGGTTCGAGTCGCGCAAAATGAAGAATGTCATCCTGAGCGGAGTGAGGCGGCAGCCGAACGGAATCGAAGGACCCCGATGTTGTCTCGTGTGTATCTGCCGCCCAAGGGCATTTCCACCACGAATCACAGCCCTTTGATCAACTCTCTGCAAAGGTATTCTCCATACCCACTTCTCATCCTGGTCCTCCTGGCGAAGCCTTCGAACTCACCGCTCTTATGCTCCCGCACTTCGCCGCTCGATATTGTTCATCATGCGATGTAAAGCGTGCCGGAGAGCCTGGCGACGATGTAGGTCCAGTACTCGTGGTTCATCGTAGAAATGCCCGTGGAGGCCGGTTTTGTCTCCAGCTTGACCGGGGTCCTTCGACTGCGCTCGGCTGCCGCCTCGCTTCGCTCAGGATGACAAAGTTGGGGGGGTTACTGGCGAGCCGCTCGCCGCAAAGCATGCAGCATTTCCGGGCCCAACAGATACGGACTAGCTGCACTCATCGGAGGAAACCGCTGTAGCAGCGCGGGTAGAAAGGGAACGCTGGGCGCTTTCGGCTCATCCCGGCCGTGACAGCGCTTGAACTTCTTGCCGCTACCGCACGGACATCCTGCATTCCTGCATACCAGCATCATCGCCCTGCCTTTCAGTTCACAACGCTTCGAGTGGAAACGCGGCGAGAGGACGCGGCGGACTACTTCGAGTCCGTGCCGTTCTTGCCTTCCGGGACGTCGTCTTCGATTGGATTATTATGCGCCGAATCCCTTGGGTTTTCCACCCGGGCGACCGGCTTGGATTTGTTGTCGATTGCTTTGCAAAGCTCGCTCACCAACTGCAAGAGCTTGTGGGGATCCGGCTCGTGCGAAGCTTGCTCGGCGAGATCCCGCCAATCCTTCGGCGTGTCAGCCGCTTCGGAGTCAGCCGGAGGCCTCTGTTTCCGCTCGTCATGCTGCGGCGTATGTTCTGGGTGAAGCATAGTGCACCAGCTTTGACCAGTTCTCCACTACCGATCGACCCTCAGAAACGACTCTCCCAGACTCGCGTGCGGGACATCTGAAAAACTGGGCTGAATAGAATAACTATCCTGCTGGTCCAGATTCTCGTCTATGCCTGTGCCACACGCTGAAATGTGGCGCAGCGGACGGGCGGTCTACTGCGTCTCCTCTTCCCACCTGCGCTGCTGATTCTGGATGGTCGCGTAACATTCGCAGGCAGCTTCTTCCAGCTTCGCCCGGTCGGTGACGGTGACATTCCCTCGCGTGTAGGCGATCACCCCGGCTTTGTGCAGCATGCCGGCGGCGACGCTGACGCTCGACCGTCGTGTTCCCAACATCTGCCCGAGTTGCTCCTGGGTCAGCGGCAATTCGTTGGAGCCCAGCGCATCCACGCTCATGAGCAGCCAGCGCGCTAGCCGCTCATCCACTTCATGCAGTCGATTGCATGCCGCAATCTGCATGGCCTGCATGGTGACCTGTTGTCCGAAACGATGCAGTTGCTGTTCCAGCACCGGGCAGCGAGGCAGCAATTGCTGCAGTGCTTCGGTGTCCATGCGATACACCGTACCTTCCGCTTGCGCTACGGCCCGATTCGGACTGCTCCGGAAACCATCCACTACCGGCAGACCTACAAATCCGCCACGGCCCACCAGGCCCACTTCGACGCTTTTGCCGTCGGACTGCAGATTGACGATCGACACCAGTCCCTTATCCACGAAGAACACGGATTTGACGGGTTCCCCCGGCTCGTGCAGGATCTGGTGAATGCGCAGTCGCATGAACTCCAACTTCGGCAAAAGCAATTCCGTTTCTTTCTGCGGAATCGTTTGCAGGATGCGGTTTCCTGCCGATTTACCGTTCGTAGGTGTAGAAGGAACAACCATCAATGGTGCGCCCATTTCATTACTCCAGACTCTTCCGCGGTGCGGAAGGCATACAATTTTTCAGGGGAGTACTCGCAGAAAGAGCTGACTCGAACTTTGTAGCTCAGCATAGATGCGACCCCTCGGTCTGCATGTCACTGTCGGCAACGACAAACAGGCACGCTCACATCAAATGCCGAATCGGTATCCTCAATCCAGAACCTCGCTTCGAAGTGCACCGGGGGCGCCCCGCAATGCGGACACGGTCGCGCCTCAGCTGGTTGCGCCTGCATCGCAAAAAATTCTTTCAGACTCCGGATAAGTGTTTCGCGCTCGCGTTGTGAATTCATCTCCACAGGAACCCCGTCGGAGACATGGATCTCGCCACCAAATGGCCGATCCCGAGCGCGTTCCGGGAAGAAACTTCGGCAATATGAGGTAAGTCATTCCCCCCAGTTACGCTTAAGCTAGCACGCGGGATGCGCTGCACAGATACGCCAAGAAGCGCCACCCTTTTTAGCAACCGCCTGGGAGCGCGGGATGCTGAAATCTGCAACAAATGAAAGGAGATTGCAGTTCATATGGGCGGCGAGAGACCGGGAAAGTTTTAGGGCGCCAATCAGTATTCGCCGTACCGACCCTTCACCGAATCCAATAACTTCTCCGAGTCGTAGCCCACGCCATCTTTGAAGACGATTTCCACGTGCTCGATGTCACCAATGCGGCTCGCCGGATCGCCCTTGATGACCACGATATCTGCATTCTTTCCGGCGGCCAGGCTGCCAATCCGATCTTGCCGCCCCAGGTACACCGCGCCATTCCAGGTCGCGATCCGGATGGCCTCGAGTGGCGTAAATCCCGCCTCTACCAGCAATTCCACTTCCCGCTGATCGCCGAAGCCCGGCACAACTCCGCCATCCCCGGTCGGATCCGGTCCGGCCAGCAATAACCCGCCCGCCGCGGCAAATTCGTGCTCCAACTGCATGTCGCGCTTGATCAGCATGGTCCAGTCATCGTCGGTCGCGTCCACCGGCGTATTGGCAGCCGATTCCTTCGCCGGCTTCTCGCGCCGATACAAATATGCCTCGCGCGCCTGCGGCGTAAGCGAATCCAGCATTGCCTGCCGCAGCGGAGGCCGCCCCGGCATTCCACCACTTTCAAACACTGGCAGCGTCGATGTGATCGCCACATGATGCTTCACCAGCGTGTCGATCAGGTCCTTGGCCTCCGCGCTCTCCGGGGCCATCGCTTTCATCGTCGGCACGCCCTCGCCCTGGCTGCACACGTCTGGCTTCTTCCCTGGATCCAGTTGCGTGTTTACGAAAAACCCATGTTCGAGATCATCGATCCCCAATTCGGCGGCTTCCTTATAGGTCACCGAGCACAGATGTCCTGTCACCTTGATGCCACGCTTGTGCGCCTCATCAATCGCCGCCTTCAATTCGCCGCGAGTGATGTTCATGTACGCCTTGAACGAGGTCACACCGCGGTCTGCCCAGTAGTCGACGAATTGCTTTGTTTCTTCGGGACTACTGAGTTGGTGCATCTGCAAAAAGTAACTGCCCTCGCCCTCGAGGTACGGTCCCGTCACATCGATATGCGGACCCGGCAGGTGCCCCGCATCGATCTCGCGTCTCAAATTCAAATCGGAGTAAGTTTCCACACTCCCTGTCGTGCGCATGGTGGTCACACCAGCCGCCAGGTAAAGCCGTGGTGCGGAAAAAGTCATCTGAGGGACCAACACCGGTTCGTTGCCGTGCCACTGGCTGTCGAGGTTCGGCCGCGCAATATAGAAGAGATGATTGTGCATGCCGACCAATCCCGGAATCACGGAATATCCCCGCAGATCGAGTACGCTGACATCTTTGGAGGAGGCCACGTCCGCGCCGGCCTGAATCGCCGTAATCTTCCCGCCCTCAATTACGACATTTTGATCGTCGACCGGCGCATGCCCTGTTCCGTCGATCACCCGCACATGCGTCAGCACGATTTTTGGAGCCTGCACGCGGATGTATTTCTGCACTTCTTTCGAGAACGAAGGCGCGGTCTGCGCCTGAACCGCCAATCCACCGATCGCCAGCAAACCTGCGACAGCACATACGGCAAGAACGAAGCGCATTCTCATTGGTACCTCCCCGGCGCGCGATTGTATATGAGAACCAGCAGTGTGGGTGGGCCACTGTCGTCCGACAATCTGAAGTGGGCCTCCACCGGTAAGGGATGCGGCGATCCCCCAGTGCACATTGGGCATGGCCGCCACCCAGTTAAAGATACCTGGCAGCTGCGCCAGGTTCGGCAACTGCTGGCGTGCGGCAACTTCCAGACGGACCCGATGGTCAAGCTTTGATGGGCAAGCCGTTGCCAAGGCTTGATTCGCCGTTCCAGTTTTCGAATTTGCTAGCCGCGCCTACGTATTTTCCCGAATTCGCTCTCGACTCGGCCCTAGCGGCAACATGGAATAGCTGTAACCAGCAAACCGTGAAAGGCACATCATCATCTCTTATGCACTCAGTCGGTCGCCGCCACTATTCCCCGGCCGACGAGGAGGTAGAAATGTGGCAAAAAACCATGTTGCCGGTGTTGCCGTTGCCCTTGCTGCTGCTTTTTTTAGCGTACAAGCAATGGGACAAGCATCGGGAGATTCACTCCCTGGTCTCAAGGCTTCGCTCGTCGGGAGCGCTGTAACCTGCACGCAACCGGAGAAACCAACCGAGAGGATCACTGTTCCTCAGCGTCTGGCAAGGAAAGCCAAACTCAAAGCCCGCCTTCTGAGTCTCCTGCACGAAAGCCTCTATGATGATTCAAAAGGAATCGTGAACGTGACGCGCGAGAAAGAGATCACGGATCTTGCGAAAAAACTGAAAGACGATAAAGGAGAATAGGGCAAAGGACGACAGCACTCGTCGAAACGTTGGAATGGCGATGTTGTTCGCCAAACCGTGAAGCGACGGTTCAGGATATTGTGGTCAGACTGTGCCACGATGGGAGTGAGTCCCGCCAGGGACGTCAGAAAGCACCACACGTTCTCAATTGGACATGGGCTCACCTTGGCCGACACCCACCGAATCCGGCGGGTAAAGGTCCAAACCCATACTTAAACCCAGGTCGGCTATTCGGGCCAGCATTTTAGTATCGAGCGTGAATCCACCCTGTCCATCGATCGACGCAAATCCATTTCTTCAATAATCTAACCGCGTCACACTTCGGACCGACCAAATCGAGTATCCAACAAAGATGAGCACCCAGATCTTTGTCTTTCCCAAGCGGACTACTCAAGAACCAGGCATGCTCACGCCACATGGTCGCGTGACCTCGGTTGATGAGATCGCCCCTACGATGCACGCTCGTCGGAGCAAGCCCCAGTCGTTCCGTGACCTCTTGGTGCGTAAGCAGGACGCTGAAGATCCTTAGGCTCGCAGCAGACCAAGTGCCGGCACGTTTTTGAAGACTCTTCAACAATCTCCTTTCACAGAACACACCACCACCTGCTTCGGATCCCCGCTTCCAAACACCTTCCGCTCAAAGCTCCCGAACTTCTCCACAATCTCAAACCCCTGTGAGCGCACCAGCAGGTCGAGTTCCTGGGGGAAGAAGCAGCGCATGTGCAACTGCTCCACGCGGAAATTGCGCTCGAAGCCCTCGGAGCCGCGACGGCTGAAGTACCAGGTCACGTGATTCACCTGCGCGGCATCGTCATAGTGCATCGTGTGTTCGAGCACGATGGTCCCGCTGCCGTCCGGATCTTCATACTCGCGCTCCAGCCACCGTTCGTCCGGCGTGCGCGCCAGGAATCCCATCCGCGGATTGAACACGTCGAAGGTGAAGCGCCCGCCCTCGGCTAGATGCTTGCGCACACACGCAAACAGCGCCGCCAGGGATGCGTAGTCGTGCAGGTGCTGCATCGAGTTGAACGCCATGAAAATGAGCGCAAACTTCCGTCCCAGCTCGAAGGAACGGCAATCGCCTTCGACAAACTCGATCTCGACACCCGCCGCTTTGGCTTTCGTTCGCGCCTGTGCCAGCATGGACGGCGAAAGGTCCAGCCCGACAATCTCCACGCCCGCCTGTGCAATCGGAACGGTCAGCCGGCCCGTCCCACACGCCAACTCGAGCACAGAGTGCGCCATCTCTTCGCGGTGCACCACCTCTTCGGGGTGCCGCGCCCTTCCCGCGTTCTTTGCGGGAGGGTGGGGACTTTCCGAGCGCAAATCAGCCGCACGCCTGGCTTCATCCACATAGAACGGGATGTCCGCGACCAGAAAGCTGTTCAGTGCGTCGTAGTGTCGGCCATCGCGATACAGCGGGATATTTGCACTCATGCTTCGTTACTCCTGGATTTGCATACCCGATTGAACTCGGTACCTCTTTCGGGAGTCTGAGACCCGAGACTCGAGACCTAAGCTCCCAGTCCCGAGCCCCCGGTCAGCCGTCCCCAGATCAGCTTCCGCCACACGCCCGCCTGTGCATCGTCGCGCGGCTTCGCGTGGCAAAGAAACAACACGTCGCGCAGTTGGATCGGTCCACTGCGGTCATGCTGGGCGAGCTGGTGCTCGTCGAACTTCGGGAACGCAGCTGCCAACCCCTTCTTCACCTGGGTGGAAAGCGGCACCCGTCCGTCTTTCCAGTAAATTTCGACGAACTCACAGAGCTCGTCGGCACTCTGAATGACCCGTGCCAGCGTCTCGGCTACCAGTCGACGATGCGTCTGGTGACGCGCCATCTCACGGACCAGGAGCAGGGGCACATGCCGCAGCTTCATCTGCTCACGGGCCTCGACCGCGAGCGCAGCGACCTGCTCGGCCGCCACCTTGGGAACCAGTTCCGAGATGCGGCCCGCAATTTCGGCTGCGTCATTTTGGAAGTGGACCGGCCAGTCCCGGCAATCCAGCACCAGGTAGCGCAGTTCCAGCTCCGAAGAGAGGTAACCGATCGGCGCTCCCACATGACCGCGTGATCCGCGACCGAGATGATTGTTATTGAATTGAGCCATGGTCCGCTCCTTTCTTCCGGCATGGTTCTGGCCTGCCACTAACCTCGCCGGTCCACTCCAATCGAATGGACCGGCTACGCTTCGAACGGGTCCACGCCACAAAGAGCCGCGGCGGTCCGTTCGAAACTGGCTGTTCCTATTGATCAACGGACGCAACTTCCGCCACTGGCTCAGCTGCGACGATCGGGAGGGCGAACCCGATCTGGACCAGTCGCGGAGCGGCGTTGCGGTCGCGATAGTCTGTGCAGTACATGACATCGATCTGCACCGGACGGACCGCACCCGCAAACGTGCAGGCGATCGCACGCCGTCCGTTCACGGCATACTGCACGTGCGCGTGAGCGCAATCGGTGCACAGCGGCCGGGGCTTGTCTGTCTTGCGCGCACGGACTGCCTTGCCGATCTCGAGAATCAAGCGCACGATGAAAACCAGGAACAAAGCCGGCATGTCGACCTCCTTTCTTGTGCAGGCGGCCGACCGGGTTCCCAGTCGGGCGCTACATAGCAACCGCTTCTCGCGCATCGAGTTCCTCTGCGGGCGACCTTGGATCGGAATCGCCCGCACGATTTTCGCGTTCCAGCAACAGCCCCTGAAATTCCGCCATCGTTGCCGCGCAATTCTCGTCCACGAAAAGTTGTGCCTCAACCAGCGAGGCATTCGGGAAGAAGCGCCGATACAGCTCGATCTTCTGGTGCTCGCTGGCTTCCCCCAAATACAGTCGGTAATCAATTCGTCCCGGACGCAACAGGGCCAAATCGAGCGCCTCGATGCGATTAGTGGTCATTACAAAGATGACGTTGTCCGGTGCACTGAACCCGTCGAGCGCATTCAACAATCCAGATAGGGTTACTCCGAACTGATTCTCTTTCTGGTCATGCGCCTTCGGGTTCTGTCCTTGGCTCTCCTCTTTCTGCGTGCGCGCATCTCCGCTCTTCATGCAATCAATGTCCTCAAACAGGATTACCGAGTTGCGTTGTACGTCGTTCATCGCGCCCGCCAGGGAGCGGTCATTGAACTGCGCGAGGTTGATCGCATAAACCGACATCCCGAACTTTCCCGCCAGTGCCGATACCAACGACGTCTTGCCGGTCCCCGGAGGCCCGTAAAACAGATAGCCGCGGTGATAGGGAACGCCCAGCTTGCGATAACGTTCACGCGAACTCTTAAATCGGGCGACGTCTTCAAGCAGGCGTTCCTTCTCTCCCGCATTCAGGACCACGGAGTCGAGCAAGCGCGGAACGTAAGCGTCCACGCAACTCCAGCCGTCGTTCCACACAAACAGGTAAGACCTGATCCCGCTGTTCTTGCGATGGCTTTCGACAATTTCATTCACGAACTGCCACAGCACCTTCTGACTTCGGCCGAGCGTCCGAAACACCAGCAACTCACGGCGCTTCACACGCATCGAGTGGTCTTCTTCCGTTCGATAGAACCCGATCCGAAACGGGCGATTAGCACGCCAGAAATAATGGCGCCCAGGCGCGGGAATCAGCGCGACGTTTTGTCCACGCAACGTTGTATCCACATCCAGTCGGCGAACCCGTTTCAAGAACTGCTGGTCCAGAAACCATTCCTTGACCCAATGAAAGGCGACGTCATCGTCCGTGATGGTCAGACTCATCGTGCTCTGGTCCACCAACCAGTTCCAGACTGTCATCGGGATCGCACGCAGGTAGACGCTGATCCCACCGATGATCATCAGCAGCAGTCCACCGGAGGCGAACTGGTTCTGCCCGGTCAGGATTCGTTTGAGTAACTCGAACATCGCTTTTTCGTTTCTAACCGGAGGGCATCCGGACTTAGTGGCTGCGCTTGTGCTATCGGGCACACGCCCGCGTCCTCGGCGCAACAATCTTTCCGTCGCCGCCACATTTATGTCTCGGCAGACACAAACACCGTGTCCGCCACTCATGTTTTTTATGGCCAGGGAACAGGCGACCACGCAAAGCGTTTGCAGTTAAGGCTTTGCTCCAGTTGGAGCCACCGCAGCGGCATCCGTGGTCATCGCCACTGGCCCTGTGAAGTTAAGGCTGGGAATAAACCGAGCGAATCGATGAAAATCGATTGTCTGCAGCCTGCGAAACCCAGCAGTTTTGAGTTACCTGGATTGCTTGCGAGTGAAGTTAGTAACTTACGTTACGAAACGACGCCCACATGCAACCCAAGCCGTCTAGCGGCC
>Ga0187821_10000005_pt1 | contig 28447 bp, 27 predicted proteins | sample NC_wetland_sal_i_20_FD_132442 | JGI IMG/M metagenome (GOLD analysis project Ga0187821, IMG submission 132442) | Wetland sediment microbial communities from Neuse River Estuary, North Carolina, USA - SourceSoil_1 | ecosystem: Environmental > Aquatic > Freshwater > Wetlands > Sediment | place...
CCTCCACGCTGTTGGAGCGGCGGCCAGACGTCGCCGCGATGGAGCGCCGAATGGCGGAGGCCAGCCGTGCCATCGGGATCGCACGCGCCGCCTTTTACCCTGATGTACGGTTCTCAGCCGACGGAGGAATCATAGACGCTGGCTTCGATATCGCCAAGCTGACCGCCGCAATGTGGTCCTATGGCGCCAGCGTCGCGCTGCCGGTCTTCCAGGGCGGCTATCGCCGTGCCCAATTGCAGCGGTCCTGGTCGGCCTATCGCGAAACGGAAGACCTGTACCGGTCGACTGTGCTCAACGCGTTTCGGGAGGTCGAGAACGGGCTGAGCTTGACGAACCAGCTGACTATCGCGGCTAATCGGCAAGATGCCGCCGTCGGGGCGAACTTCAAGGCGCAAAATCTGACCATGGAGCTCTATCAGGGCGGGCTCGCATCCAGCCTTGAGCTCATCTATGCGCAGGTCCAAACGCTCTCGGCACGCATCGACCTCGTGCTGATCAAGGCCGACCTACTGAAATCCACGGTGGCGCTCCTCCGCGCGCTCGGCGGTGGCTTTAACCGCAAGCAGTTGCCCACGGACGAGCAGATTCAGCCGTTCGGAACGTTCCAGTATGTCAATCTCGACAAACCGCCGTCCGCAGGGGGCATCGATGTCAACGCAGGTAATAACTCGGTAAATAACGATCTGACCAAACCTCCCGTTCCTTGACTGTCGCGCACAAACTTGGGCTCTACACTGATATCACGGACAGTAGGGTTAAGAGCTGTTTCTCCTGTTCCTGCATATCCAGTCGCGGCCGCGCGAGCGTTTCGATGAGAAACGGTATGGTCAGTGCGCCGCTTGGCTCTTCACAAACGCTTCCGCCTTGAGCCAATCCTCCATATCATGACCATCTTCTCGGCCACGCTGCTGATACAGCTCATAGGCGGTCGCTGCGACACGGTGCAAGATATCCTCGTGCGACCCATTGAGGTTTTCCCTATCTTCGAGGCCTCTGCGCTCCATTAGCTTCTGGGTGTGACTTCGTTTCTTCATCGACCCACTCCTTTCTCGTTCTATTGGTTTCACGAAGATTCCTGACAAAATGCCAGGCGATGCCCGTGACGACCGCCAGTGTAGGACTATGCTGCTCCGACACTGGCGGGAATGTCTCCAGTGACTATCGCTTAACGAAAAGCTGTCCTCCGATCGTCTCTGTCTGAACAGGATCATACATCCGATACGCGGTTTGCTCGGTTCCTCCCAGGGAATCAAGGTCCGTGACGGTGAACTTAATGGTTTTGGTCTCTCCGGGCTTCAAGATCTCTTTCACTTTCAGTTTATCGACCGCGAATCCATGTTTTTCCTTCGTGTCGTTCGTCACAATCAGCTCAAGGGGTTTGAGTTTCACTTTTTCATCGATCACGATGGTCGATGGTAGGATGAAGTCGATCTTGCCGCTGGACAAAATTGCGACGTGAAATTCCCTCGGTTCTCCGCCCAACATCTCCCCTCCATAAGACTGGGCTCCTAAGCCTATGAACGTCGTTAGCATCGCGAAAATGACGAGCATCGCGTTCCGTCGCATGATGACCCTCCTTTTTTGATTTATAGCTATCCAGTAATCGTCGACTTGACAGCACAGCAATTTCCAAGCCTCCTGACCAAAGACATTTTATAGACGCTCACTCCTATCGAATGGTTCATGCGTACTGCATCATCCCATGCGGCGCTTGCCGTTACCGGAGCCGTGAGAACCAGGCAAGGGCTGTGAGCAGCGATCGCGTCGTTATGGTCGGTCCTCCTTTTTGTGTGAGAGACCGCGCGCCTACTACGCCGGTGTTCACTGAAGTCCATGTTCGATCAATCGGGCTTCCACCTCCAGATGCTTGTTCTCTAAGTGTTGTCGTTGTTGACGAAGTTCCTCCAGCGCCTTCATGTACTCTTGCTGGTGCTGTTGCCACCGCTCGAGCAGCTGCTTCTTCTGTCCCGGTTGGCCGGAGGCTTGCTGGAGGCTGTCGCGCGCCAAGACGAGATGGTCGCGCTGTAATACCCATTGTTGCTGGTGCAGCTGCCATCCGGACAGATCGAGAGCTTGCAACTCCAGCAGCGCGGGGTCCGTTCCCGCCGACGCCTGCTGCACGTCATTCATGCGTTTCGACAATGCATTGATATTGCCGTTCAATTGGGTGATGCCTTTGCTTAAAAGGCCAATGACTGGATCGCCAGGGGTGACATGATCGCGCTCCCCATGGCTTGTGCCGACACAGGCAGCGACACCCATCACGAGCGCTCCAACAAGGACCCACTGCCTTTGTATCTTCATATGTCCTCCTTCAAGAAACACTCCGACAATCTCGATTCCGTTAGGATGCCTGCTCTACTTTCCGTTCAGGTATCGAATCGCTGTGCCGGACAATAATTCTGTCCGCCCAGTCTGGTCAGCAGCTCCTTGGACGAAACTCCAGGGATCGTAGTAGAAGGGATTCCACCACCCCCAGCCGCTTGCATAGGGACTAAAGCTATCCGCGGCCGGTCCCAAGGTGGATTCGTAGAGAGGACTCGGTCCCATCATTGATTCCACGACATCGTCTCTTCCCAACACCACCGCATCGGCTCCCATCGATTCCGCACGAGCTAGGATCTTATCCCGCATCCGGTCCTCATCCGCGGTCTGACTCGTCGCAATAATCCGTGCGAGCTTGATGTGCGGGGAAACTGGCTCGGTCTCCAGCCATTGCACAGGGCTATGATTCTCGCGCTGCGGATACGACTCTTTGACCAACGGCTCGACACGCACCGACACGCATCCGACCAGAACGGCACAGGCGCATAGGAGCAGGCCATCGTGCGCAGGCCACGTTCTAAATGGAGATTTGCCTTCTGCTGTCCGATCCATCGCGCGAGGAGGTCAACCCATGTCTAACACATTCCACCAAGCTCTGGCCCCCGGTCACTTCCACAGCGTCAACTCAGCAAAACCAACAAGAAGAAAGCTGTGAGCTTCAGCATCCTCTGCACAGATGTTTTTTCAAAGGCGTTGCCGGGAGCCTCGGATTCACAAATAACAACTACGTGTCCGAAGAATCCTTAGTGATGATGAGCTCATTCATTGATCTTGTGATCACTCGAATCCGTCGGTTGTGTATAATGAATGGCTGTTCCCTTGAGCATTCTGACGGTCTCGTCATACGGAACTGCGACGCTGCCGGAATACATTCCACCCCAAGGGCCCCATCCTCCAAAGGGACCGCCATATCCCCCGCCATAGCCCCAAGGACCTCCGTAGTATGGGCTGTTGTAGCCCCACGGATCATAAACCGGTTCATATGCCACTTGATGCATCGTTTGAGTTTGCGGCTTCGCAAATACGACTGCATCGGCTCCAAGAGTTGCCGCCCGATTCAGGATCTTTCGTTGCAAGCTGCTGAAGCTGAGCGAGCTATCGCCAATCCGTAGTTCCGCGATGTCCCGGTGAGGCCGCGTAGGGTTCTGTTCCAGGACGGCGACCTCGTCCGCAGAGGTCTTGGGTGGAAATGTGTCGCTGGTCAACAGGATGGTGTCCACCCTCGTGCATGCGGAGACCACAAGGTAAAGGCCAAGCGTCGATATGATCGAGAAGGGTCGCTTCATGCCGGGCTGTCTCCAACTCCCATACATAGGAGCATGACCGGCTCCTCACGATGGTCCATTCTGATGCAGACGACTACATCGACAGCTTGTTGAATGCGTCCAGCGCCGCCACCTTGTAACACTCCGCCAACGTCGGGTAATTAAAGACGGTTCTCAGGAAATAGTTCAGCCCGCCGCCGAGTTCGAGTACAGCCTGTCCGATATGGATGAGTTCAGTCGCACCGGTCCCAATCGCGTGAACACCAAGCAACCGCCGGTCTTCACGATGAAACAGGAGTTTCACCAAGCCGCTGTCGTCTCCGAGGATTTGGCCTCTGGCGATCTCTCGATATCGGGCCATGCCGGTTTCGTAGGGAACACGCTGTTCAGTCAGTTCATGTTCAGGTGGTCCTGCCATGGATATCTCTGGGATTGCGTATATGCCGACTGGTAAGTGCTCGGGGAGGGGTTCGACCTCGACCCCGAATGCGTAACAGGCGACATGCCGACCCTGCGAGGCGGAGGTGGAGGCAAGGCTGGGATAACCGATGATGTCACCTGCGGCAAAAATATGGGGGATCTCGGTCCGAAACTGGGCATCCACTGTCAGCCGCCCACGTTTATCAGCCGTCAAACCAGTCGCCGCGAGGTTGAGTCGATCAGTTGCGCCGACTCTCCCAACCGAATAGAGCACGGATTCCGACACGATGCGCTTGCCGGACTCCAGGGTAATCACGGCCCGACGTGGCTGATCCTCGGTTAATTCCAGCCGTTCGACTGCCTCGCCCAGTCTGAATGTAACGTTGCGATTGCGCATCTGATGCATCAATTCCTCAACAATCTCAGAATCCAGAAATTCCAAGAGCCGCGTGCGCTTATCGATCAACGTTACATTGATCTTCAGGGCAGCCAGCATCGATGCGTATTCGATGCCGATGATACCGCCGCCGATCACGACCATTCTTCGGGGAAGTTTCTTGAGGTTCACCATGTCGTCACTCGTGAGGATGACTTCCCCATCGACGGCCACACCATCGGGTCTTGCGGGGACGGTTCCGACAGCGATCAAGATGTTGGCTGCGGTTACGACCCTCGATTCATGATCGTTGGTCACAGTGACGGTATGGGCATCTTTGAAGGAGGCCTCCCCTTGAATCAACGAGACATCGTTCCGGCGGAGTTGGTCTGCGACAACCTCGACCTCGCGCTTCGTCACATCTTGGACACGAGTCAACAGCTGAGATGCCGTGGGTCGCTTTTCGAAGTGATTTCCGAGAAGTTGTTCAAGATGATTGGCTGCGCACATAAAGGACAAGACCGCTTCGCGAAAGGTCTTGCTGGGAATCGTCCCAGTCTCGACACAGACCCCACCAAGGATGCGACGCCGTTCGATGACACAGACACGCTTTCTCAGCTTCGCGGCTTGAATTGCCGCCCGTTGGCCTGCCGGCCCGCTCCCGATGCATAACAAATCGAAGTCGTAAGATGGTGTCATCAGTCAACCGCCTTTCATACCGTCCACCGTGCGAGACCTATGACGAAACTACGCGAGAGCGCTTCCTGCCTGTACCTGATCTCCAATCTGGACTTCAGAGTCGGACTAGATCTGAGTTTTTGAACGACACTGTTGGTCACTGTAGCCACTTCAGTTGTCGATCGAGCATTATTACCACTTGACCAGATGGGTTGCCTTTAATGCGATCGAGACCCAGTTGGGCTTGTTCTCGGTAATACGCATATGGAGAATCTACGAAGTTGGCGAGCACGAAACTAAACATCTCTCCCGCAAGTCTTGCATGACCTGCGTTCTGAGCGGCCTGCGCGGCCAACGGGGTACAAGCTGCAGCCATGGCATTCGGGTCTACCGCAACACGAGAAGGAGGATCGGCCAGTGTCTGTTCGATCGTATCCGGCAAGAGCCGAGCTGCACGGGGTGTGCGATCCATGAGACGGACCGTGCGATTCAATTGTTGAGCATCCTGCCACATCTGAGGCGCGTCGATGCGTGACCGGCAGTGGCTATAACGGTTCCACATCTTCACGAAGGTTAGCTCGTCCGGCGTCCGTGTATCGTCGAATGCCTGGATTGCCTGGCATCCGCTCAATAGGGCCACTGCGATGCAGACTTGCCAATGCATCCTGCACTGTTCCTAGCAGGACAGGCGGGTTAACGTCTGCTTCCAACGGTCTTGAGGCGATTGCTGCATGGCGGAACGAAGCACGCTGAGCACATGTTGGGTTTTATATGGCTTGCCGACGCATGAGAACGCTCCCCGTTCGACTGCGTGATCGGCGAGGTCTTCGGCATCACTGGAGAGAAGAATAACCGGCGTATTCGGCCAGACCACTTGGCTGAGGACCAAGAACTCCATCCCGTTCATCCGCGGCATATAATAGTCCGTAAGGACCGCGTCAAAGTGTCTTTTCTTCATCTCGTGCAAAGCCTCAAGCCCATCACCGGCAAGATGAACGTTGTACTTCGCCTGCTCAAGTAGACCAGCTAGAAACTGCCGGGCCTCTTCATCGTCATCCACCACAAGAACCCGCTTGCCATATCCATCCATGGCATCCTCCTCTCTGGACGGCCCCCTAGAGCCACTCGGCTCGCTCACACCCTCTCCATTCACGCGAACATATCTGCCTCGAATTTCCTACGCCCATAAGTCCGATCACTTTCACTCGACGATGTGTTCACAAGACTGCTACTCGATCCGCGTCACCGAAAGGGTGTGGCCCTCCTGCGAAATTCTGGCTTCGATCCTGTCCCCAGGATTGGCCCTCTTGGGGACTTTTGTATCTTCGCTAATATTCAGACGCAGTTCTTCGCCTGTCCGAGTTGTGATGACATAGGACTTGTCAACTAGTTCGATGATGTCCTCGCCTTGAGGGGTCTTGGCCATATGATATTCACCCTCAACCTTCGACACTTCCCCTGCTACGGTCTTTGAAGCTGACGGTTCAGATTGGGCCCCGAGCATCGGCGCGCCGACCAGCGTATTCACCAGGCTGAGACAGGTCGCCGCGGCGGCAGCACGGCCGGATTTAAACGGCTCCATGGTGACCTCCTTCGATGGGAACGAAGCAGCCACCCACCTGCTGCCTGCATACCTCACCCTCGTTCCTCCTGCTGAGGCAGCCTCCTGTCTGCCTTTCCGCACCTGCTGGCGACCAAACTTGGCCAGGAACAGTGGCCGTTGATGCCGCTTTCGAACGCGCGGCACTACGCCGAGAAAGCCAAACCCGCGCGAGGAGCGGCGGTCGACCGATATCTATGCCGGCCAAGATCAAACATGGTTTGGAGTATCCGCTCCTTCTTCCCCCAATCGCTCCACTGAACGTGTTTAGCCGGCAGTACCAGCAGGCGATGGAATTGGCGCTCAAGAACCGTCGCCGCGAAATTCACAGACGGAATCATGCGATAGACTTCATTGGCGACCTCATGTTCCTGGGCATCTCCGACATACCGCTGTAGCATTTCGAAGTAGGCGACCAGATCCGGCACCACTTCACGAAATAACTCTATGAGTGAGGCCGCTCGCGCCACGAGGACCATCGTGTTCCAAAGCCAACCGTCTCGCAACATTGCGTTGGCGTCTCCCTGTGAGGGGTTCTCCACGAACCGATCGATTTGGAAGACCGAATCCGGCCCATCCGACATAATCAAGGAGCCTGACTTTATCCAGCCGTACTCCGTCTCGGGGTAGGTTGGCTCAACCGCCAGTACAATCGGGGAGTCGGAGTTGGTGCGCGCCACGTGTGCTGCTGCTTCACTCACCGCGTGCATCAGACGCCGGCCAGGCAACACAAAATGATCCGACGGAAAAATGGCGACCAGCGCATGGGGATCCTTTCTGAGGATATGCACAAGAGGGAAGAGTATGCCTGGGGCCGTATCTCGATTGAACGGCTGGAATAACACCAAGCCCGGCGGCCTCTTGCCGAGGCTTTGGAACATATAACGATGGTGATGAGCCGTACCACTAACCACAAGCCGTTCCGATGGGATGAGTAGCCGCGCTCGTCGTACGGTACGTTCCAGCATCGTTCGAGTGCCGATCAAGGCACAGAATTGCTTGGGGGTTTCAGTACCTGCGTGCTCGCGGACGAACTCCTTAAGCCGCTTTCCGTCTCCCCCAGCTAATACGATTCCCCATAGCACGCCTCTCTCGATGCTCACTTTCACCTCCGTTGGGTCCGAACGAACGAATTGCACAGTTCGCCATGTGCGCATTCGAACGTTTGTATATAGGCGGAAGGGGCCCCTACAGGAGGGGAGGGGCACAATCGCGGGGGCACGCCGCGATGACACCTTCCGGTTATACTGCTTGTTGCAACCAACCCATTTGAACGATCCTCGGTCCCCTGGCCTTTCCTCTTCGTGACCGTACGTGATCACGCAAATGAGGCGCCATTCTGTTGGCACGAATGATGGCGTCCTCGAAGTTACCGCAATTCAAGCACCGCATCGGATCTATCCCCGTGCAGAATGCATCGTCCATGAGATCGCAAGAAGCTTCGATGACCATCAAGCCGCCACACCGTGTACAAGACATGAGGCCTCCTTACTGATTCATCTCGATTGTGTCGATAAGTCCAGTGCAGGTCTTCATGCGTTGAGTCGTTTTCTCTGCCCAATAAGTTACAGCAATACTGATGCCACGTGGGTTAATTGCCGACATACCTCTGGTGGCTTAATAGATGATGAAAACAACCAATATGCATGAGAAATCCTACGAGAACTCCAAATTAACTTTGTGTCATTGTGGCAATGCATGCCAGGTCGACACATGGTAGCTTGGAATTCTGCGGGACTATGGAAGGTTGGACCGACGACTATGTCGTGGTCGAGTCGAGAGGTTCCGAGTTGGATGATGAGGAACTTTTACTCATTCCGTATCGATCAAGACAGCGGTACAGCGTTCGCCTGCTGATGCCTAGTAAGCGGGCCGCCTGTTCTTTGTTGCCTCCGGTTGATTCTAAGACTTTGAGCACATGCTCGCGTTGCAGAGCGCTCAGCGTGCCCGGCAGGCTCTCCATCTGATCTGTGTGACTGCCTTCACTGTTGCGAATTTCAGCAGGGAGGTCATCCACAGACAACACAGTGTGGGTCGCCAGTGCTACGGCCCGTTCGATGACATGCTCCAATTCGCGTACGTTGCCGGGCCAGAGGTAGTGTAGTAAGGCCTGCATCGCACTCGGAGACAAAGAGGCAGTCGTGGCCTGTTTCTCGGTGCTGTGACGAGCGAGAAAGAACTCGGCAAGCAAGGGAATATCCTCCGTTCGCTCTCTGAGCGGAGGCAACGTAATGGTGACGGTATTCAAGCGATAGAGCAAATCCTCACGGAATCGTCCCGTGTTCACGAGCTGATGAAGACTGCGCCGAGAGGCCGCGATCACGCGAAGATCCACGGGAACGGCCTCGTTGCTTCCAACACGCCTGATCTCCCCCTCTTGAAGGGCGCGGAGCAATTTGGCCTGGCCGGCCGGAGAGAGATCCCCCACTTCGTCCAAGAAAAAGGTTCCGCCGCTGGATTCTTCCAACAGCCCTCTGCGGAACGCATGGGCGCCGGTAAAGGACCCTTTCACGTGACCGAACAATTCACTCTCCAACAGCGAGTCGGGGATGGCACTGCAGTTCACGGCGACAAACGGTCGCGTTGCACGGGGGCTGTTGTCATGGATCGCACGGGCGATCAGTTCCTTCCCGGTACCGCTCTCGCCGTGAATCAACACCGCCGTCCGGCTGCGGGCGACCTTCCCGACGACTTTGAATACCTCCACCATGTTTCGGCTTTGCCCGATGGTGGAGGCTGCCCGCGGACGTTCGCTGAACACGTGTTGCAGATGACGATGATCACGAACGAGGCGACAATGTTCGACGGCGCGATGAGCCACCAGGATCAGCTCATCGAGGTTCACCGGCTTGGTGATGTAATCGAACGCGCCTTGTTTCATGGCCTGAATGGCGGTCTCCACAGACCCAAAGGCGGTCATCAATACGACCGGCGTCTCGGGCGCGATGGTCCGGAATGCCTCCAGCACATCCATACCGGAGACCGCGGCCATCTTGATGTCGCTGAAGACCGCGTCGAATTCGCCCTGTCCCGCTTTGTCAATCGCTTCCTCACCGCTACAAGCCAATTCGATCTTGAAGTTGGCCTGTCGAAGTGCCTCCGCTAGCATCTCCCGGTTGCGGGTATCGTCGTCCACGATAAGAACACAGTGTTCACGACTCATGGTACGGGTCTCCCGCGTGCAATTCGTTCCATACTGGCAAATCAACGGTGAAGGATGTGCCCTGGCCAACAATGCTGTGAACGGCCATCCTTCCGCCAATTGAAGACACAACTCGATGGCAGATCGCCAGCCCTAACCCAGTCCCTCCGCGATTATGCCGCGTGGTGAAAAACGGTTCAAATATCTTGGCCAGATGATCTGACGGGATCCCGCGACCCGTGTCGTGGAGGATCAGACGTACGGCACCTTTCTTGAGTGCGGCGTCCCCGCGAAGAACGAGCGTCCCCTCCACTCGGTCGTCAATGGCATAGAGGGTCTTCACCGCCAATTCTCCGCCGTCCGGCATGGCTTGAATGGCATTGGTCACCAGATTGAAGATCATACCATGGAGAGCCCGTTGATCCCCGGCGACAGAGGGCAGCTGCGCTGCGAGGTCCATCTTGAACACGATTCGCTTTCCAGAGAGGCTCGGTGCAATCAAGGCCTCAACTCCTCGAATAACCTCGTTCAAATCGACCGAAGTCGATTGTACATGCAGCCGGGTCGACTCAAGAATATGCTGAATGATGGTGACCATCCGATCGATCTCAGAACGAATGATGGTCAGATGCCGATAACGCTCCTTGCGGTCCGCCTCTTTTAATAACAATTGGAGATGGCCGGATATGGAATTGAGCGGGTTCCCCAATTCGTGTGCCATCACCGCCGACAATTCGCCCAATGCCGCCAGTTTTTCGGCCCGCTCAGTTTGGATGCGCGCCTCGACCAACATCGAGTTGGCTCGGTGCAACTCCTCTTTCGTTTCGGCCACTCGTGTCTTCAACATATCGTTGAAGCCTTGAATCTCTCCCAGTAGTGCTTCCTTGACGGCGATCGCCTCTCTGACTCGACCGAGCATCCGGTTGAACTGCCCCGCCACTTCTTGGAGGTCGGATGGTCCGGCGAGAGGAGCTTGGCTCGTCAAATCTCCGGCTTCAGCGCGCCGCATGGCCTGCAAGAGCTGGCGGATGGGCTGATGAACTTTCAGTCTGATGAGCAGAAGGAAGACCAGGCAGGTAATGGTCACTGCGGCCACGCCGACATCTTTGGCCATTTGCCCTTCTTGCTTGATCAAGCGGTCGTATTTCCACACTGAATAACGGCCGCGTAATGCGCCGACAATCTGACCGTTCAGTCGAATCGGAGCGGTGATAAGCCAGGCCCGGTCGATCAAGTCGTTCTCGAAATGCGCCACGGAACGCCCGGCGGCAATTTCTGTCTGTTCGTGCAGGCTGAGTGCATCAGGAGCAATCTCGGGGTCGCTGCTCAGGATCAACCGTGTGGAGTTTGGCATGATCTCGTAGACGGAAAGTCGACGGATGCCAGGCCTGAGTTCAAAAATATCTTGGAACGCTTCCTGGAGTGCGTCCACGTCATGGATGTCTCCTGATTTGCCGATAATGCGGCTCACGGAGCCTGTGGCACGGAGAAACTCGGCGTGAAGATTCTGTGCAGCTGCCTGTTCGATGACCAGCCGGTCGAGCAGATTGACCGCCGCGATCGTCAGGGCCACGAGGACAATTCCGGCGACCATGACCCAGACCAACACGCCGTTGAACCGTTTGATCTTGCCCGTCATTGCGTTCAGTTCCACATACCCACGAGAGAAAGTTCAAAAGAGAAATTTCAAGCCGACCAAGTACACATCCTCCAGCTCGTCGAGCGGCACCTTTTGCGTCCAACGCACTTCGGCCAATGTCGGGATTGCGATGGGATCGGACGGAGTCGGCATCCGTACGTTCATGACCTGCTCTTTCTTGGGCGCTTCCTCCATGACGAGCAACATTCCTTGAGAGGTGATATTCATCAATAGAGCCATGCCATGATGATCAATCATGATATCCTGCTCATTCAACCTGGATACTGTGTATGGAATGCGGCGCACTAACTCGATTCGTTCGCTCTGTCGCTGATTTCGCGCCATGGCGGGTCGCTTCCCATCACCGTTGGGGAGGTTGTCTATAACCACTCCGAAACGCCTTTCCTTGTTCACCGGGAATGAGCGTCGGTTGGGATGAGCTGGTGTGGCTGATCCGAACCGGGGTTGACCAAGATTGGGACGCTGAGTTTGTCCGGCAACAGTACCAGTTTCGAGTTTGGGCTATCATACAACTTGTAGCGGAGGTAGTCAGGTGTCAGGGTTTTCGTGATGGTTTCCTGCGCTTTGGCCTGTCCGATGGCCCGGATGCGCAATCCTTCCGCCTCGCCTTCGGAACGAATCCGAATCGAGTCTCCCTCCCCCTTGGCTCTGGTCCTGGCAATGTCGGCATCCTTGGACGCAATCGTCAGTTCAAATTCTTTCTGTTCTTTTTCTTGTTCTTTGGCCTGCTTCTGCTCGATGGCGCTCAAGACAATTTGCGGAAAATCGACGTCCGCCAGCGCGACGCTTTGAATCGCAAGGTGACGGCCTTTCAATTTCTCCACCACCACGGCCTGAACTTTGCTGGCGATCTCGGAACTTTTTTCCGGAACGGTGACCATGTTGTAGCCGGAGACCACGCTGCGGACCGCAGCCAGGAATTCCGGTTTGACGATGCGCGGGTAAAAGTCCGGGCCGACTTCGTGCGCCAGAAAGTACACTTCTTCGGGAATAGGTCTCAGTATGATCGCAGCTTTGACAATGACTTGAAGGTCATCGGCGCTGAGCGCGTCGATGCCTTCAGTAAAGCTTTGCCACCGAACGTCATACAGATAGACATCGTTCCAGGGTGCCCTCCAATAAAACCCATCTTTGAGAGGTTCCGTGGAAAGTCCTTCTGAAAACGGCCGCCACATGAGTCCGCGCTGACCCGGCTGAACGCTCGTGCCCGCGCAGGCGTTGATCACAAGAAGCAAAGGAACGATCACAAGCATCAAAGCGTGTGTGATGTGACGAGACATAGAGACCTCCGTACGTCATCCATGATGACCGCTGTTAAGGTAAAGTTGGCCTCATAGATTGGGAACGGCCATTATTGGCAATGTCCAGATGCCAACCCGCAAGACGTTCCTGCTCTTTGGCCGCATCTTCATAGAACTGAACGAGGAGGCGGGCGCCTTCGACCCATTCGGACTCGGGTCCAAACAGGCGTTCGTAGACCACGACCCGCTGTGAGAACTCTTCCGCTTTTAACCGAAACAAGATTGCTTCTCGACTATGGTATCCGGCGATTTTCTGTTGATCTTGAGAGGGGTCGGGAGAGGTAAGGTCGAGTGGGACGGGCGTTCGAGCACAGCTGAGTCCTGCCACCGCCAAGAACAGGACAAGCAGACCAGCTCGGTTACACCGGCGCCCTCTCGTTGTATCCATACTGTTCGCTCGCTTTCGAGGATCTGGACGTAACTTGTTCGGAAGGATCAGTGCTCAGAAAAATCACCTCATAGTCCCACCGGTGCGGGACAAGCTCGACGTGTTTTCGTTGGCTCAATCGACTGAGCGCGGTGAACAGGATCTGCCAGGTGCAATCGGGAAAAGCCTCGGCGAGTTCGGAGAACATCAACCGTCGTCGCATGGGTTGAAGGGTACGGATTCTGATCTCAATCTCTGTTTCTGGTACAGACATGTCTGCGGGCATCATCGTAGCCTTGTCCGAAGGGTCGTCCACGGACATTGAGAGACTACCCGGCACTTCCTAATTTTAATGGCTCTGCAAATCTTAGTCCTTGCCTCAGGTTTCGTTGGTTGGTTCCGGCATATCAAAAATTACCGGTCTGCTTACCAAACTTCTCGACGATGGAGACGGATAGCTATGTGTCATCACCCTTGTTAGCTCGCGGTCGCTCACTCGCACTGTGCGGTAGGTGCGAATACGCTCAGGTTCCTATCCGGCTCACGGTTCTTTCCCCGCACAATTTTGATTTCACCGCAAAGCACCTGGCACCGCTATTGCTCGATCTTCGCGCTGTCGAGACTCGGAGTGACCACAAATGACCATTCAGCAGCAGCATTTTCAGGCGAAAGAACTCTTCCCCGCAGACAGTGGTCGTATCATCGTGCGCCTGTCGTTTGCTTCCAAAAGGAACCGCGACCCTGTGTCATCCTGTCGCAACTGTGTCATCCTGTCACGGGAAACTGGGCAAGTTGTGACGCCTTTCTCGCAATTTCTTCGGGCTGCTTCGCATAAGCCCATATGAGCATGTCTGTCCCGAACAACTTGCGTCAATTAGCACCAGCTACCCGGTCTACAAAAGTGAGGAGCATCCTTCTTCTTGAGGACAGCCCGGGGGAAGCAGAGTTGTTTTGCCATGCACTCGTGCGCGCGTGGGAGCTGCTCGAATCTAAGCCAGAGTTGCCACGGCCAGGTATTAATGTGAAGCTCACAGCTCAGGACGCACTGGATTTTCTGAGGAAGCAGGTAGCGGTGGAGGCTCGTGGTTTTCCTGATCTTATTGTGCTAGACGTGGACCTTCCAGGAGGGACTAGCCTGAAGTTCTTGCAAGAATTGCGAAAGGATTCCAGTCTGACGAATCTCCCGGTCGTTGCAATGGCATGGACTGATGACCGGCCTACAGTTCGAACCCTTGAAGGACTTGGGGTCGTGGATTATGTTGTCAAACCAATGCGCTTTGCCGAGTTGATCACGGTTGTAGGCGGTTTCTGCCGACGAATTCTTCGTGAGACTTCTCGCCAGGACCTCCATCCGGCGAAGGGGAGCCGACCAGCATGACGATGCTCCTGCTGGTCTTTCGGGAGTCACTCGACCACGATCTGAGACAGTTGTAGAAGGAGCTGGAGATGAAGGTCTTCAGGGAAGCTCCAAAGGTCTTTGGTGTGGGAGACGCCGGTACAGCATTCAGTTCATCGGCCTGGCTGGGATCGAATTCTGTGATTCTGCTCGCGGCGAATGACGCATAGATGACGCATGCGGTGGAAGGATTACGGGAGTTTCGAGACGGCCTGGCCAATCAGCAGCACAACACCAAAATCCCTATGCGGGAATTCGCAACTCCTTGTGAACGAATGATTTAGAGAGGGCATCGCAACTCATGGTTCGTGCGTCGCTCAAAAATCCGTTCGCCGTCATCGCAATCAGTTTGATTGTCATCATCATCGGCGTGGTGTCTTACCAGAAGATGGTCGTGGACATCTTCCCGGAAATCAATCTGCCGGTGGTGGCGGTCGCCACGTTCTACAAAGGCATGGGTCCTTCGGAAGTTGAAGGAGCCATTACGCTGCGGTTGGAGCAGCTCTACTTGCAGGCTTCGTACATTGAGCATATCGAATCCCGTTCGCTGCCAGGGGTCAGTCTGATCAAGGTCTATTTCCATCCTTCGTATGATGTCAACGCCGGCATGGCTGAAATTACCAGCCTGACCTACTCCGCGCTGAAGTATCTTCCGCAGGGTGTATTCCCGCCCATCATCATAAAACTTGGCGCAGCCAGCCTACCGATCGCCGATCTTACGATTGGGAGCGATAGGCTCGGCGAGAAGGAGGTGCGCGATCTGGCCTACTTCAATGTGCGGCCCCAATTTGGAGGAGTGCCGGGCATTTCACTGCCGCCGACCTTCGGGGGGACCGTTCGGCAGATTACCGTGTTCTTGGATCGCGAACGCATGCTCGCTCGAGGGCTCTCCACGCATGACATTGTCAACGCAGTGAATGCCCAAAGCCTTTTGCTGCCTGCCGGTGATGTGAAGATCGGGGACTTCGACTATAACGTCTATACGAACAGCATGATTCGGATTATCGATCACATGAACGATATTCCGATCAAGATGGTCAACGGCGTTCCCGTCTTCCTGAAGGATGTGGGGAAAGCAGTCGACTCCACGATGATTCAGACCAACGTCGTGCGGATCAATGGCAACAGGGCGGTCTACATTCCGATCATGAAACAGGCCGGCGCCAACACGATCAAGGTCATCGACGGAGTCAAGGAGATGATCCCAAAGCTTATCGGGATCCCGAAGGAGCTTGACGTCAAGCTGATTTTCGACCAATCCTTGTACATTCGACAGGCCATTCAGACGTTGGAGCACGAAGGGATTCTGGGCGGCGGCCTCGCCTGCCTGATGGTCCTGCTGTTCTTAGGCAGTCTGCGCTCCACATTGGTCATCGCTCTTGCCATTCCGTTGTCCGTAACCGCGGCGTTCATCGGGCTCTACTTCACGGGTCATACGGTCAACATTATGACGCTGGGTGGACTGGCGTTGGCGGTCGGCCGACTCGTAGATGATGCGATCGTCGTGGTGGAGAATTTTCATCGACACTTGGAGATGGGCAAGCCCTCGATGGAGGCGGCTGGAGACGCAGTCAGTGAGGTGGCGATGCCCATGCTCATCATCACCATCACCGTGTTTCTGGTCTTTCTGCCGATTGCTTTTTTCACCGGCGTCATCAAGTTCTTGTTCGTCCCATTAGCCCTCGCGGTAGCCTATGCCATGATGGCGTCCTACTTAGTCGCTCTAACGGTCGCCCCGGTGACGATGGAGCGTCTGCTCCGCGGCCATGGGCACGCAGCGCATGGCGGCGGAACCGAGCGGCCGGAGCGAGGCCTGACCGCCCTGTGGAATCGTCTCAATATCTTCGATCCGTTCGTAGGGCAGTACGTTCGCCTCCTGCGTTGGTGTCTAGCCCACAAGGCTCTCGTTGTCATCATCGTGACTCTGATCTTTGGCGGTTCATTGCTCATGGCGCCGGGGCTCGCCACTGAATTCTTTCCGAAAGTCGATGCCGGCCAGTTCATTCTGAACGTCTCCGTGCCGGAAGGCACTCGAGTTGAAAAAACCGAGGCGATCGTCGCGCAAATTGAGGAACAGATCCGCAAGGAGATTCCTTCATCCGAACTGGAACAAATCGTGGCGAACATTGGGATGCCACAGGGATGGATGATGCTGTACACCCCGGTCAGTGGTCCCCACCAGGCCTTCATTCTGGTCAGCCTCAAGCGGGAGCACACCCTCCGCACCGATGACATTGTTAGTAACTTGCGAACGGTGTTTGCTCGAGAGCTGCCCGGCCTGAAATTCTCGTTTCAGACCGGCGGGATTGTTAGTGATGTGATCGACTTCGGTCTGCCGGCTCCTATCGATATCAAGGTGAGTGGGCCGAATTTGATGGATCTGGCTGACACCGCGAACCGGATTCGCGAGGCGGTGGCCAGGATCCCAGGCACCACGGACGTCCTGGTCCGTCAGGGCATGGATTACCCGGAGATCCATCTGGACATGAACAGGGCGAAATCGGCTTACGTGGGACTCAACGAACAACAGATTGTGACCGATCTGATCACCGGCTTGAGTTCCAATGTCCAGCTCAACCCAGGGTACTGGATCGATCCCAAATCAAACAATGCCTACTTCGTCGTAGCCCAATATCCAGAGCAGAACTTGATCCGGTTTGAAGATTTTATGAGCACACCACTCGTCGGAGTACGCACCGAGCAACCGTCGTCGTCCAGCGTCGGGGGCGGGCAACAGCGCGGGAGCACACTGGGGCTTCAGCAAACCCCGTTCCCGGAGCAGCCACGTTTGCCGGGAGCCGGAGTAGACAACGCCCCTCAGATTCTGCTGAGGGATGTGGCGGATGTGATCAGGAAAACAGGTCCCGAAACCGTGGACCACTATAACCTGCAGCGGACCATCGACGTATTGGTAAGCGTACCGGGCAATGATCTGGGGCGAGTGGCCGGTCAAATTGAACAGGAGTTAGCCAAATTGAAATTCCCGAAGGACGTCGTCATGACGTTCAAGGGTGAAGTCGACGCTATGAGAGCGGCGCTCACCGGCTTTGGAGGAACATTGCCGCTGGCGATGGTGCTGATCTACCTTGTCATGGTCGGGCTGTTCCGATCCTGGTTGGACCCCTTTGTCATCATGTTTGCGGTGCCGTTGGGCTTCATCGGCGTGATTTGGATGTTGTTGCTCACTGATACTTCCATCAATGTGGAATCGTTGATCGGCACTCTCATGATGATCGGGATCGTCGTATCCAACAGTGTGCTCTTGGTGGACTTCGCGAATAATCGCATGCAGGAGGGCATGCCGCTGGAAGAGGCCGTGGTGGAGGCTGGCCGGTTACGTATCAGGCCGATCCTGATGACCTCTCTCGCGACCGTGATTGGGTTAGCTCCAATGGCGCTTGGCATCGGGGAAGGCAGTGAGACCAATATGCCCCTGGCGCGCGCGGTCATCGGCGGGCTCACTGTGTCGACCTTCATGACCCTACTTTTCATTCCCGTGCTCCACGCCATTGCCCGTCGTCGTATGGTTAGCCCTGCGACTTCGGATCGGATTCCAGAAAAATTATGATCGTGTGGACCAGCAGTCGATTCTATGGTTTCAAAGTGGAGGAAACACCATGACTAATTCGGATTTATCACTATATAATGCGGCAAAGTATCAGGACACATGGGGGAGTATGACAAGACCAGCGCGGCTCAAGGTGATCCTAGTGGTAGCTGCGGGTCTATTCCTTCTCATCGTGGCCTTCATGGTGATCCAACAGCGCCAAACAGCTTCCTCACCAGAAGGAACTCCCAATAGTTCCGCGCCCTCTGCCACCGGTACTCAAGTTCAAGTCATGATTCCCCAGCGTCGTGACATCGCGCAGACTCTGACCTTGCCAGCCAATATTTCGCCTTGGTACCAGGCGACTCTCTATGGAAAAGTGTCTGGTTATCTCAAGTGGATCGGCTTTGACAAAGGCGATTCGGTCAAAAAGGGGCAGCTTCTTGCCGTGATCGATGCGCCTGAAATCGAGGATCAGTACCAGCAGGCTGAAGCGGACTACTCGATCAAAAAGCTTACCGCTGAGCGTCTTTTTGGTGTCTGGAAGGAGAATCCAGATGTGATTGCCAAGCAGGACGTGGACGTCGCCCGTGCGGCGGCTGAAGCGGCCAAGCACCAGATGGATAATCGTCGTACCTTCCTCGAATACACAAAGGTCTATGCTCCGTTCGATGGCGTGATCACGGCCAGGTTTGCGGACCCGGGCGCCCTCATCCAGGCCGCAACAGGCTCAGCGACGCAATCAGCACCACTGTTTACGATCATGGATATGGAGACCGTTCGGGTGTATCTCAACGTTCCTCAAGAGGCGGCACACCTCGCGAAACCAGGCATGGCTGCGACGCTGGCCGTGCGGGAGCGACCCGGAGAGGACTTCAAAGCCTCCATCACCAGAACCACGGAAGCCTTAGACCCCGCTACGCGAACGTTGCTGGTGGAAATCGACGTGCCGAACAAGGACCGCAAGCTTCAACCCGGCACGTTTGTGAATGTCACCCTCTATCTACAGGAGCATCCGAATGCCTTGGCTATTCCTCCTGCGGCCATAGTCTCAAGCAAGAATGGAAAAGAGAAGTCGGTCTTCGTCATCGACCAGGGAACGGCGAAGCTCATTCCTATCCAAACTGGAATTGATGACGGAGTGTGGGTAGAAGTTGTCGAAGGTCTCACAGGCAGCGAGGAGGTAGTGGTCGTGGGGAAAGGGGGCCTCAACGACGGCCAGGTCGTGCGAGCATCCGACTATAACCTCCCAAGCGGCAAGCCCGCTCGTCAGAAACTTTAGGAGGTTCCCGCCTTTGCAATATCTGATTCAAACTCTGGACTGGCGAGGGGACTTATGCGACAGATGATCATCTACGCAAGCGTTGTTTGGGTGCTTGTAATTGTGCACCTAGACATCTCGCTCGCTCAGCCCAATTCACCAGCCGATCCCAACGAGGCAGCGACAACTCGTCCGGTATCAACACCAGACGGATCCCTCCTGAAGCTGGACGAAGCGATCCGGAGGGGAATTGCACAACACCCTCTGATTGAGCGGTCGCGGGCCTCCTACATGATCGCAAGGGCTCTCACGAAGCAGACTCAGGGCGAGCTTTATCCTTGGCTGGAGGCATCAGTGGCGGAGAGCAGCGGTTCGCTCCGCATCGTGACCAGTGACGGCAAGATTGTCCACGACCGAGGCGGTCATGGGTTCGATCCCGGCGGGGCACTCGCGCATCACAATCAGAACATGGTGACCGGCGGGTTGCTGCTCAATCAATTGATTACCGATTTCGGTTTCACCGCCCACCGGATTCTCGCAACAGAGGCGAACGAAGCCGCCGGCGAGAAAGAGATTCTGACGAACAAGGCTTTCGTTATTCTCAATGTACAGAAAGCCTATCTCAATTGCTTGCTTCAGAAGAACTTGGTAGCGATTGCCGCTGAGACGGTCAAACAGCGCCGCGCCATTCGGGATCAGGTTCAGGCGCTTCACAAGCACCAGCTCAAGTCGAAAGTGGATCTGGACTTGGTATCGGTCGAAGTGTCGAATGCAGAGCTCTCGCTGATCAGAGCTCAAAACGATCTCAAACAGTCGTTTGCCGCGTTGAATAATGCGATGGGTGTGGACGGGCCGGACCGGTATGAACTGGAACAGATTCCTATCCAGATCACCCCTAGTCCGGCTATCGAGACTCTGGTCACGACCGGACTCAACGATCGTCCGGAGTTGCTTGGCAATAGGGACCGTCTAGTCGCCAGCGAGGAATTGCTCAAGGCCGTGAAAGCGTTAAATTTTGGCTCGCTGTCCGGCGTCGGTTCGATTGGTATCACGAAGTACGGGACGGTCCATGATAGCGGCATCCCATCCGACGGGCTGGCGCCGTTCTGGGGAGTCGGTGCCACGATGAAGTTTCCGCTCTTTACTGGATTTCGGATTCAGAATCAAATCAAGGAGGCGAGTCACCGCAAAGGAGAAACGGAGGAAGAAATCCAGAATCTTGCAAACGAAATCCTCTTGCAAATCGTCCGAGCCTATCTCACGAGGACGACGAACGCCGAACAAATCGTATTGGAACAGGAACGCGTGAATTTTGCAAAGGAGGCGCTGGCGCTGGCGCAAGAGCGCTATCGTCTCGGGTTAAACCCGATCGTCGAAGTCGTGCGCGCGACGGCGGCCCTCTTCGAATCCGAATCGCGATTGGCGGAAGCCCGGTACATTTACAAAACGAGCGAGTCAGTGGTGGCCTATGCGACGGGACAAGACTACAAACGCTTCTAGTTGGCTGGTCTGTGCACTCGCCGGCATTGCGTTCGGCGTGACAATTTCGTTCGCCGAAGACAAAATGCCGTCCCCTTCCATTCCTGTCCCTGGTGCCGCTCTGACGTGGGAGCAGGCCATTCGCACAGCGGTTGAGAAGCAGCCGCTCATCAAAGTGGCGGAACACGAGTCGCTGGAATCGCAGGCAGTCGTCAAGCAGATCGAATCGGCCAATTATCCACAAATCACCGGCATCTATTCCAATTCTGGCGGCAATACGCGGGTGCTGGCCAACCTGGGGGTCTCAGGCTCGCTGCCGAAACCCACGAACTATCTGACGACTCCCGGCGTTCGCGCCGACTTCCTCATCACAGATTTCGGACAAACGGCGCATCGAATCCTCTCTCAGAAATCGTTGACTGCAGCGGCTGAGAAAGCGGTGATGACGTCGAAAGCACTCGCCATTCTGAACGTGGAGCAGGCCTATCTCAATTGTCTGAAACAGCAGCGGCTTGTGGAGATTGCGCGAGAAGTTATGAACGAACGAGACCTGATCCGCCAACAGACAGAGGCGTTCTATCGGCGGCAATTGCGGTCGAAGTTAGACCTGGATTTTGCTTCAGTCGAGTTCAATCGCGCAGAGGTGGTGTTGATTAAGGCTCAGAACAACCTTGCCGTGGCATTTGCCGCGCTGAACACTGCCATGGGTCTCCGGGGTCCAGGAAACTATGTGTTGGAACAGGTCCTCCTGACAACGACGCCGAGCCCTAACCCGGAATCGCTGGTACAAGAGGCGCTGAATCAGAGACCAGAGTTACTCGGAAGCAAAGACCGGATCCAGGCGGCGGAGGAAGCCTTGAAGGCAGCAAAGGCCCTTCGCTACGGATCCGTAACCGCGATCGGCACTCTAGGGTATACCTGGTGGGGGCGCGAGGAACAACCCAGCGGAAATGCAGTTGCCAATCCCGGCGCGAAACAGGGATGGTACGGTCTCGGCGGAACCAGTGCCTTTCCCTTATACACCGGCGGCCGCATTGAAGGTCAAATCGACGAAGCCGACGCGCGCAAGGGAGAAACCCAGGCCACCACCCGATCGATTGCCAATGATATCGTGTTGCAGGTCGTGCAAGCCTACCTCAGCCGGCTGACTGCCGAACAACAAATCAAGGTTTCGGAAGAGAAGGTCGCCCAGGCGCGCGAAGCTCTGACGCTCGCACGTGAACGGTACAAGGCCAGCTTGGGTTCTATTCTCGATGTGACGACTGCGACCACTGATCTTTTGAGCGCCGAAGTCGGGCTCGCTGAGGCACAGTATGACTACCGAGCCAGCGAAGCCGCGCTCGCCTTTGCGACAGGAGTTGAATATGCGCGGTATTAACTGGCTATCCGCGCTGGTTGTACGGCAACTTGTTGTGAGCCTCTGGTGTACGCAGGCGATGGTGCTCGTAGGTAGCGGGTTTTCCTGGTCGGCAGAGAATGTGCTCGACGAATCGAGCCGACCACTCGGTGCTGCGTCACCGCCGGTCATTCCCCAGACAAAGGGAGCCTTCTTGGGCTATGAATCTGCGATTCGGATCGGCCTTGATCGTCATCCGCTGCTTCGCCGGTCCAAAGAAACAGCGTCCGCTGCCGAGGCGGTCACAGATCAGGCGGTGGCCCGATATTATCCGGAATTGAATGCCTATGCGATTCAGACCGGAGGGACCATTCGCCCACTCAGCGGCTTCAATATTGCTGGAGCCCAGAATAAACCGACTTCCTATGTGGAAAGTGCAGGGTTTCGGGCAGACCAGCTGATCTATGACTTCGGTCAAACCGCGCACAAGGTACTGGCCGAACGGGCCGGCCAGGAAGCGGCTGAGAAAGACATTCAGACGCACAGAGCGACGGTCATCCTCAAAGTGCAACAAGCCTATAACCACTGCCTGCGGCAAAAACGTCTTATCGATATCGCGGAAGAAACCGTACGGGAGCGCGGAGTCCTACGCGATCAGATCGCCATTCTGTACAAGCGAGAATTGAAATCGAAATTGGACCTCGACTTCATTTCGGTCGAGCTCAGAAACGCGGAAGTCCAGTTGCTCCAGGCTAAGAATGAACTCCGAGCCGCATTCGCAGGATTAAACAATGCCATGGGAATCCGGGGGCCAGAGGATTATACGTTAGAAGACCTCCCCGCGGTCGCTGCTTCGTCAAATACCTTGGAGACGCTCATTACTCAGGCGCTCGAGGATCGGCCGGAATTACTCGGCACAACAGATCGGATTCGGCAAGCGGATGAACGGCTCAGTTCGGCCAAGGCACTGAACCTTCCCACGATTGCCGCTCAGGGAATGTATGGCGTGATCCACTTCAGTGACGCCCCCACGAATCAGTATGGCGGTTCGCATCCCGGACAGACGAATCTTTGGTGGGGTGCGGCGGCGGTGGTCTCCGTACCGATTTTCACGGGATTTTTGATTGAGAATCGTGCGGCGGAAGCGCGCCAGCAAAAGTACAAGGTTGAGCAAAAGAAGATCGATCTGATGAACACAATCTCGCTGGAGGTGACGGACGCCTACCTCACGCTGCAAGCAGCCCGGCAACAGGTCATTGTCGAGGAAAAAGAGGTGGAGTCCGCACGCAGTGCACTGACCTTGGCCAAGGAGCGCTATCGGCTGGGACTGGCGTCAATCGTGGACGTCACCACAGCGACAACGGCGCTGCTTATGGCCGAGGTTCGTCTCTCGGAGGCGCGGTATGCCCTGCAGGCGGGATCCGCGGCTGTTGCCTATGCCACCGGCCAGGCCTATCAGAGTTTTTGACCCGCCTCCGTCGATTGACTATGATCATGGGGCTTTCTAGGATAGTTTCATGAGGGCCTGATGCGCTGGTTCCTGCAATTCCTCAGCGATCTGCCGATTGCTCGCAAGTTGTTCCTTGCCTCGGTGATCCCCGTCCTCACGGTGGTGGTGCTCAGCGTCCTGACTTACAGAAGCGTCGTGACGTTCTCCGAGGACGAAGGGGAACTCAACAATATCTATGTCGCGCAGCGGCTGGCAGCAGAATACCTGCGGCTGGTTGTGGACCTCGAAACAGGATTCCGTGGCTTTGTCATGACTAAGCAGGAAAAGTATCTCTACCCTTACCGAACGGCCCAGGACCACATCCGCAACGTCAGCAGTTCTTTGGAAGAGAAGGTCCATAGTCAGCAAGAACAACGGGACCTTGTGGCCAAGGTTCAGGAATTGGTCAAACAGTTCGCAGAGGAGAAGGAAGTACTCATTGAAGACGTGAAGGCCGGCAATCAAGAAAAGGCTCGGATTTACATCGAGGAAAGTCGGGGTCGGCAGATTATGCGCAAGATTCGCGAGTCGATGGCTCGCCTTGACCAACTGGAACATGATGTGCTCAACGCCCGCCTGGCGAAACTCTATCAGGACCGCAATGCCATGTTGACGGTCATCCTTGGCGGTGGTGTGTTCGCGCTCGTGCTCATGATTTTTGCCCTCCACCTCATTGGTCGGTCCATCACCGGCCCACTCGCGGCGCTTGCGAAAGCGGTCAGGTCTTCTCCTTCCGGATTGGTTCCCACGGTACCGGTGATGGATCGAAAGGATGAGATCGGCAACCTGACCCGCGTGATGCATGCGATGGGCTCCCAAATCAGGGATCACCTTACCGTCGTCGAGAAATCGGAAACCGAGCTACGGGCCCTCAATCAGGATCTATCGGCCTCCGAATCCAAGTATCGGAGTCTGGTCGATCATGCCCCGTTCGGCATCTTCACTACGAAAGGGATGGCCATGGTGTTCAGCAACCGGTATAACCGGGTCTTGGCTGGCCTCAACCCCGATGAGGAAGGCGATCCAGAAGCGATTCGTAGCGCCATTCATCCTGAAGACAGGGACCGGGTCCTCTCGGAATACGCTAAGGCCGTCAAGGAAGGTCGTCCGTATGAAACCGTCTTCCGTTTTCTCCATAAGGACGGGACGGTCAGGAAAGTCTTGAGCCGACGCATTCCCATCAAGGACGCTGGCGGGCAGGTGGTCATGTATCAAGGGTTCAATATCGATATTACTGCGCTGGATCAAATGCAAACACGATTGAGTCGATCAGAGCGACTCGCTACCCTCGGTCAGGTCGCGGCCGGGATCGCCCATGAAATTCGCAACCCACTCGTCGGAATCGGGTCGACCACGTCGCTGCTGGTGGATGACACCGACTCCACGGATCCTCGACGTGCTGACCTGGAAGTGATCTTGCGAGAAACGCGGCGACTGGATCGGATCGTCAATCAAATCATCGAGTATGCAAGGCCGCGTGAGCTGGCGCCGATGCTGTTCTCCTTTCCCGAGCTGATCCAGGAAGTGCTGAAACTGCTTGATGCACCTCTCTCGAACAAAGCCATGAAAGTCAATTGCGCCCTTCCTCCGACGCTGCCTCAAGTTCACGCGGATCGAGATCAAATCAAACAAGTGTTGCTGAATGTATTTCAGAACGCCATCGAATCTTCTCGGGAAGGCGGCGTACTCAGCGTGGCCGCGTATCCATCCGCGCGAAACCTTGACCCCGGCATCGTGATAACCGTGACGGATCAGGGGACTGGCATACCATCCCAAGATCTTCCGCATGTCTTCGAACCCTTTTTTACACGAGGAAAGCACCGAGGAACCGGCCTCGGCCTGGCCATATGCCGGAACATTGTCGATGCTCACGGCGGCGAGATCCAATTGACGAGCGACGTGGGCAAAGGAACAACGGCTCGGCTCTGGCTCCCTCTTCGGCAACAGCCCAGACTGATCGAGGTTTAACCTATGCGTGCAACGATCTTTGTCACCGATGACGAGTCCGCTATTCGATCGGCAATCGTCAAGCGATTGTCGCGGCGCCAACACCGCGTGGTAGGGTTCGAGTCAGGAGAGGCATTGCTAAAAGGGCTCGAACAAGACATTCCGGACCTCGTCATGCTGGATCTCAAGATGCCCGGCATCAGCGGGCTGGATGTCTTGAAACAACTCCGACCGCTAGCTCCTCATGCGCTCGTTGTCATGCTCACCGCGTATGGCACAGTGCAAGATGCGGTGGAGGCGATGAAGCTCGGTGCGTACGACTTCTTGATTAAAACGGTGGATCTTGAAGGCATCGACCCGATTGTGGATCGAGCGCTTGAATTCCTCGCGCTCCGGCGACGTATCGATTTTGAGCAGGAGCATGAGAGCAGTCAGTATGCGCTCTCGAATTTGGACGCCCGGAGCGCGACGATGAAACAATTACTATCTCAAATACGTGATGTGGCTGAGAATCCCAAATCGACCGTATTGCTTCAGGGTGAAACGGGCACCGGAAAAGAATTTCTCGCGCGGGTTCTGCACCACAACGGCCCCCGAGCCTCGGGCCCCTTCATCGGGGTCAATTGCACCGCTATCCCGAAAGAACTGTTTGAAAGCGAGCTGTTCGGCTATGAGCGCGGTGCCTTTACCGGCGCCCATCAGCGAAAAATAGGACTGTTGGAGAAAGCTGAGGGTGGAACCTTGTTCCTCGATGAAATTGGTGATCTGGATTTGTCCATGCAGGCGAAACTGCTCCGTGTGCTGCAAGAAAGGTCGTTCCGACGATTGGGCGGGACAGACGATATCTCGGTGGACTTCCGGCTCATGACGGCGACGAACCGTGATTTGAAAAAAGAGGTCGCGCGTGGGACGTTCCGCGAAGATCTGTATTTTCGGCTGAACGTCGTCTCCTTCGAGTTGCCTCCGCTTCGCACAAGGGTAGAAGACATCCTGCCGCTTTCCATGCACGCCATCGTCCGATTCGGCAAAGAGTTTGGCAAAGAGGTCCTCGACATCGAGCCTGAAGCCAAAGCCCTCCTCGAACGGTACTCCTATCCAGGCAATATACGTGAGCTTGAAAACATCATTGAACGCGCGATGATTCTCTGCCATGGCAAGACACTCACTGTGAACTGTTTGCCGCGCGAGCTGCGTGAAGCATCCCCGCAAATCGCGGTGGCTGTCACACAAGGCGATCAACCGATTGTGCGGGTGGATATGCTGCTGGGCAAGCAGTCACTGGCCGATATGGAATTCGCAATTATTGAAGAAGTCGTCCGCCTTTCAGGTCATAACAAGAGCCTTGCCGCCAAGCATCTGGGAATCACTCGTTTCGCATTAGACCGGCGGTTGAAAAAGATTGCAGATGCGTGAACCTGTCTCGGGGAACGAAGGCATTTGCCAGGATTGTGCGGGATATCGTCCTCATCACGTTGGCCCGTGTTTGGAAGGAGTCCCGCCGGTTGACAGAGGGCGAGGCGAGGCGTATGAGAGCACGTAGTATGTCATCGGTCGGAGATTCTCCGTGTTCGTTTGTTCATCACGGAGGAGGTCAATGATGGAAGACCTCAGTCCACCGGACCTGAATGGCCCGCCGAACTAGTGGCGGGTGTCTTATCGGTCACGCAAGCCAGATCTCCACGGGCAACACCATCTCCCGCGTAGGGAGCACTGATACCAGCAACACGCCTTGTGAGAATGTTGCGGTGAGCGTGAAGAGCCCGAGTGCCTGGGACAAATAAAATCGTTCCCCGACAAGCCGCCAAGCCCCATCAACTCGCGCGGGTCTAATTCCTACAGACAATAGAATAGATTGTGCTGGGCGTTCCAAGCGCCGGCCACGGGCGATTTACGGAGAACACCCTTCCTCTTCCGGGATCGCCCGTGACCTTCTATGCGGTAAACACGTATTGAGACCGACACAGAAAAGAGGAAGTGCTGAATCGCAAGGAGGCTACCATGCTTGTTCACGATGTCATGTCTACCGGAGTGGTGACGGCGAAGAAGACGGATACGGTCCGGTCGATCGTCATCAAGATGATGAATCGGAACTGTGGGGCGATTCCCGTGGTCGAAGGAGACAACCAGCTCATCGGCATGGTCACCTTGCGCGATGTGCTACTGCCGCTGTATCCAAACTACGGGGACTACATTCACGATAACGTACACAGCCGGGATTTCATGGAAATGGAAGAGGGCTACCCCGAAGTGTTGGGTAAGAAAGTTCAAGACATCATGAGTGCAAATCCATTGACGATGTCGCCGAATACACCGGTCTTAGAAGCGGCATCGTACATGGGTCTCAAGAACTTCCGGCGCATTCCTGTCGTGGAAAAACACAAGCTTGTCGGTATGCTCAGTATCGGCGATATTAACCGCGGGCTCTTCTTTGAGCGAGGCATGCAACGTTGAGCAAGGCTGGATCCAAAACGTGATGGTCGGGAAGTTAGTTGCGCGGGAGGACGAAACAGGGCCGGATTCTTCTTGCTTGTTTGATCGCTGGCGCTTCAACTAGATCGCCAACTCTTCGCCAGATCCGTGACGCTTGCGTTCGGGATTCTGAGGGATCGGCGGTTTGTCCGTCTCTCTTCGGTCCTGTTGAGCATCGGTGCCCACCAATTGATTTCGCAATCTGATCAGGCGTTCGTGAAGGATCTTATCCTGCGACGAAGCCGCAGCTTCGGCTTCGTCCAGCGCAGCCAAGGCCTCGCTGGATCGCCCTTGTCTCGCATAGATATGGGCGAGGGTATCCAAAACGTATGGCCGGAGCGGACCCCTGTGCGCCAGAGCCCGCAGAGCCAGCCGTTCAGCCTCTCGAA
>Ga0187821_10000006_pt1 | contig 27428 bp, 24 predicted proteins | sample NC_wetland_sal_i_20_FD_132442 | JGI IMG/M metagenome (GOLD analysis project Ga0187821, IMG submission 132442) | Wetland sediment microbial communities from Neuse River Estuary, North Carolina, USA - SourceSoil_1 | ecosystem: Environmental > Aquatic > Freshwater > Wetlands > Sediment | place...
TCCTTCTTCCAGAAGGACGCCCCGGTCTACGTCCCCGACTGGGTGCGCACCCACACCATCTCGCACGAGGACGTCGAACGGGACGTCCGCTACTTCGTGATCGACGACGCCCCGTCCCTGAAATACGTGGCGAATCTGGGGACGATCCCCATCCACGTCTGGAGCGCGTGCGTGAGCGCCCTCGAGCATCCGGACTGGATGGTGCTGGACCTGGATCCCAAGGAAGCGCCCTTCACCCATGTCGTCCAGGTGGCGCGCGCGCTGAAGACCATCCTGGACGACCTCGAGCTTCCGAGCTTCATCAAGACTTCGGGGGCGACCGGGCTCCACGTGCTGATCCCGATGGGGCGCCGGTACACCCACGAGGAGTCGCGCACCTTCGCGCGGCTCCTGGCCGTGATGACCGTCGACGCGGTGCCCGAGATCTCCACGGTGACCCGGTCCCTCGCGGGACGGAAGGGCAAGGTCTACGTGGACTTCGGGCAGAACGGCCGAGGGAACACCATCGTCTCGCCGTACTCGGTGCGTCCCCTGAAGGGAGCGCCGGCGTCCTGCCCGCTGCGCTGGGACGAGGTCACGGCGCGGCTGGACCCGGCGCGGTTCACCATCCGGACCATCCCGAAGCGCTTCGAGGAGATGCAGGATCCCGTCGCCGGTGTGCTGGGCGAGGGCGTGGACATGGCCAGGGCCCTGGCCGCGATCGCGAAGCGGATGAAGAAATGACGGAGCTGCGCTTTCTCGCGAGCCGCTCCGCGGGGGAGGTCTCGGCGCTGCTCGTGCGTCCCGATCGCGCGCGCTGGCTCTACGTCCTCGGCCACGGCGCGGGTGCGGGGATGCGGCATCGGTTCATGGAAGACGCCGCGGCGGCTCTGGCGGCCCATGGGATCGCGACGCTCCGCTACCAGTTTCCGTATGTCGAGCAACGGAGCCGGAGAATCGATCCGCAGCCCGTCTTGTTGTCGACGGTGCGCTCCGCCGTGGCCGCCGCGCGCGCCGCCGCGGGTGATCTGCCGCTCCTCGCGGGCGGGAAGTCCATGGGCGGGCGCATGACATCGCTCGCGGCCTCGAAGGAGCCGCTGGACGGCGTGATGGGGATCGTGTTCTTCGGATTCCCGCTCCATCCCGCGGGGGAGCCGGCCACCGGGCGCGCGGAGCATCTGGCGGCGGTACCGAATCCGATGCTGTTCCTCCAGGGCACGCGGGATAAACTGGCGGACCTGGGCCTGTTGCGTCCCATCCTGGATCATCTGGGCCCGCGCGCCACGCTCCACGTGGTGGATGGGGCGGACCATGGGTTCGACATGCTGAAGCGCTCGGGCCGAACGGCGGAAGACGTCCTCGAGGAGCTGGCGAGGACCGTGGCCGCATGGGCGGAGCGGTTGAGCCAGACCTAGGAAGGAGAGCCAGTGCGGATCCGGGCCGGCACCAGCGGGTGGTCCTACAAGGAATGGAAGGGCTTCTTCTATCCGGAGAAGCTCGCCGCGAAGGACATGCTGCGCTACTACAGCGAGCGCTTTCCCACGGTCGAGGTGAACAACACCTTCTACCGGATGCCGAACGAGGCGACGCTCCTGGGCTGGGCCTCGCAGGTGCCCGAGGATTTCACGTTCGTCCTCAAGGCCTCGAAGCGAATCACGCACGACAAGCGGCTCAAGGAGGTCGAGGACTCGGTGCAGTATCTCCTCCGCACGGCCGCCGCGCTGGGGACACGGCTCGGCCCGTTCCTCGTTCAGCTCCCGCCGAACATGAAGAAGGACGTCCCGCGGCTCCGGGACTTCCTCGCGATCTTCCCGGCGCGCGCCGCGTTCGAGTTCCGCCACACCTCGTGGCACGACGAGGAAGTCTACGCCGCCCTGCACGAGAAGAACGCCGCGTGGTGCGTCGCGGACACCGGTGAGGCGGGGGACCCGCCGTTCGAGGCGACCGCGGATTGGGGATACCTGCGTCTGCGGCGGGTGGCCTACGAGGAGGGCGACCTCAAGACCTGGGCGGACCGGATTCGCGGGCCGGGCTGGAAGGAGGTCTTCGTGTTCTTCAAGCACGAAGACGCGGGAACCGGGCCCAAGCTGGCGGCGCGCTTCCTCGAGCTCTGCGGCTAGATCCGGAGGATCGTCCCGACCGAAGGCTTGCCGGTCGCGTCCGTGATTCCCATCGCGTAGAGCGCCACCTGCCGGCGGTACCGATCCAGAAGCCGCTCCAGATCCTCGTCGGACTTGAAGTCCACCACCTGCCAGACGCCGTCCTCGAGAAAGGCCAGATCCACCACGCTCTCGAGGATGGTTCCATCCGGGAGCCGCACGACCAGCGGCGCTTCGCGCCGGCAGAGTCCCCCGCGTTCGGCGGCCGCGGCCCGGCGCAGGAGCGGATGCTCGAGCGCGGCCAGAACCGCCTTCGCGGCGGCTTCGCGCTCCTCGTCCGTGGCGCCGAGAAGTCTTCCCTGAACCCGCGCGTGTCCGGCCACCGTCTCGGCGTCGTCGTTCAAGCCGACCCCCGAGAGGAGCGCGTGGACCAGGATCCCGAAGCGGCGTCCGCGGGGGCGCGGGCCCTCCCGCGCGATCTCCACGACCGCCACCTTCCCTTGGCCCACGATCTCCTCGTGGGCTTCGATCCACTCCGTGGCGGGTGAGACCGCGATCGTGGGCTGGCCCCCGCGCTCCCGCGTGGACGCCCGGTCGGCCTTCCACTCCTCGTAGGCCGCTCCCGCGACGCCGGCGCGTCCCGGTTTGTCTTCCTCGAGGATCTTGGTCTGCGCGAGACCGATGTTGGGGCGCACGCCCAGCTCCAGCGTTGAGGGGTCCCACCAGACCACGCGGTGGTCGCCGGTCTGGGCCGCGTGGACGCCCGGCTTCACGGAGCCGATCGGCCGCGTCATGCCCGGCGGGCGCAGCGGGACGCTGTCCTCGCCGAAGGCGGGACACCCGGGCGCCGACTCCGCCACCGTGGTCCGCGGCCGTCCGGGATACACGGCGGGCCAGAGCGCATGGAGCCAGCTCTCGCGGCGTTCGTCGCCCACCACGGGCACCACGAGCACATCCCGCGCCCGCGTCGCGGCCACGTAGAGAAGACGAACCGCCTCCTCGCCCTCGAGGGCCATCTCTTCCGGTCCGTGCTCGCGCAGCTCCACGGGCGTGCAGCCCGCGAGCCGCTGCACGCAGAGACCCCGCGCGGGGTCCGTCCACCGCATCGGCTGGTCCAGCGTCTCCTTGGCGGTCATGTCGGCGAGGATCACGATCGGGAACTCCAGTCCCTTGGCCCGGTGCACCGTCATGATGCGCACGCCCTCGATCCCTTCCTCGAGCATCGGTCCCTCGGCGGCCTCGCCGGTTTCCGCGTCCTCTTCCAGGCGCTCCACGAACGCGCGGAAGGAGACCAGGCCCTCCTGCTCCGCGCGCCGCGCCAGGTCCAGGAGCCTTCCGACGTTGGCGAGCGCCTGCATGCCGTTCTGCCAGATGGCCAGGGCCGCGTGCGCGCGCGTGGCCTCGAGGAGCTCGGCGATGGTGTGCGCGACCGGCTGCCGGTTGCGGCGCCGGTGGAGGTCGCGGAGAAGGTTCATGGCCTGCGCGGTCGCGGCCAGGGAGCGGGGCAGCTCCTCGGGAAGCGGACGGAAGGGATGGAGATGCCCCACCCGCTCGCGCCAGATCAGGAGCTCGGCGTCGGAGAGGGCGAAGAGCGGTCCGCGCAGCGTCGCGAACACCGTGAGCTCGTCGTCGGGGCGTTCGATCGCGGCCAGCGCGTTCCGGAGCACCTCGATCTCCTCGCGCTCGTGGAGCGCCGTCCCGCCCACGAGGAGATGGGGCAGCCCCCGCGCTTCGAGCGCTTCGCGATACCGCCGCGTCATGTCCTCCTGGAAGGATCGGAACCGCCGGAACAGAAGGCACACATGACGCGGCTCGACGGGGACGCGCTCGCCGGGGCGCTCCCGCTCCGTGACCGTCCATCCGCTCTTCCGCACGACCCAGTCGATCCACGCGGCCGTCACGTCGGGGAGGGACTCCTCGATCTTCCAATCCACCACCCTGCCGTAGTCTCCGTAGGGCGCGGGCACCGGAAGCGCCACGACCGAGGGCTGATCGGGACAGGAGTCGCGGAACGGAGCGAGCCCTACGTACCCCGGACCGAGGCGGCTCTCGAAGGCGGCGTTCACCGCGTCCTGGATCTCGGGCACGGATCGGAAGCTGACCGTGAGGCGGACCAGCCTCGCGCCCTGCGCGACCAGGCGCTCCTGCACCTCGCGGTAGAGCGCCACGTCCGCGCGCCGGAATCGGTAGATGGACTGCTTGGGATCCCCGACCAGGAAGAGCTTTCCGGGATGAGTCCGGACTCTTCTCCAATCGGCCGCGGCCGGATCGTCGGCGGCGAGCAGCATCAAGATCTCGGTCTGCAGGGGATCCGTGTCCTGGAACTCGTCCACGAAGTAGTGGGTGAAGCGTTCTTGGTACGCGTGCCGGACCTCGCGGTTCCCGCGCAGGAGGTCGCGGGTCCGGATCAGGAGATCGTCGAAGTCCAGACAGCCCGTCTTCTCCTTGGCCGCCTCGTAGGCGGCCACCACCGGCCGGAGATCCTCGCGGAGAAGGGGCGCGAGATCGGCCCCGGAGTCGGACGCGAACTTCTGTAGGTCGCGGTGCAGCGCGTCACGCCGCTCTCGGATCTCGCCCTGGCCGCGGCCCTTCCACGTCCAGTGCTTGCCCTGCTTCCCGACCACGAGCTCCGCCATCCGCGCCTCCAGCGCGTCGTGGTCCCGCGCGCGCACCCGCTCGGCGCGGCGCACCTCGTCCACGAACTTGGCGATCTCGAGGAGGGATTTCGTGAACCAGTCGTTCCGGTCCAGGTCCTGGGCCTTGTCCGCGAGCGATTCCATCTCTTCCAGAAGGCGGTCGATGGCGGCGTCCCGTGCAAACCCAGGATCGCGCCGCCAGGCGGCGGGGAAGTGGCGCTGGTCCACCAGGGACTGCGCGGCTCGGCGGAGGAGGTCCCGGGGACCGTCGACACGGTAGCGACCCCATTGCGGCTCGCGCTTCCAGCGGCGCAGGATCCGGCGCACGCCGGGCCCCGCGTTCTCCAGCTGGCCTTCGAACCAGGACGCGAACGCGTTGTGGAAGAGCCGCCGCGCCGCGTCGCCGGCCGCGACCTCGAACTGGGGATCCACGCCCGCCTCCACCGGACGCTCGCGCAGGAGATCGGCGCAGAAGGAATGGATGGTGCCGATCCGCGCTTCCTCGAGCCTGGGGAGCGCGTCCACCAGACGCTGCCTCGAGGCCGGGGGCCGCGACGTGTCGAGGCGCGCCTGCTCGATTCCCACGCGCAGACGAAGCTTCAGCTCGCCCGCGGCCGCCTCCGTGAACGTGACCGCCACGAGCCGGTCCAGGGTCGTGTGGCCCGTCTCGAGCATGGTCACGATGCGGCGCACCAGCTCCGAGGTCTTGCCGGTTCCGGCCGCGGCTTCGACCACGATGGTCGCGTCGAGCGCGGTCAGGATGACGTCCCGCTCGCTCTGGTCCGCGAGAGGCGCGGCCTGCACGGTCACGGCAGCCCCCGAAGGTCGAGGAGGTCGGAAAGTCGCTCCTTGTTCTTCCGCGCCGTGCGCGCTTCTTCGTTGGGGCCGCACACCGCGCGATAGTCGCACCAGCGGCACGCGTCGCGTGCCGGCGCGGCAGGCAGGAATCCTTCCTCCAGCGCCCGGCCGATGATCCCGATCGCGCGCCGCGCCAGCCCGCGGTTCTCGTCGTCGAGCGGGATCTCGCGCTCCGTGAAGTCACCGTCCGCGGTGCAGTAGTAGAGCCGGCCCGACTCCACGGGAGCCTGCAGCATGGTCTCCGCCGCGAGCGCGTAGAGAAGCGGTTGAAGCGCCTTCCCCCCGGCCGTCACTTCGCCCGCCTGAATTCGCGCCTTGCCGGTCTTGTGGTCCGTCACCCGCAGCGTACCCTCCTTCCGCCGCTCGACCAGGTCGATCGAGCCGCGGAGGAGCACGTCGTCGAGCACCCGGACCGGATCCTTCGCGCTCGCGGCATCGGCGGTGGGCCGGTCGCGGTCCGCAAGGCCGAAGGAGAGCTCGAAGCGGTCGGGGATCCATCCACGCGCGCCCTCGGCCGAGCGCCGCAGCCATTCGCGCAGGTCCGCGCGGATCGCGTTCATCCCGTCCAGCCAGACCCGCGGGATCGCGGGAGCCAGCCGCTCCTCGTACGCCGCCGCGACGCGGTCCACGATTTCTTGCAGTGTGGCAAACGCCGGCTCGAGGTGCGCGGGATCCAGCGGCAGGCGGCCCTCGTCGCGAAGGCGCGTGCTGAGCTCGAACTGGATCTCGTGGAAGAGCGCACCCCGGGTCAGGGGATCGATCGTCTCCAGCGCCTCCGCTTCCTCGCGCGGCTGGAGGCGGTGCACGGCCTGGAGGAAGAAGCGGTACGGACAGGCGGCGAAATGCTCCAGGGCGGTAGGCGAGAAGGGGCGCGCTCCCATGCGATGACGCGCGATCGCCGCCATTGCTTCTGGATTCGGATCCACCAGCCCGTCGGAGATCGTCCATTTCTTGAGCCAGCGCCTTCCGCGCGCTCGAAGCGCGCGGCTCAGGTGCGGATTCGCGTCCAGGAGGTAGCGCGCGGCGCCCGTGCTCTTCGCGGGGTCCGGCTCGCGCTGGAGGCGCGCGAGCACCGCGAGGTCGAACTCGGAGTCGTCGATCGCCTGCTCCGGCCGCTCCGGAGCGGGCCACCCGAGACGGGCCTCGCCTCCTTCCTCCGCGTAGCTTCGAAGCTCGTCGAATCCGGGCAGGGTTCCGGTCGCGGCGCGCACGGCTTCCAGACCGTAAAAGGAAGGAACCCGCGCGCGGGCTTTCTCGAGATCCACGCGCGGCCAGGAGAGGATGACCTGACGCATCGCCGCGCCCACCGCCAGGCGGAGCCCCAGGCGCTCGGTCGCGACGCGCGTGTCCTGCGTGGCCAGGGTCGCCTCGCCCAGCGCTCTCCGCGCCTCGTCCGGAAGGAGCGGATCCTCCACGATGCGCGGGGGGAAGAGCTTCTCGGCCAGGCCGGGCACGAAGACGATCTCGAAGGTGAGCCCGCGCGCCATCTCGATCGGCGCCACGAACACGGCGCTCGCGGTGGGCCGCTCGGCGGGAACCGTCAATTCGCGAAGACGCGGGGCCAGCACGTGCTGCACCATGCTCAGATCCACCGGACCGACGGGGCCCAGAGGATCCAGCTCCGCGAGCGTGGCGAGGACGCCCTGCGGATCGCGGATCGCGGCGGACGCGAGGCCGCGGAGATGCGTGAGCCACGTAGCCCACGTGGCTTCGCGGGGCAGAGCGTCCAGAAGATCGATCACGGGCAGCGCGAAGGCGCGGAGCTGCGCCAGGTCCTCCGCCACGCGCGCGAGCCCGGCCGCGCGTGCGTCATCCTCCTCGAGCTCGCTCCGGCGCAAGGCGATCTCCCGGACCAGGCCGTCGAGACGGCGTCCCCACCGTTCGCGCCCGCCGATCACCGCGGCGTCCACGAGAAGACGCTCCCAGCGCCAGGGCGCGGGGGCCGGATCGGGAGCATCGGTGGACACGGTCGGCGGCGCCTCGCCCGAGAAGAGGTCCCCCTGCGTGGGGACCTCCACCGGGACGAGCTCGTGCCGCGGCGGCTCCCAGGGCTCCTGGGTCACCTTCACCGACTCGGGCACCTGGGCCAGCGAGAGATATTCGGCGAATCGGCGGGCCGAGAGATCCTGGGCCCGGCACGCGAGCAGAGCGAGGAGCGCGCGTCCCGCCGGATCGGGCCGCCGCGTGCCGCGCGCGAAGTGCGCGGGGATGGCCGCGCGCCGGAGCGCTTCCTCGACGTGCGCGCGATACGATCCCGGGGCGCGGAGCAGGATCGCCATGCGGTCGAAGCGGACGCCCTCCGCGGCCTCCGCCTGGATCTTCCGCGCGATCTCCACGCACTCGCGCGCCTCGCCCGGCCAGTTGGTCAGGATCACGCTGTCGTCCCGGTCCCTCGGCGCCGGGCTCGTCTCCTCGAAGAGGTGTTGTTGCAGGAGCGCGAGCGAGCTGGTCGAGCGCGCGTCCACGGAGCTCGCGGATACGCCCAGGAGGTCCTCCAGCGCGTCGATCGTTCGTGCGTCGCCCGCCGCCGCGGTCGCCATCCCGCGCGGCGCGCGGCTCATCAGCGCCGCGACGAGATCGATCTCGATTCTCTGGTCCAGGGGAAGGTCGAGGAGGAGGACCGGGATGCCCGTGAACATCTCGCCGCGCTCGATCGCCCTGAGAGCGATCGTGAAGATCTCCGCGCGGTCCGCGAGGCGCATGTCCGAGAGCTCGCGCTCGGTACGACTCAGGATCGCGGCCAGCCCGTCTTCGGTGCGCAGCAAGGCGCCTGCGCCACGAAGCTCATGCCACGTGCGCACCACGGCATGCGGGAATCCCGGACGTCGCGCGATGCCCGCGAAGCGCCCGGCCCCTCCCTCCTCGAGCAATTGATGGATGGCGCGGGTCACGACGGCCACGAGGGAGAGCGAGGTCGCGGAAGCCGCGCCCCGTCCGGCCAGTTCCGGAAGCGCGAGCCGCGCCGCCAGCCGGTCGAGCGTGAAGCGCTGGAATCCGAATCGGGATCCCTGCTCCGCCACGTCTCCGCGCACCAGCTCGTTCGCGGCGTGGCCGTGCGGGGAGAGGATCAGGACTTCGCCGTCGCGGGAAAGGGAATGAAGCCATCGGCGCGCCACGTCCAGGCGGGCGGCCGCGGACGCCGCTACGATGAGCTCGTGGGTTCCTGAGGCCTCGGGCACGCCCTCAGAGTGGCACTAACGCCGGGGCGCGTCCAGCCAGTCCGCGGTCGCGTCGATCTCTTCGGGAGCGAGCTCGTGTCCTCGGTCGGACCAGCGGAGGTCGACGGAGGCGCCGGCCTCCTTCAACCGGGAGGCCAGCGCCTCGACGCGCTCGATGGGGGCGAAGGGATCGCGGCGGCCCGCGGCGATCAGCACCGGCTTCCCCGAAAGATTCGGAGGCCGCGGGGGCTCCAGGGGAAGCACGGCGCGCAGGAGCGCCGCGCCGGCGAGGAGCCCGGGATCGAGCAGCAGCAGCGCCGCGGCCGTGTTCGCGCCGTTGGAATAGCCCAGCGCGCGCACCCGGGCGGGGTCGAACCCATAGCGCTCCGAGGCCGCGCGCACGAACCGCCCCAGATCGCCCGCGCGGCGGACCAGGTCCGCCTCGTCGAACACGCCGACCTCGAGCCGGCGGAAGAACCGCGGCATCCCGTGTTCCAGGACCTGCCCCCGAGGCGAGAGAAGGTTGGATCCCGGCGCCATCTGCCGCGCGAGAGGAATCATGTCGTTCTCGTCACCGCCCGTGCCGTGCAGGACGAGGAGGGTGTCGCCGGAGGATCCGGACTCGAAGCGGTGGATGAACCCGAGCTCCTGGGAGCTGGGCCTCACGCGTCTCCTGCGAAGATGGGCCTCGGAGCGGTCAACTTGGGGAGCGCAGCCTCGATGCGCTTGCGATCGGGCTCGAGCCACGGCGGGAGGACGAGCGACTCGCCCAGATGCGCCGGATCCTCGTCCACGGCGAAGCCGGGGCCATCGGTGGCCAGCTCGAAGAGAACGCCGCCCGGCTCGGTGAAGTAGACGGACTTGAACCAGAATCGATCGATCACCGGGGTAGGTCTACGGGAGGCCGCTTCGACCCGCTTCCGCACGGCGAGCTGGTGCGCCTCGTCGTCGACGCGCCACGCGAGATGATGGATCGAACCCACGCCCCAGAACCCCCGCGGCGCGTCGGGCGCTTCGGCGACGTCGATGAAGGCGCCCGAGCCTCCGCCCGCGACGGCGTAGCGGTGCCAGTCGTTCTCGACGGCTACCTTTGTAAACCCCAGGACCTCCGTGAGGAATTTCACGGTGGGTTCCAGCCTGTGCTCGCGGAGCCGCGCGCCGTGGAGGCCGCGGATCTGGTGCTCGGCGGCGACGGGGCTCGACTCCGCGGGCGTGAAGGGGCGTGCCTTCCCGGAGCCAAGCTCGACCAGCGCCACGTCGAGGCCGTGAGGATCGCGGAGATGAAGCGCCTTCTCGCCGAATCTCGTCTCCGGCCCGCCGATCGGCGTTCCGTACTTCGAGAGCCGTGCGGCCCACCAGTCGAGGCTTCCCCGCGGGACGGCCAGAGCCACCTCGTTCGCGAGGCCGTGGCCCGGCCGCGCCGGAGCCGCCTCGGCCCAGGGAAAGAATGTGAGGTCGGTGCCGGGGCGCCCCTCGGCGTCGGCGTAGAAGAGGTGGTACGTCCCGGGATCGTCCTGGTTGACGCTCTTCTTCACGAGCGCCATCCCCAGAACGCCGGCGTAGAAGTCGAGGTTCTCCTGCGCGGGGCCCGCGATCGCGGTGACGTGGTGGAGGCCGGAGACCGTTTTCATATCCACTTACGATGCGGGAGAAAGAGGTTTGATTCAAGGGCGGGGTCGGGCCTCCTCGCGGGCCGCGTGGTATGCTCATCGACATGCCCACGACCGTCGCCGCGGAAGCCTGGCCGGCCCTGCCCATCGAGGGCTGGAACGACACACGCGCCACGCTCCACATGTGGACGCAGGTGGTGGGGAAGGTTTGCCTCGCGCTGACCCCCCTCACGAATCATTTCTGGAACATCGCGTTTCACCTGACGCCGCGCGGGCTGGTGACGCCGCCGATGACGGCCGGCGGCGGGACGTTCACGATCACGTTCGATCTCGTGGCCCATCAGCTCGTGTTCCAATGCTCGGACGGCCGCACCAAGACGAATCCGCTCCGTCCCCAGACCGTGGCCGACTTCTATCACGAGACCATGGCCACGCTCCGCGACATGGGGATCGCCGTGCACATCTGGCCCATGCCGGTCGAGATCCCGAATCCGGTCCGCTTCGACGCCGACGTGGACCATCGCTCCTACGATCCCGTCCGGGCGAACGCCTTCTGGCGCGCGCTCCTCGCCATGAAGCCCGTCTTCGAGAGCTTCCGGTGCCGGTTCATCGGAAAGTGCAGCCCGGTGCATTTCTTCTGGGGCAGCTTCGATCTGGCGGTGACGCGCTTTTCCGGTCGTCGCGCGCCCGAGAGGCCGGACGCCGACTCGATGACGCGCGAGGCGTACTCGCACGAGGTGATCAGCCATGGATTCTGGCCCGGGAACGGGCCGGGTGTGGATGCGGTGTTCTATGCCTACGCGGCGCCGGAGCCCCCGGGCTTCAAGGAGGCGACTGTGTTGCCGGCCGCGGCCTCCTACAGCAAGGACTTCTCCGAGTTCCTTCTCCCCTACGACGCGGTGCGCCGGGCCGCGGCTCCGGCCGACGAGCTCACGGCGTTTCTGAACAGCACGTACGACGCCGGCGCGCGGCTCGCGCAGTGGAACCGCGCGGAATTGGAGCGGAGGTGACCATGGAAGGATCCTCGTGCGTCCACCTGAAGCAGATCAAGGACGTCAAGCCTGCCAAGAAGAGAGAATGCGAGGAATGCGTGCGGATCGGCTCCACGTGGTTGCACCTGCGCACCTGCCAGTCGTGCGGGGTCACGCTCTGCTGCGATTCCTCTCCGAACCGCCACGCCAGCAAGCACGCGCGGGTGAGCAAGCACCCGGTCGTCGCCTCGGCCGAGCCCGGCGAGCGCTGGCTCTACTGCTTCCCGGACGACGCGTTCATCGAGTACTAGGGGGGCGAGAAGCTCAGGCTGACCAGCCAGCCCGGAGCCACGGCGTTCGGGCCGCGAAAGTCCCCGTTCTCCCAGGTCCAGAGGCGCGATATCCCGGGCTCCCACTCCATGCCCGCCCATGTGCGGCGGATGCTCGCGCGCGTCTCCAGCGCCGAGATCCCGCTCATTCCGTAGTAATGCTCCTGCGCGTAGACCTTCACGCCGAATCCGATCGTGATGGCCGACTTCGAGATCTCCCGTCCCACGCCGAGCGCGCCGTAGGGTCCGTCGCCGCTGTCCACGTCCCAATGAACGGTGGCCGAGGTCTGGATCGGCCCCTCGAGGTCGCCCTCGGCGAAGATCTCCTGGGAGGGAGCCCAGCCGAGGCGGCTCGGGTACTGGAGGTTCACGTAGCCGATGCCCCCGGAGGCCCGTTTCCCCTCCCAGCCGTACCGGAGGGTCACGTCGACCTCGTTCATCGCCCCGCTGGCCTGGTCCAGGTTTCCCCACACGCCGACCGAGAGAGCTTTGAGGGTGCCCTTCACCTCGGGCTGGAAGACCGGCTTTCGGTTGCTGTAGTCGAATCCCTGGAAGGAATACCAGGAAGCATAGGTTCCGCTGCACTCGAATTGGAACGCGGGCTCCGCGGCGGAGTCGGGCGGATCCGCCGCGGCCCGCGCGCGGAGAGGCCCGGCCGCGAAGGCGAGGACGGCGAGGAGACAGGCCAGCCGGTTGTGGGAACGGTTCGGCTCCATGCCCTAGGCGGCCGCCTCTCCGGCTTCGTCGCCGGCGCTCTCGCCGTCGGCATTCGCCCCGGGGCCCGCGAGCGGAACCTCGAAGATCATCCGCGTCCCGCTGGGAGCGCGATTCTCGGCCCAGATGTGGCCCCCGTGCGATTGAACGATCTCGCGACAGAGGGGGAGGCCCAGGCCGGTCCCTCCGGCGCCCGCGCGGTTGTTGCTCGCCTGCGAGAAGCGGTCGAACACCAGCTCCAGCTCGCCGGGCGGAATTCCCTTGCCTGAATCCTCGACCACCACGCGCGCCATGGACCCCGCGCGCATCACGCGCATTCCGACCGTTCCCCCGGCGGCGGAGAATTTCCCGGCGTTCGAGAGGAGATTTCGAAAGACCTGGCGGAGCCTCATCCGGTCGGCCCTCACCGGCTCGAGGCCGGGCTCGACCTTGAAATCCAGCACGACCTGCCGCTCCTGATAGAGGGTCGTGAACTCGTCGACGGCCGCCTGGGCCACTTCCTCCAGCGTCAGCGGCGCGAACTCCAGCTTCATGCGGCCGGATTCGAACTTTGCCAGGTCGAGGAGGTCGTCCAGAAGGGACATCAGGGTCGCGCCGCACGATGAGATCTGCCGGAAGTAGTCGACCAGATCCTCCCGCGGCCCCGCCGGAGCGTCCTCCAGGCCGAAGCGCGAGAAGCTGATGATCCCGTTCATCGGGGTGCGCAGCTCGTGCGAGATATTCGCGAGAAACCGCTGCTTCGCGTTCGCCACGGCCTCGGTGGCCTCCCGGGCCTCGATGAGATGCCCGCGCTGGGCGAAGAAGTCCCGCACGAGCCGGGCCAGGCGGCCGAACTCGTCGTCGCGCCCCATCAGCCGGTAGAGCGGGGAGGGGTTTTCGGTCGTGAGCGAGCCGGTGATGAGAGCCAGGGGCTGGGCCACCCAGCGCGTGAGGACGAGCGAGACGCCCACGAAGAGGACCAGGGAGCCGGCGATCATGAGCAGGAGGATCATGCGCAGGGCCGCGTGCACGCGCGGCGCTGCGGGGTAGTTCGTCCTGTAGTCGAGGGCCGCGATCTGCGCGCCCCGGACGTCGTCGAGCGGGAGCGCGATCCGGATGTCCCCGGTCTCGCTCGACGCCGTGGATCCGGTCCATCCCCCCGGGTCGGGGGACAAGGAGATATCCCCGTCCACGAGGGCCGAGAGATCCGAGATTCTCGAAGAGGTCCAGAGACGCCCGATGACGTAATACCCCGCGGCGGGCGTCTTCCGTCCGAAGTCGGAGGAGGGCTGGATGGACGAGGTCCACAGCTCCAGCATTCCTCTCGGCGTGGCGGCGAAGAAATGCCGGACCGGCGATCGGCCGAGCGCGAACGTCAGCGTCGACGCCGGCACCGGAAGAGCCCCGAGCGTGGAATCCTCTTTGGGGTTCGCGGTGAAGATCAGGCGGAAGTGGTCGTCGAGGACCCAGGCCGCGTCGATCCCGAACGTGGCGATGTTCTCGGTGAGGTTGACCCGGCCCCACGCGGGGTCCGGATGTCGCGCGAACGTCACGAAATCGTCCCAGCGGGTGTAGTCGTCCGCGTGCACGCTCGCGCCGCTCGCCCGCAGGTCGAGAACGCGGTGCAGGACCTTCGTGGTTTCCACGACATGGTCGCGGACCAGGATGTCCAGCTGGGCGTCCAGGCTGTGCTGGACGAGGAAGAAGGCGATCGTCACGGCGGACACCGTGAGGGCGAGGAGAAGCGTCATCCGCCCGCGGACGCTGATGGGGCCGTGCGGCCCGGCGAGGCGTTCCCGGGCCACTCGCGCGCGGGCCTTCGCCGGTGAATCGGTCATGGGGGCAATATCGGCCGATCCGGACCGACGTATAGCCCCGGCGCGCCCGTCCGGAACCCGCGCTCAAGATCCCGCCGGAGTGGCCGATATCGACCACATGGGACTGGTCGAGGTGGTCGCGCGGATTCCCACGTTCCTCGGGGACCTGGTCGGCGACGACATGCAGCGGAGCATCACCCGCGAATACAGCCGCGCCTTGCGTTCCGAGGGGCACAACTTCCCCTCGTCCGTGAGCTTGCCGCGGCCCTGCGGCGAGCATCTTCCGGAGCGCGTCGTCGAGCTCCTGCTGGCGCGCCTGTCCTACTGGCCCGGAGCGGAGGTGCTCGATGTGGGTCACGCGAACAGCATGACCTGCCACCGGGACATGGTCCGGTCGCTACCGGGCCCGCGCCGGATCACCGGAATCGACATGGCGGAGCCGGTGTTCGATGCCTCGCTTCTCTACGCGGACTCCGTGCGCCGCAACATTTGCGATACGGGGTTTTCCGACGAGACGTTCGATCTGGTGTGGTGCATTTCGTCCCTGGAGCACATCGGCATGGACAACTCGTCGTACGGGGAGTCCCGGTCGGATGACGCCACGGCCGAGGAGGCCCTGGCGGAGATGGTGCGCATCACGCGCCCCGGGGGCTCCATCCTCGTCACCGTGCCCTACGGGAAGTTCGAGAACCATGGGTGGTTTCGAAACTTCGACCAGGACAGCTTGCAGGACCTTCTCGAGGCGGTGCGGCCTCACGGATCGGTGCACGAGCTGTACTTCGCGCACGCACAGGGCGGCGGGTGGTGCCGTTCCGACGCCGAGGACCTGAGAACGACCGGCTACCTGGACGAGGGCAACGCGGGCGCGGCCGGTCTCGCCGCGGTCGTCATCGAAAAGCACCTGGGCTGGGCTTAGCTCTTCCTCGACAAGCCCTCGATCGCCTTCCATTGAACGTCGGTCACCGGCATGACCGACAGGCGCGAGATCCGGGTGAGGGCGAAGTCGGCGAATCTCTTGTCGGCCTTGACCTCCGCGAGCGTCACCGGTCGATCCAGCTTCCTGACCGGGACCACGTCCACCGCATACAGCCTCCCGGAGCGGTCCGCCGGATCGGGGTAGGCATCCCCGGAGGCTTTCATCACCCCGACGACCGCTTTCTCGTCTCCTGTGTGGTAGTAGAAGACGAGATCGCCTTTCCGCACCGATCGCAGGTGCTTCTGCGCCAATGGATTCTTCACCCCCGACCACGAGGTCTTCTTGTCTTTCTCGAGGTTCTCGTAGCTATAGTGCGTCGGCTCTTCCTTGAACAGCCAGTTCATGGCGTTTCCCCTTGTCAGGAGCTCGTCCGCTTCCAGATCCCGAGGACGCGCCCGTCCGGATCCGAGAAGAGCGCGAATGCGCCCATGCCCGGCACCTGTTGCTCCTCGACGAGGATCTTCCCGCCCGCGGCGGTGATGCGCTTCCGATAGGCCGCCAGGTCGTCGACGTCGATGTAGAAAGACATGTTGCCGGGCCAGGGGCCGTCCCGCTTCGGGGTCATGATCCCGCCGTTGATGCCCGGGCCGCCGGTATCGACGACGCGGTAGTTCATCTCAGGCAAATCCTGAATCTTCCAATCGAACACGCTCGAGTAGAAATCCGACACTTTCGCGGGGTCCAACGACCAGAATTCCCAATGAACGACAGGCTTGCCCATCACGTCCTCCAGGGATCGCACGGCGGAACGGCTCGGGGAGTGTACCCACCGGAGCGTACCAGAACCGCCGCTCGGGGAGCAGTGGTAGTAGACTGGGCGGATGGTTCACCCGGAGGGACACCACGGGGGCCGCGCCGGCTGGCTCCGCGCGGCGGTTCTCGGCGCGAACGACGGGCTCATCTCCACCGCGAGCCTCGTCGTCGGCGTGGCCTCGGCGAAGTCCTCGCACGAGGCGGTTCTTCTCGCCGCCATCGCAGGCATGGCCGCCGGAGCGCTTTCGATGGCGGCCGGGGAGTACGTTTCCGTCAGCTCGCAGGCCGACACGGAGAACGCGGATCTCGAGAAGGAGCGAGGAGAGCTGGCATCGAACCCCGCCGCGGAGCGGGCCGAGCTGGCCTCCATCTATGTCGGACGGGGCCTTCCCGCGCCCCTGGCGGCCCAGGTCGTGGAGCACCTCATGGCGCACGATGCCCTCGGCGCCCACGCGCGGGATGAGCTGGGGATCACGGAAACGTCCCGCGCGAGGCCGCTCCAGGCGGCGATCGCTTCCGCCGCCTCCTTCGCCGCCGGAGCGTTTCCGCCGCTTCTCTCGGCCATCGTCCTGCCTCGGCCCGCCCTCATTCCCGGGATCGCCGGGAGCGCGCTCGCGCTCCTCGCGATCCTCGGGGCCACCGCGGCGCGTCTCGGCGGAGCATCCCTGATGAAAGGCGCGGTCCGCGTCACGTTCTGGGGGGCGGTCGCCATGGGCGTGACCGCTCTGGTCGGGAGGCTCTTCGGCACGGCCTGAGCCGCCGGGCCGGGAGCGGATGGCCCTTGTGATTTGTTAAGTAGCGGCTTAATATTGCCCGCATGGAAGCAGCGTTTCAAGCGATCGCCGAGCCCAACCGGCGCCGCATTCTCGAGATTCTCTCGGTGTCTCCGGAGCTGTCCTCCGGCGAGATCGCTGCGCACTTTCCCCAGACCGCCGCGGCCGTCTCGCAGCACCTTGGCGTGCTGGAGCAGGCCCGGCTGGTCGCCTATCGCCGGGAGGGCGCGCGGCGCCTCTACCGGCTTCGCGAGGAGGGATTCCGCGAGCTGGGAGATTTTCTCGAGCGATTCTGGGCGCAGGGTCTCGCGCGGCTGAAGACCGCTGCCGAGATGGAGTCGGCGCTCCAACGGGGGGGAAGCAAGGCCAGGAGACCGCGAGCCCATGGACCGAGAGCCGAGCGCCGACGCCGTCGAGGTTGAAGTATGGATCGCCGCCTCGCCCGAGGCGGTCTATCCGTTTCTGACGGACCCCGACCGGCTTCTGCTCTGGATCGGGATCGCGGCCCAGATCGATCCGACGCCGGGCGGCATCTTTCGCGTGGGGATGAACGGGCGCGATGTGGCGCGCGGCGCGTACGTGGAGGTGGTTCCGCACCGGCGGGTGGTGTTCACCTGGGGATGGGAGGGCGAGGGCCATGGCGTTCCGCCCGGCACGACCACGGTCACGATCGATCTTACACCCGAGAACGGCGGGACGAGGCTTCGCCTGCGGCACGCGGGGCTCCTCGGCGACAATCGGGGGCGCCATGCGAAAGGCTGGAGTCACTACACCGACCGTCTGAGGATCGCGGCCGAGGGCGGCGACCCGGGACCGGATCCCCTCGCCTCACCCGAAGTTCCTCACTGCTGAGAAGCATCCGGCCGCGATCAGGAGAACGCCGCTCGTGGCCGCCGCGATCTCGGGACGGGGCGCGAACCGTTCCGCGGTGATCGCGACCGTCACGAGGGCCATGGCCCGGAGATCCATCACGCCCACCGCGAACAGGGCCACCGTGTACCCGAGGCAGCACAGAATGCAATGCGCGCCCAGGCCAAGGCCATACGTCCAGGCACCGAAGGCGCCGGGGTTCCGCGACGGCGGGTCGCCGGGCGTGCTCCGGCACCGGCCGAGCTCTCGAGCCTTCCACCCCGAGAGCTGAAAGCATCCCGCGAGCAGGAGCCCGATCCCGGCGAGGAGGGGCGAGCTCGTGGCAAGGGAAGGCCACCGCGTGGAAGCTTCGGTCCCGGCGAGGCCGGCCAGATAGCCCATCGCGCCCGGAATGGTCCATATCAGGAAATAGCCCGCGGCGGCGGCGGCGGTGAGACCGTCCAGCGGAAGTCCACTCGACCCGCGCAGATGGCGGCGGTATCCGGAGAGCGCCGGCACCAGGGTCGGCAGCATCATCGCCAGCATCATCACGACCCACATCCGCATGAAGGATCCGGCCTGACCCAGGGTCGCCCCGGGCGTGTCCATTCCGGACATGGCCATCCCGCCGGGCATGGATCCGCACTCGTGAATCGTTCCCGCGACGCTCGCGACGAAGAGGAGCGCGCTGGCCCCGAGAAACGCCCGCTCGCGCGTCAAGCTCAGTCTTTGTAGCGGTCGTGGTGCTGGACCCATTCCTGGCTGAATTTCAGTCCATCCTCGTCCCGGCCCTTCGGCAGGAGATCCAGAAGCTGATAGGTGCCGTTCAGCATGTCGATTCCGCGCGCATGGGACGAGTACGTGTGGAACACCGCGCCGGTATCGTCCTTGTGAAAGACGCTGATCCCCTCGCGCTCCGGCGGGCCGCCCTGGAGCGGCGCGAAATTGTAGATCGCCGTTCCGGCCTTCATCTCTTCCGGCGTGAACGAGACGTGGTAATCCCGGTTGAAGTCGTTCTGGAACGAGGAAAGCCACTGGAACGCCCAGCCCATCCGCTTCCGGAAGGGCTCGATCTTGGACAGGGGAGCCCGGGAGACGACGACGAGCGTCGCATCACGATGTTTCAGGTGCACGCGGGTGGCGTCGAAGTGATCGGCCCAGAACGAGCAATGCTTGCATCCCTCGTCCCACTCGGGCGCGAACATGAAGTGGTAGACGAGGAGCTGACTCCGGTTCTCGAAGAGCTGGGCCAGCGTCTCCGGGCCGGCGGGTCCGTCGAAGACGTACTTCTTGTCGACCCGGACCCAGGGGAGGTCGCGGCGCTGCCGGCTGAGCTCGTCCCGCGCGCGGGTGAACTCCTTTTCCTTCTTCAAGAGGGCGGTGCGGGCCGAGATCCATTCGTCACGAGAGACCACCGGGTGGTTCTTGATGCCGCTCCTGGCGCGGGTCGCCATGGGTTCACCTCTCCGTGTCCTGGGTGTGCCTCGTCGAAGCCTCGGTGGGGCAATGTAGCTCCAACTTATGTAAGCGTCAACTTAAATATTATCGGAGCCGGGACCCCGACCCGTCGTTGAAAATACTTATATTGTTTCAATGACGGCCGTGTTAGGATGGCCGTCATGGCACGGACGGATCGATTCCTCATCACCGAAGGGCCTCAGCTCCGGGCCCTTGCCTCCTCGACGCGCCAGGAGATCCTGGACGTGCTCGCGCGTCTCGGCACGGCCTCCGTGGCCGAGATCGCCGCGGCGCTGGGGCGGCCGGCGGACGGGATCTACTACCACCTCCGGGTGCTGCTCCGGGTCGGGCTGGTGACGGCGCCGGACGCGCGGTCCCGGGCCGGCCGGATGGAGGCCCTGTTCCGCACCCGGGCGCCGGAGATGGTCCTGGGCTACGGCGCGTCGCCGCAGAAGGACGCGCGTGCCGTGACCCGGATCGTGGCCTCCATGCTTCGCCTCGGGATCCGCGATTTCCGATCCGCGTTCGTCGCCGGCCGTTTTCGCGTGAAGGGACCCCGGCGCGAGCTCTGGGCCCTGCGCACGACAGGCTGGCTCTCGCCGGCCGCGGTCGGGGACTTGAACCGGCGGATCAAGGGCATCACCCGCGCGGCGGCCAAGACCCGGCGGGGCCATCGGCTGTACGGCATCACGATCCTGCTCACACCCCTCGACCACCGCGCGCGCAAGACCAGGCGCCGGGGGCGGCAATGATCGCGCCGTTCGCTCTGGCGCTGGCCATGGCGGCCACCGCGCACCCGGGACCCACGGCGTCCGTGTCCCGCGGCCCCGATGCTTTTCTCACGTTCGAGAAGGGAGAGCTTGTGGCGGTGGATTGGATCGAGCGGACGGGCTCAAGGCTCCACACGCGGAGCATTCTCACGCAGTCCATGGTGATCGACGCCACGATCGAGCTGCGCGGCGACGAGACCGCGGTTCGCGATTCCGTGGTCGTGACCGTCCCGGGCCGGGAGCCGGGGAACGTGACGCGGCGGGAATTGGGCGAGGGCGCCATCTACTGGTCGGACATGATCCCCAGCTCGGTCGAGCAGGCGGTGCGCCGGGCGCGTGTGCTGGGCGGCGACAGCGTCCGCGTCACGGCCGCCAACCTGTATCGCGACACGCGCGGCGACGTGGAGGTGGATCGGGTCGATGCGACGGACTGGGTGGTGCGCTACAACCACAAGCGGTACGAGGTGCTGACCGACGAGAACGGCGCCATGCTCTCGGCCACGTTGCCCGAGTTCGGGGTGACGATCGAGAGGCGCCGGGATTTCCGCCCCGAGCAGTATCCCCTCTGGCCGCCCTACGCGGCGCCGCCGGACGGAGCCTATCGCGCGAGGGAGGTCCGCATCCCGGCTCCCCAGGGCCACGCGCTGGCCGGGACGCTGACCACGCCACCGGGGCGCGGGCCCTTCCCGGCCGCCGTCCTGATCACGGGGCTCTCTCCCCACAACCGGAACAACGGCGATCCGCCATGGATGCCGCTTCGCGACATCGCCGACGCGCTGTCGCGCCGGGGGATCGCGGTGCTCCGCGTCGATGACCGTGGCGTGGGGGAATCCACCGGGGACCACGGGCCCTCGACCACATTCGACGAGGCGAACGACGTCCGGACCGAGATTTCGTATCTGCGCTCCCTCCCCGGGATCGACGGCAGGCGCATCGCCCTCGCCGGATACAGCGAGGGCGGCCTCATCGCGCCGATGGTCGCGGCGCGGGACTCGGCTCTGGCCGCCATCGTCACGCTGGCCGGGCCCGGTGTCCCCGGTCTCGAGGTCGGGCGGTACCAGGTGGAAGCCGCGGTCGATGCCGACCCCTCGATCCCCGTCGCCCGGCGGGGGGCCGAGATCGCGAAGCAGCTCACCGAGGGTCTGACCCCGCGGGAGCAGACCTACCTCACCATCGATCCGCTGCCCTACGCCCGGGAGGTCCGGTGTCCGGCCCTCATCATCCAGGGTGGCGCGGATCTGCACGTTCCGCTGCGCTCGGCCGAGCGCCTGGCCGCCGCGATGCGCGCGGGGGGAAACCGGGACGTCACGGTTCGAATCTTCCCCGGGGTCAGCCACTCGTTGCTTCCGGACCCGAATGGACTCAACTCAGGATGGCCGTCGCTTCCCGGCTTCCTCACCTCGCCGGACCTCCTCCGTGTCATGACGGAGTGGATGGAGGCCCGGTTGTCGGCCGTTCCCGCAGCCAAGGGCTACCACCTTCGTCTCCCTCCTCGTCCTCCCAGCAGCCCGTAGCCCGCCGCCCCGCGCCGGGCGCACCGTTCGAGGGCAGCCCAATCCGGGAAGGGAAGGCGCCATGACGGTGGAACGGTCGGCGGTTCTGCAGCGTCACGATCTCTTCGAAGGGATTCACCGCCTCGCCGATCCCAAGATATCCCTGGCCTCGGTGGCGTCCATGATCCTGGGAGCGGCCCTCGCGGCGCGCGAGGGTCCCCTCGCGTGGGGATGGTTGGCGCTGACCGCCCTCGGCATCTTCTCGATCGAGGTGGCCAAGAACGCCTCCGGGGAACTGGTGGACTTCCAGTCCGGGGTGGACTCGGCCGTCTCCCCGGAGGACAGGAGCCCCTTCTCAGGGGGGAAGCGCGTCCTGGTGGAGGGCCTCCTCACGCGGCGACAAACGGCTTTCGTCGGCTGGATGGGATACGGGCTCGGGATCACCTCGGGGATCATTCTCGCCGCGTATCGGCACCCGGACGTGCTCTGGCTCGGGCTCCTGGGGGTAGGGCTGGCGTACTTCTACCATGCGGCACCCGTTCGGCTGAGCTACCGGGGGCTCGGTGAGATCGCCGTCGCGCTGGCGTACGGGCCGTTGATCGCCTGCGGCACCTACCTCGTGCAACGGCGAGAATGGGGCGACCCTGTCTGGTGGTGCTCCTTGCCTCTGGGGATCCTGATCGGGGCCTTTCTTTGGATCAACGAGTTCCCGGACTACCGCGCGGATCGCGGAGGGGGGAAGCGAACGCTGGTCGTACGCCTCGGGCCCCGGGCCGCGAGCCGCGTGTACGTCGGCGTGGCGGCTTCGGCGTATGCGCTCCTCCTCTTCCTGCCGGCGATGGGGTTGCCGCGAGGCGTCTGGCTCGGGGTTCTGGGGCTTCCGCTCTCCGCCTGGGCCGCGCTCCGCCTGGGAACGGATCCGGAATCGACCCGCCGGATCATTCCGGCCCAGACGGCCACGCTGCTGGCTTTCCTGGCGTACTCCATCGGAGCGAGCATCGGCGTGCTCTCGGGGCCCGGCCCGTGAGCTCGGCCCAGGAGCGCGCGCGCATGGTCGAGCTGCAGCTCGCCGGGCGTGGCATATCCGACCCGCGTGTTCTGGACGCGTTCCGGGCGGTGCCCCGGGAGGCGTTCCTGCCCCCGGACATGGCCGAGTTCGCCTACCGGGACACGCCCCTTCCCATCGCGGCCGGCCAGACCATCTCTCAGCCGTACATCGTCGCGGTCACGACCGAAGCGCTGAGCCTCGAGGGGACCGAGCGGGTCCTGGAGATCGGAACCGGCTCCGGATATGCGGCTGCGATCCTGAGCCGGCTCGCGAAGGAGGTGTTCACGGTCGAGCGGCTCGAGCCGCTCGCGGACGAGGCCCGGGATCGGCTCGCGAGGCTCGGGTATCGAAACGTGCACGTGCTCTGCGGCGACGGAACGATGGGCTGGGCCGAGCACGCGCCGTACGACGCGATCGCGGTGGCGGCCGGGGGGCCGGAAATCCCGAAGGCGCTCCTGGCCCAGCTCTCGCCGGGCGGCCGCATGGTCATCCCCGTAGGGCCGGACGTGGCCTCCCAGTCGCTCGTGCGAGTGGTCCGGGAAGGCGGTCAGCGCTTTCGCGAAGAGCCGATCATGAGCGTGCGTTTCGTGCCCCTCATCGGGGAGCAGGGCTGGCCCGCGGAGGGAGGCATACCCCGCGCGGCCCGAGGGTCGGCCGGAAGGAGCGCGGTCGCAAGGCTCGTCCGCGAAACCGCCGAGCCCATCGACAACCCGGATACCGCCTCGGTGGACTCGCTCCTCGAGCGGATCGGGGACGCCCGGGTCGTCCTGCTCGGTGAGGCGACGCACGGGACGAGCGAGTTCTACCGGATGCGCGCGCGAATCACGAAGGCGCTCATCGAGCGGCTCGGCTTCAACTTCGTCGCGGTCGAGGCCGACTGGCCCGACGCGGCCACCGTTCACCGTACCGTCATGGGCGATCCCGCGCGATCCGGGGTGGACTTCGAGCCGTTCTCCAGGTTTCCGACATGGATGTGGCGCAACGAGGAAGTGGACGCATTCGTCGCCTGGCTGCGCGCGCGGAACGCGACACGACGCGAGCGCTCGGACCGCGCCGGGTTCCACGGGTTGGACCTGTACAGCATGTTCACCTCGATCGCGGCCGTCCTTGCCTACCTCGACGAGGTCGACCCGGCCGCCGCGCGCGTGGCCCGCGCCCGGTACGGCATGCTGACCCCGTGGCAACGCGACCCGGCCGCCTACGGGCGGGCCGTGCTCGCCGGCCGGTACGAGAGCTCGGAAGGGGCTGTCGTCGCCATGCTCCGGGATCTGCTCCGGAGCCGCCTCGAATACGCCGGCCAGGACGGAGAGCGCTTCTTCGACGCCGCCCGCAACGCCCACGTGGTGGCGAACGCGGAGCGCTACTACCGGGCGATGTACTATGGCTCGGCGGCTTCGTGGAACCTGCGAGACACCCACATGTTCGACACCCTCCAGGCTCTCTTCGAATTCCACGGTCCCGGCGCGCGCGGTGTCGTCTGGGAGCACAATTCCCACGTGGGGAACGCGGCCGCGACGGAAATGAGCGCGCGCGGGGAGCTGAACGTGGGACAGCTCTGCCGGGAGAAGTTCCGCGACGGAGCGTACATTGTGGGTTTCGGCACCGATCATGGTACGGTGGGTGCGGCATCCGACTGGGATGAGCCGATGCAACGGATGGCGGTGCGCCCGGCCCACGAGGGAAGCTATGAGCGCCTCTTCCACGAATCGGACGTGCCCGCGTTCACCCTGCACTTGCGCGCCCCGCGCCGGATGGACCTCCGGTCGGAGCTGCTCTCGCCGCGCCTCGAGCGGGCGATCGGGGTCGTCTACCGGCCCGAGACCGAGCTCGCGAGCCATTACTTCCATGCGAGCCTGCCTCACCAGTTCGATGAGCTCGTGTGGTTCGACGAGACCCACGCCGTGGAGCCTCTGTAACGCCCCGATCGGGAGGAGACATTGACCTCCCCCGTCACGAGCGCCCGGGAATTCTGGCAGTCCGATCTTCCGTCGCTCGAGCAGGAGCTTCGCGCCAAGGGCTCCGGCCTGGACGGGGCCGAGGCGGCGCGGCGCCTCGCCACATCGGGCCCCAATGTCCTGCGTCCCCAGCATCGCCGGGCGATCGCGCTGCAGCTCCTCGCCCGTTTCGGCAATCCCCTGGTGATCCTGCTCCTCGCGGCCGCCACCATCTCCGCCTTCGTGGGAGACGTCCTCTCCTTCGTCATCATCGCCGTCGTGGTCGGGCTCAGCGTGACCCTGGACTTCGTTCAGGAATACCGCGCCGGGCGGGCGGCCGAAGATCTCCAGCGATCCGTCGCGCTCCGCCACGGTTCTGAGGGACGGACGTCCGGGCGAGATTCTCGCCGACACCATCGTGCCGGGCGATGTTGTGCTCCTCGAGCCCGGGAGCCTCGTCCCCGCGGACGGGCGCGTCCTCGAGGCCCGCGATTTCTTCGTGAACCAGGCCCTGCTCACCGGCGAGGCCTACCCCGTGGAGAAGCGCCCGGGGGAGCTGGGCGAAGGGGTGCAGGATCTCACGGCGGCCACGAACGCGGTCTTCATGGGGACCTCGGTCGTCGGGGGAACCGCGACCCTTCTGGTGTGCAAGACCGGCGCTAGGACCTCGCTCGGAGAGATCAGCGATACCCTGGCGCTCCGGCCGCCGGCCACCGCCTTCGAGGCGGGAATCCGGAACTTCGGACTTCTCATCCTGCGCGTGGCCGTCTTCATGGTGCTCTTCGTCCTCCTGGTCAACGCGCTCTTCCACAGGCCGTGGCTTCAATCGTTCCTCTTCGCGACCGCGCTGGCCGTGGGGCTCACGCCCGAGCTCCTTCCCATGGTGATGTCCATCACGCTCGCGCGCGGGGCCCTGCGGATGGCCAAGGAGCGCGTCATCGTGAAGCGGCTGGCCTCGGTCCTCGATCTCGGCAGCATGGACGTCCTCTGCACGGACAAGACCGGGACGCTCACCGAGGCGAAGATCCGCCTGGAGAAACAGCTGGACCCTCTCGGTCGGGAGTCGGCCCGGGTCCTGGAGCTGGCGGTGCTGAACAGCTCCATGGAGATCGGGCTTCGGAGTCCCATGGACGAGGCGATCCTGAGCCACAAGGAGGTGGATGTCCGCCGATGGACGAAGATCGACGAAGTGCCGTTCGACTTCGAGCGTCGATGCGTCTCGGTTCTCGCGGACGACGGGACAAAGCGGCTGCTCGTGCACAAAGGGGCCTTCGAGGACGTGCTCCGGCACTGCACGCGCTACGAGGCCGACGGCTCCGGGACCCTGCTTCCGCTCGAGGGCGCCGTTCGCGACGAGATCACGGGGCGCTTCGAGTCCTTGAGCCGGGACGGGTTCCGAGTCCTGGGCATCGCCTGGAAGGAAACAGGGCGGGACCACGCTCACGCGGTGGTGAACGATGAGACCGAGCTGGTATTCGCCGGCTTCGCCGCCTTCGAGGACCCGCCCAAGCCCTCCTCGGCGGGCGCGGTCCTGGCCCTGGCGGAGTGCGGCGTCCAGGTCAAGGTCGTGACCGGCGACAACGAGCTCGTGACCCAGCATCTCTGCGCGGAGCTCAAGCTCCCGGTCACCGGCGTGCTGACGGGAAGCGAGATTGCCGCGATGACGGATCCGGCCCTTCTGGCCCGTGTGGAGGACGTGAACCTCTTCTGCCGCGTCACCCCGCCCCAGAAGAACCGCGTGATCCAGGCCCTGCGGCACCGCCGCCACGTCGTGGGCTACATGGGGGACGGGATCAACGACGCGCCGTCCCTTCATTCGGCGGACGTCGGGATCTCGGTGGCCGACGCCGTCGACGTGGCGAAGGAGGCGGCGGACATGATCCTGCTCGACACGGATCTGGGCGTGGTCCACCGCGGGGCCCTCGAGGGCCGCCGCACGTTCGGCAACATCATGAAATACGTCATGATGGGGACCAGCTCCAATTTCGGAAACATGTTCAGCATGGCGCTGGGAACACTGCTGCTTCCGTTCCTGCCCCTCCTTCCGGTCCAGATCCTCGTCAACAATTTCCTTTACGATGTCTCGGAGATCCCGATCCCGCTGGACAACGTGGACCAGGAATTCCTGGAGCGGCCGAGGCACTGGAATCTGTCGGAGATCAGGAATTTCATGCTCGTGATCGGGCCGGTCAGCTCCCTGTTCGACTTCCTCACGTTCGCCGTCATGCTCCAGGTGTTCCACGCCGGAGAGGCCCTGTTCCACACCGGCTGGTTCGTGGAATCTCTCGCAACCCAGGTCCTGGTCATCTTCGTGATCCGGACGCGCGGGAATCCCCTGCGCTCGGCGCCGCGCGCGGTTCTGACCGCCACGTCGCTGGCGGTGGTCGCGTTCGCGGCGCTCCTTCCGTACACCCCGCTCGGGGCCGGGCTCGGGTTCGTGCCCGTGCCGGGGCTCTTCTTCGTGATCCTCGCGGGGATGGTTCTGGCCTATCTGACTCTGGTTCAGGTGGTGAAGACGCGGTTCTACTCCGACAAGGGGAGGGCAGGATGGCGGACGACGTGAAGGTCACATGCCGCTCGAACCACACGGCCACGGGATCTCTGTGGTTCATCGGCTGGTTGTTCACGATCGGCTATCTCAAGCTGACGTTCTGGAAGGGACTTCTCGCCCTGATCGTGTGGCCCTATTACATGGGCTCGTTCTTTCACAGATGACGCGGCCCGCGCTCCGCCGGGGAGGAAGCCATGGGTAGGGTGAACGGAAAGGTCGCGCTCGTGACCGGAGCGGCACTGGGAATCGGGCGCGCGGCGGCGCTGATGCTCGCGAGAGAGGGAGCCCGGGTGGCGGCGACCGATGTGCTCGATCCCGAGGGGGCGCGCCTCGTCGAGGAGATCGGCGCCGGGGGCGGGACCGCCCGGTACTGGCATCTCGACGTCTCGCGGGAGGATCAGGTCCGGGCGGTCGTGGAGGAAGTCATCCGCACGTTCGGCAGGATCGACGTGCTCGTGAACAATGCCGGGATCTCGGGGGCGAGCAGGCCCACGCACGAGATCACCGAGGAGGAGTGGGACCGGGTGCAGGCCGTGAACGTGAAGGGCCCGTTCTTCTGCACGAAGCACGTGGTGCCGCATATGAAGAAGGGAGGGGGCGGGAGCATCGTGAACCTGTCCTCGATTTACGGCCTGGTCGGCGCTCCCGACGCTCCGCCGTATCATGCATCGAA
>Ga0187821_10000007_pt1 | contig 26941 bp, 29 predicted proteins | sample NC_wetland_sal_i_20_FD_132442 | JGI IMG/M metagenome (GOLD analysis project Ga0187821, IMG submission 132442) | Wetland sediment microbial communities from Neuse River Estuary, North Carolina, USA - SourceSoil_1 | ecosystem: Environmental > Aquatic > Freshwater > Wetlands > Sediment | place...
ATCGAGCCCTTGATATAAGCAGCGTTTTCTGAACGGATCGATGTCGAAACGGTGACGAGTGTTGGATGGAGTTGTCACCGTCTGGTTTCCGAGATCCACCGTCAGCTGGAATCCCGGCGTCTTGAGGACGTCCCGGATCAATGCCTGCACCTCGTCCGTCTTCAAGACCACCGGCAGGATGCCGTTCTGAAAACAGTTGTTGTAGAAGATGTCAGCAAAGCTCGGGGCGATCACGCAGCGGAAGCCCTGGTCGAGCAGCGCCCAGGGAGCGTGTTCGCGCGACGAGCCACAGCCGAAATTGTCTCGAGTCAGAAGGATCGTCGCGCCCTGATACCGCGGTTGGTTCAGGAAAAATTCCGGATCCGGCGATCCGTCTTTCTTCTTCCGCCAGTCAAAGAACAACCCTTCCCGCAGTCCTGTCCGCTTGATCGTCTTCAAAAATTGTTTCGGGATGATCTGATCCGTATCGACGTTGACGCGGTCCAACGCCGCGACCAAACCGGTCAGTGTAGTAAACGCTTGCATCGGTCCTCTAGCTCCACTTCCGGATATCGACGAAATGACCTTCGACAGCGGCGGCCACGGCCATGGCGGGAGACACGAGATGGGTCCGTCCGCCGGCCCCCTGTCGTCCTTCAAAGTTTCGATTGCTGGTGGAAGCACACCGTTCCCCGGGCTGCAACACATCGGCGTTCATGGCCAAGCACATACTGCAGCCGGCTTCTCGCCACTCGAAGCCAGCTTCTTTGAAGACTCGATCGAGACCTTCCTCTTCGGCTTGCTGCTTGACCAGGCCAGACCCGGGCACCACCAATGCGTGCACCCCCTTGGCCACATGTTTGCCTTTCGCCAGGCTCGCGGCAAGGCGGAGGTCCTCGATACGTGAATTGGTACAGGAACCGATGAATACTTTGTCGATTCGAATGTCGGTGATGGGGGTATTCGGCCTGAGGCCCATGTATTCCAATGCCCGTTCCGTGGCCTGTCTTATTTTGTCATCCGACATCGTGCGGGGATCCGGGACCTGTTGATCTACGCCGGTCACCATTCCGGGACTCGTTCCCCAACTCACTTGGGGGGCAATCTCTTCGGCTCTCAACGTCACCGTCGCGTCGTAGGCCGCAGTTGCATCGGTGTTGAGCTGTTGCCAGGCGCGAGCGGCCTGATCAAACATGGCTCCAGCGGGAGCCAATGGCCGACCTTTGATGTGCGCGATCGTCTTTTCGTCCGGGGCAACGAGGCCGGCGCGCGCACCACCTTCGATGGACATGTTGCAGAGCGTCATGCGACCTTCCATGCTGAGTGCGCGGATGGCCGAGCCTGTATACTCGATGACGTATCCGGTCCCTCCCGCTGTGCCGATTTTGCCGATGATGGCCAGGATGATGTCCTTGGCCGAACAGCGAGGCGACAGCACGCCGTCGACGCGAATTTCCATCGTCTTCGGGCGCTTCTGAATCAAACACTGCGTGGCAAGCACATGTTCAACTTCGCTGGTGCCGATGCCAAAGGCGAGGGCGCCGAATGCACCATGAGTCGAGGTGTGGGAATCGCCACAGACAATCGTCGTTCCCGGCAGAGTAAAGCCCTGCTCCGGGCCGATCACATGGACGATGCCCTGGCGGATATCGTTCATGCCGAACAGCGTGATCCCGAAATCCCGGCAATTCTCTTCCAGCGTCTGGATCTGCTTCGCGCTGATCGGGTCAGCGATACCGAATTTCCGATCGGTTGTCGGTACATTGTGATCCGGGACGGCTAAGACTGAGTTGGGTCGACGAGCCCGTCGTCCTGCGAGCTTGAGCCCTTCAAAGGCCTGGGGCGACGTAACTTCATGGACGAGTTGTCGGTCGATATACAGCAGGGTGATCCCGTCCGGTTCCTCACGGACCACGTGGGACTCCCAAATCTTGTCAAACAATGTCTTCCCAGCCATGCAGGCTCCTCGATGCCCGACGGTCTCGCGATCTGGCACGCGACCGAAAAGGAAAAGCATTATACCTATGTCCGGTAGGGGCTACGCAAGGGCCACTCGTTCTTGCATTGCTTCTATCGGCGTGATACGCAGCAGCTGATGGCTTCGAGCAACTGACGCATCAATTGCGGAGCTGGATTGTTCATGATGCTGCCGGTATGGACCCATCTTGCCGTCGTTGAGTGGACACAATGGCTTTTGAACAGCTACCACCACTGGATTGGACGAGAATTGCTCGAGCGGGTAGGTGAGCCTGATTTCCAGGCGCAGGCGCTCTTTGAAGCACCCTTTGTCGTCGTGTCGCACGGGAGAGAAGACGATCCGATCCTCAACTATGGGAATCAGATGGCGTTGGATCTGTGGGAGATGACATGGGACCGACTGGTGCAAACTCCCTCAAGACTGACGGTCGAGCCAGTGAATCGGGCTGAACGGGAATGGATGTTAGAGCAAGCCCGGAGGCGCGGCTACCTCGACACCTATCGCGGCGTCCGTGTTTCAGCGACGGGTAGACGATTCCTCGTTGAAGACGCGCTCATCTGGAATGTCGTGGATCATCAGGGACAGGGTGCCGGGCAGGCTGCGACCTTCTCGCGATGGACCTGGTTGACCTGACGGAATGTTAAAATGGAAAACCGATGTCGAATCCTTCATGCGCGCTACTGTTGAAGAAGGCACTCTTCAGGTATCCACCTCTCCATAAGCAGGAACGCTTTCGCGCCCCGAACTTCGACGACAGGTCCTGTTAGCATTGACCGGAAATCCGTGGTACCTCTTCCGATCACCTCGCAACAGCTTTTCAAGACGACGAAGCGGTGGGCTTGTCCGAAAGCTTTTGAAACCGTGGGAACGGGTGACCATCGACCACGACAGTTTCAAGAAACATCGCAAGGGGTCTGATCCACAGATCTCGCCGGCCATAGAGGGCTCGATAGACGACGAATTCTTCCTCGGTCTCTGAGTGCGTTGCCACGCCAAGGACCTCATACTCCCGACCTTTGTAATGCCGATAGCGACCTGGATGGACCATCGTGTATTCTTCGCAGTTACGTACTATACGGGAACCGAAGATGGAATCACAGAGTCGAGATGAGACCAAAGTCATCACACATCCAGCATTCTCCATTGTCAGCTGGTTGAGGGTCCAATGAAAAGCCTTCGTGTGCTCGCGGCCGGTCTTGTTCTATTGTTGCTGCCGGCCTGTCAACAACAGAGTTGGGACTCGGCCATGGCTGCGGGACAGCAGGCGGTTCAAGAGGGAAACTATGCCGATGCGGAACGAATCTATCTTGCAGCCGTTCACAAGGCAGAGGAATTCGGTCTTCAGGACCGGCGTGTCGCGGTCAGTCTTTCACAGCTGGCCCAGGTTTATGCAGGTCAAGGCAAATATGTCGAGGCGGAGCCGGTGTATCTCCAAGCTCTGAAGATTTATGAATCCGTACATGGAGAGAACCATGCTGATGTCGCCGCCACGCTCAATAATCTCGGTGTGCTCCATCGCATGTATGGCCAGTATGCGCAGGCGGAGCCGCTACTGCTGCGCGCGCTCGCCATCAAAGAGAGACTGTTAGGCCTCGATCATCCTGAGGTGGCGCTGAGCTTGAGTAATCTGGCCCAGCTTCGAGTCGCGCAGGGTCAGCCGGATAAGGCCGAGCCGCTCTATCGCCGCGCGCTCGCGATTCGCGAAAAGTCCCTTGGTGTCTCTCATCCCGACGTGGGGAAAACGCTCGACGATCTGGCCAACGTGCTGAAGAAGTTGAAACGGCCGGGCGAAGCGGCCCTGCTGGAAGAGCGAGCTCGCATGATCCGTGCTCAGCGGAGTTGAACCAAGCCGGCCCGCCGGTGTAGCGTAGAACCATGTCTTCCCCCCACGAACCATCACCGGTCAATTGGCGCATGAGCGCGATGGTTGCCCGATTCGTTGGAATCGTCGCGATTGCGCTCGGCTTTATGATCGGAATCTATAGCTTCGAACAGCCAACAGCCCACTGGTTGCAAGCGGCATTGGGGCTGCTCGTGACCGGTATATTGGCGCAGGGCTATGCGCTCTATTGCTCGGTCAAGCGCATGCAGGAATTGCAAAGCCCGCCTAAACCATGAGATCCGACGGGCCAACGTTTCGATGCATGACAAGAGGCCTGATGATACTCCTGGCCGGTGCGGTCCTTGCGTGCGGCGGGCCTTGGCGAGACACGTATTTTAAAAAAGGCGTCAACCGACTCACACAGGATCAGGTGGCCGAACGACTTGGCCCCCCGCACACGGCCAAGACACCGGCTCTAGGGGGGGACACGATCTGGACCTATCGCGTCCCAGTCAGCGATAAAGAGTTGGACCCGGTCAATTTTTCGGGGCTGGCCGAAGCCGCCCGAGATGCGGCTTCGTTGATCGGAAAACAGAGCGAGGGGCCGAAGCAACGGCTTTATTGCTACCGGTACACGCTGACCTTCAATGAAGACAAGATACTAAAAGATTGGAAGCGGGAAGAATGTGTACCGGGGACTCGCGAAACACTCAATTCTCAATAGTGCAAACGGACGAGTAATCTATGCCGTCCTGGTTTCCGCAGATCGACAGCTCGGTGGTGTTGGATGGACTCAAGTCCATCCTCTGGTTGGCATTGCTCCTGATTGCCCGCACGCTGCTTGTTCGATGGATTCTGAAAAACGCCGCACTTTCGATGGAAGACAAGCGCCGGTGGGTTGTCACCGCCCGGAACTCCACAGTGTTCGTCTTTCTGGTTGGGTTGGTCGTCGTATGGGCTCACGAACTGGAAGCCTTTGCCGTCTCGCTCGTCGCGATAGCTGCGGCGCTGGTCTTGGCCACGAAAGAACTGATTCTCTGCTGGAGCGGAGCCGCACTGCGAGTCGGTGGGAAAATCTATTCGGTGGGCGACCGGATACAGATTGCCGGCCATCGCGGCGTGGTTCTGGATCACGATGTGTTCGCCACAAAATTGCTCGAGATTGGACCGGGCCAGTCGGCGCATCTGTATACCGGCCGTGTCACATTCTTCCCCAACAGTCTGCTGTTGTCGAATCCGCTGGTCAAAGAAAATCCCAGTCAAAATTACGGGCTGTACACAATCGTGATTCCCTTGAAGGCCGAAGATAATTGGCTGCAGGCAGAACAACGACTGCTGGAGGCGGCCAAGGCCGAATGCGCACCCTTCATGGTCGACGTTGCCCGCGAGTTGAAACTATCGGAACAAACAAATTTGCTGGAAGCTCCCTCGCCCGAGCCACGAATTAGCCTCCAACTCCCTGAACCGGGCCGCATCCATCTCGTGTTGCGGTTTCCGGCACCCGATCGGGGTCGTTCGCGCATCGAGCAGGCGATCTTGCGTCGATATCTAGCTGCAATTCGATGATCCTGTCAATCTTGCCAGATTTGATCGGTTGATGCTTGACAGACCTTTTGGGGACATGCGAGGCTGGCGGCAGTCTCACTCACAAGATGATGCGCTTCCACCATTTGCCCTAAATCCATGACAGGAGGTGTCGTATGCAGAAAATGATCGTCGTCGCGTTCGCCATGATTTGTCTGGTAGGAGTTGGATCGCTGGCTATGGCCGATGACGCCATGAAGGCCGAAATGGACAAGATGAAGGCCGACATGAAGGCCGAGAAAGATGCGATGAAGGCCGATGTGAAGGCTGAACAGGATGCTATGAAGGGCAAGGCGAAGGAACACCAGGATAAGATCAAGGCTAAGGAACAAGAAATGAAGGGTAAAGCCAAGGCACAAGGCGATACTATGAAGGCCAAGGAACAGGAAATGAAAGGAAAGGCGAAAGCAGAGGGAGATGCCATGAAGGCCCAGGGTCAGGAGATGAAAGCCACGGGCCAGTCCATGGAGAAGGACATGAAGGCGAGTGGTCAGGAGATGAAGGGTGCTGTTGGTGCCATGACCGGGAAGTAAATCCGCGCATGTTGCACTTTACCTTTCCCGCTTGAGCAAGACACGGCCCGCTGGAACGTGAGCTCTTCCAGCGGGCCGTTCTATGTCTTCAATATGCTCTGCCCCAAGCGTGGAGAAACGTGAGGGCCGCTGACACAATCTCCTCGCAAGCGATTCGCTGACCATCTCGCTTGTTGCCTGACAGTGCTTTTGCTAGGATGCCGTCACCCTCTGTGAATCGGGTCTCCCTATGAAAGTGGCCACCTTCAACGTGAATTCTCTCCGTAAACGCTTATCTATTGTGCTTGATTGGCTGGAAAAGCAGAAACCCGATGTGCTCTGCCTGCAGGAGACAAAGGTTCAGGACAATGAGTTTCCCTTGCTGGCCTTGGCTCCGTCTGGATATGAGATCACGTTTCGCGGGATGAAGTCGTACAACGGTGTGGCGGTCCTTAGTCGGCAGAAACCGGAGGCGATCGCGTATGGATTAGATGATGGCGGAGAGCCGGATGAGGCACGGATCATCCGGGTGGTGATTCAGGACATTCCGATTATCAACACGTACGTGCCGCAGGGATTTGAGATCGACTCACCGAAGTATGTCTACAAACTAGAATGGTACAAACGGTTGCGACAGTATTTCGAAACGCATCTGTCACCGACGAAGCAGGCGATCTGGCTGGGCGATATGAACGTCGCGCCGAGACCGATTGATGTGCATAGTCCTGAGAAACATCTCAAACATGTCTGCTATCACGAGGACGCGAGAAAGGCGTATGAGAAGACGGTAGCGTGGGGATTCCAGGATGTCTTTGTGAAACTCCATCCGAATCGGCAACAGTATACGTTTTGGGATTACCGAGCTCCGGGATCGCTGGAGGCGAATAAAGGATGGCGCATTGACCATATTCTGGCAACGGCGCCGTTGGCTGAGAAGTGTGTCAGGGTAGAGGTGGACGTTGAGCCACGGCGAGCGAAAGACCCCTCAGATCATACGTTCTTGTGGGCAGAGTTTTCGGTCTAGCCATGAACGCCACGTCCACACCCCCCGGGTCCGGCCGCAACGGCAAGTCGTCCGTCGCGACCGAACAAGCCTTTTGACACTCACCAATATTCACGCTGCATCGAGGGCTGGTTGGTTCATCCGAAGTCGTGCGAGACGATTCTGCTCGATCAGCGGATCTAAAATCAGGCCGCAGTTGATACAGCGAAACGCCGTGGACTCCGGTGAGAAATCCGGTCGCCACTCTTCCACCATCAATCCTCTGCATTTTCGACAAGTCATCGTGCCGACCTCCTGATGTGGTGCATCTGCACAATACGAATGCCATATCGTACGAGGGGGAATGTAACATCGTGACATTAACAGGGTGTTAACAGGCAGTTAAAAGTCTCTAATGTCTATCCAGGAGAACAATTGCGATGTGGCGGTTGTTGGAGCCGGAGCGGCAGGGCTCGCCGCCGCAATATTTGCCGGAGAAACGGCCGAGAAATCATGCCGATGCACCATCGTTGTATTGGATGGCGCAAAGACGATTGGGGCCAAGATTTTGGTTTCCGGCGGCGGACGGTGCAACGTCACGCATGAGACGGTCAAACCGACAGATTTTTTCGGCAATCGACACATCATTAAGAATGTATTGGCGGCATTCCCCGTCGAAAACACGATCAACTGGTTTGCCTCGCTCGGCGTGCAACTCACGCGCGAAGAAACCGGCAAGCTCTTCCCCATTAGCAATAAAGCACGAACCGTCCTGAGTGCGCTCGTCGAGCACTGTCAGAAATTAGGTATCGTGATTCATCCAGACCACCGAGTAACGGACATCGATGATCTCGCCGGCGAAGAAGGAAGGTTCGCAGTCCATCATGCGCACGGAACGTTGCACGCAAGGAAAGTGATTCTGGCGACGGGGGGCCGCTCACTGCCCAGAACAGGCAGTGACGGTTTTGGTTGGGAACTCGCAAAGCGCTTTGGACATCATATAACCGAGACAGTACCGGCACTCGTCCCCCTGGTACTTGAGACCACTATGTTCCATAAAAATCTCACCGGTCTCTCGCACGAAGTCGAACTGACAACCATTGTCAGTGGCAAACCGATAGATTGTCGCAGAGGGAGTTTACTCTGGACGCATTTCGGGATCAGTGGACCAGTCGTGATGGATGCCAGCCGCTTTTGGACCTTGGCGACCGAGCGCGGCAACACCGTGGAACTCTACGCCAACTATCTTCCAGGCAGGACACAAGAACAGACGAAGCAATGGTTCATGGAAGAAATCGCCGGCCACCCTCGTCGATCCCTTGTCCATACGCTCGCTCAACTGCTTCCAGAGCGGTTCGGCGAAGCTCTCTGTCGTCATTGTGATTGTGATCCTCGAATTGCCGCCGCACAACTTCCACGAAAGGACCGGAATCGTCTCCTGGAGGGATTGACCAGGTTCCGATTTCCCATTGAGCGCGATCGGGGATGGAACTACGCTGAAGTTACGGCAGGCGGCATCCCGCTCGAAGAAGTGAACTTCCGGACGATGGAATCCAAACTCGTACCAGGATTGTATTTGATCGGAGAAATCCTCGATTGCGACGGCCGCATTGGCGGATTCAATTTCCAGTGGGCCTGGGCGACGGGATTCCTCGCTGGAACAGCCGCAGTGACGAGTCTTCGACAGGCTTTCAGTCAACGATAATCGTACCGCTCATGCCGGCATGGCCGCGGATTCTGCAATAGAAAATGTAGGTGCCGGGAATGGTCCGAATCATCACGTCGGTCCGTTGATTCGGCGCTATGCGCACGCTCGTTGCATTCCCGCCCCGCCCGTCGACTCGGTGTGCCAGAACGGAACTCTCGAACTCGTGTGGCTCGCGCCCTTCGTTGACAATCGTAAAGTGAATTGGCGATGCGGCGGTAAGGTGAATCGTGGCCGGCGTGAACCGAAAGTCCTGCGCCGTGATGCGCACCGCTTGGAAGTCCCGGTCGCAACTCACCAATGCAACACTCACCCCTAACACCACGACTCGGATGTAGTGCGTCGCGAGGATATGCATGACCCTCTTCTTGTAACGAGCGCCTGAGAAGAAGGCAAGTCACGGGGCGGGATGATCGGTCGGACAAATTGCACGGATGCGCCTCCGCACAAGTTAGTGTTCGGCTTGACTGCCGCGGAAAGCCCGATATAGTTCAAGTGTGACGAGGTGTTGGCAGGTGAGACCGAAATGTAGCACCGAGGAGCTGATCGAATGGGCCGACTGCTGAACTGTCCGCAATGCCACCAGTCGAGCGTGCTCCGGACTCGCCCGCGATCGCCCTGTGAACATCTTGCAGCCTTCCTCATGGTCTCCCCCTTCTATTGTCCGTCGTGCAGCTTCCGCTTCATGGCCTCCCGCATCGGGCTCGATCTTCCCAAGCACCCGATGGATCGGCGCGAACACCTCCGAATTCCCGTGCGGCTCTATTTGTCCTTTTCAGGAGGCAAGGTTCGTGGAGAAGGGACGGTCCTGGACATCTCTGTGGGGGGGTGCATTATCAAGAGCGAGACGCAGGTTCACCAGGACGACATTTTCTATCTGCAGTTGACGCTCGACGAGAGCGAACCCCCGCTCGAAGTGGCCGCGATGGTTCGGTCTGTGAGCGCCCGAGGAATCGCATTCAAGTTTCTCCGCGCCGCACAGGAGAATAAGCGACTCCTTGCCTTCGTCCAAACCCGTACCTCGGATCACCACGACAAATCTCCACTCAAAGTCGGCGTTGCTGGCTAATTCTCGGCACACAACCGAGACGGAGCCAGGCGACGGATTATCTCGCCGTTTAACGTTCTCGCTGCATCTTGTGAAGACATCAGATGGGATCCTCCCAGGCGGAGGGGAGCGGATAGTCGTTGGTCAGTCGCTCGTGTTCCGCAAGGTCGTAGGGCTCGATGGTCAAATCGTTGGGATCGAGCGGCTCAGGGCACGCGGGAGAAGAGAGATACGCGACATAGGAATCTGCCTTCTCCTCGGTGGCGAATCTGCACAATCCATATTCTGGCATTCCGGATGAGGGATGCCAGAATGCCAGCTCAATTGCACTGCCTTGATAGACTCCCAACGTGCGATGCCGAATCTGAAACCCGCCTGACAGACGAGATGACCGTTCGAGAGACATGAGGGCGCGGCTTCCAATCAGTGCCGGGATCTTAGCATTCCACGCGGTGAATTATAGACTGTCCTGACCGGTTCCGATAGAATCCCGTCAATGGTTGATCCCGCCGTAGGCCCCACGTCATCCGACAAGAGGCAGGATGAGAATCACTTGGTGGTCGACGCCGCCGGGATGATCGGCGTCGCGACATTCTCCAGTCGCATCCTCGGATTCATTCGCGACATGGTTCTCGCACAGCTCTTCGGGGCGACACCCGCCGCCGATGCCTTCTTCGTGGCCTACCGCATCCCGAACCTCTTGCGCGAATTGTTTGCCGAAGGATCGATGTCTTCCGCCTTTATCCCGGTGTTCACTGAATATCAGACGCTCAAGTCAAAACGGGATGCATGGGAATTGGCAAGTGCGGTGTTCACGACGCTGCTCACCATCGTCACCGGGATCACTATCATTGGCATCGTCGCTGCCTCCGGCATCGTCTGGTTGTTGGCGCCTGGTTTCCATGACGAACCAGCGAAACTCGAGATGACGACGCTGCTCACACGAGTCATGTTTCCATATTTGATTTTCATCAGTCTGGCCGCCCTGGCGATGGGCATTCTGAATTCTCTGCGGGCGTTCGCGGCGCCGGCGTTTTCGCCGGTGTTTTTCAACATTGTAATCATCAGCTGTGCCTACTTCTTGTCGCCGATGCTGCCGGAGCCGATCGTCGGTGTTGCCGTCGGTGTTGTGGCCGGCGGTGCGGCTCAGTTCGCCATGCAGCTGCCCGGGCTCAAGTGGCGCGGGATGCTGTTCGGATTCCGGTATGAGCCAGGTCATCCAGGAGTGCGACAGATCGGCTGGCTCATGGTACCGTCGTTGTTGGGGTTGTCCGTCACGCAAATCAATATTACGGTGAGTACGGTGCTCTCGTCCTTCTTCGCCGGTGGGCCCACCTATTTGTTCTACGGTATGCGTCTGATCCAATTCCCGCTCGGTATCTTCGGCGTGGCCCTGGCGACGGCGATTCTGCCGACGCTGGCTTCGCAAGCGGCTCGCGAAGCATTGGATGAATTGCGAACGACCTTGGGGTTCGGCCTCCGCATGATTCTGTTTATCATTCTGCCCGCGATGCTGGGCTTGATCCTGCTGCGCCAGCCGATCGTTCATCTGTTTTTCGAGCACGGTTCCTTCACTCATGATGACACGGTGATGACTGCCACGGCTGTCCTGTGTTATGCGGTGGGTCTGTGGGCGTTTGCCGGGGTGCGGATCATCGTCTCCGCGTTCTATTCGTTACAAGATACGAAGACGCCTGCAATCACAGCGGCGGTGTCGGTCGGGGCGAACGTGGTGTTCTCCCTGATCTTCATGCGCACGTTGGGCGCGGCGGGGCTCGCGCTCGCGACGGCGCTGGCTGCGATGCTGAACGGCGCGATTCTTGTGGCGGTGTTGAATCGTCGATTGGGGGGTGTCGATTGGTTGTCCGTTAGCCGCTCCTCTCTTCGTGCCATTGCAGCCTCCGTTCCGGTGATTCTGGCCTGCTGGTGGGTCGCAGGGGCCCAAGTCTGGAGCCATCCGGACGACTGGATCGCGAAGTCCGTAATGCTGTTCGTGGCGATGGGATTGAGTATGACAGGCTATCTCGGCGTGCATGCCATGCTGCGGTCGGAGGAATTGGACGTGGTATGGAGAATGGTTCAGCGTAAAATTGGTCGAACGGGAAGGAGCTAGAGCAATGGTTCAGCAGAAAGGCGGGAGGCGCTCGGTCAAAAGGAAGAGAAGAGACGCAGTTCCATCCCGCCACGGACTTTCTTCCTCTCCCCGAGCGGCGGTGATCTTTCTGACGCCTTGGGGTTGGATGGGAGTTTCAGAAACCAGAAAAGGGATCAACGCGATTGTGCTGCCCAAGTCGTCTCGCGCCGCAGTCGAATCGGTTCTTCGATCCTCCGGGGAGAAGCCGATCGACTATCAAACGTCGGAGCGGTTGCAGGCTGCTCGGATTCAAGTCACCGAGTATTTGAGTCGGACGCGCCAGTGCTTCGATCTCCCGCTCGATCTGTCGGGGGGTACGTCGTTTCAGCGCCTGGTCTGGCGCACGTTGCAACGTGTCCCATACGGCAAACTTCGTTCCTATCAATGGGTCGCTGCACGGGTGGGAGGTCGGCCATATGCGCGGGCCGTAGGAAATGCCGCGGGAGCAAATCCAGTTCCGATCATGATTCCGTGCCACCGGATCGTCGCGCACGATGGCGAACTGGGCGGCTTCTCCGGAGGATTGTCTGTGAAGCGAAAACTGCTGACGCTTGAAGGGACCCTGCCTCAGCTCAGATCGTGAGCGAGCAGCCATGAAAGCGGTCATTCAGCGCGTGAGTTACGCCTCGGTGGAGGTATCCGGTCAGATCGTTGGGCGTATCGAGACGGGTCTGGTGGTTTTGCTCGGAGTTGCTAAGGGGGATGGTGAGGCAGATTCTCGCTACCTGGCCGAGAAGATCCGCACGATGCGGATCTTCTCGGATGAGCAAGGCAAGATGAATCGATCGTTGGCGGATGTTGGCGGGTCTGTCTTGCTCGTGTCGCAGTTTACCTTGCTCGGAAGGACGACCAATGGCCGCCGTCCGAGTTTCGATGAGGCTGCACTTCCTGACGAGGCTAAACGTCTGTACGAACGAGTGGCGACGGATCTACGGGAGTTAGGAACCAGGGTCGAGACCGGGCGGTTTGCCGAGCATATGCGTGTCGAGCTTCTCAATGATGGCCCGGTGACCTTCGTACTCGACAGTCGAGGGGCGACGTAGCGCAGTTCTTGGCCGGACATCTGCTATACTAAGCAAAGAGTCTTCCCGAAAGAGGGAGATGGAGATGGGAACGCAGATCCCTCCACGACATCCGCTGCGAGCACTCTTCGGCGCCTTGACCGAGCGAAGTTTCACAGAACATCTCGGTTGGCCGGACCAGAGCGTCACCGAGTATGTCTCCAATCTTCTCGTCGACTTTACCCACACTGACCAGCTCTACAAGATTCGTAATCGCCAAGACGCCCCAGTCGAGACGGTCGTGGATCTGCTCTTTGAATCCGAGGTGTTGCTCGAAGCGCAGTCGCTTGATCGTGAAAAAGACGTACATCAGCATATCGGGGATTTCACCTTGTTCATGGCAGGAATTTTCCCCGAGTATCTTCGTCGCCTCAAAACCGCAGGGCTGATCTACCACAAGGATTTTCTGGTCGATTACGTCAAGACGGGAAAACGGTCATATGGAATCGTGGCACAAATGACCGATACATCGTCTCCTGAGGGTTCTCCGTTATTCCGAAGGCTCTCTGACAATTTCGAACTCTGCGTCACGGGTCTCGGCTTCGTGCGGTCCGACTTGGATCGCATGAGGGACCCGGCCTACCAGCGTGCGCGGGATCTCCTGCTCAATTGAAATCCTCTCGCCCTGTGATCCTCGTTCACGGCGGCGCCGGCCGCCGATCCATTACTCGAACACAGGCAGCGTGTCTGGCCGAGGCCTTGGCCATGGGCTATGGCATTCTCGAGCATGGAGGTCCGGCTGTCATTGCAGTCGAACACGCGATCCGAGTGTTGGAAGCCTCCGGACTTTTCAATGCTGGACGAGGATCACACCGTCAACTGGATGGCGTGATGCGAATGGACGCGTCGATCATGGAGGGTGCAACCCTGAAGGCGGGGGCGGTGGCTTCCATCGAAGAAATCGTCCACCCCGTTTCCGCAGCCCGATTGGTCATGGAGAAGACGAATCACGTTTTGCTTGTCGGACCATCGGCCACACGGTTTGCTCGGTACTTTCACCTTGAGCGTCAATCGCAGACGAAGGCATTCTGTTTGAGTCGTCGCACTCGGCCCGTTTCCGCTTCGGGTGTCAAAACAAGACTCCTCTACCGTGCGATGATGAGAAGTCAGGCCGGAGCCATGGATCGGCATGGCACGGTGGGAGCCGTGGCCTTGGACGGAAGGGGAACGGTCGCATCTGGGGCATCCACAGGAGGCATTGATTCAATGCTCCCAGGGCGAGTCGGCGACACCCCCCTGATCGGCTGCGGAGTCTATGCCGACAATCGCAGCGGGGCCGTGTCCATGACGGGACTGGGTGAGGGTATCATCTGTCTTGCCATGGCCAAGACCGTCTGCGATCGTTTGGCCTTCGGTGTAAGTCCTGTAGCGGCTGCGAAACAGGTCTTACGGCAGTTAGTATCCAGGCTCCAGGGGGCGGCAGGCATGTTGGTGTTGACGTCGAATAGCCGGTACGCTATTCGCCATGTCACCCCCTATATGGCGGCAGGATGGTGGGACGGGAAAAGAAAGCCAACAGTCCGAGGACGATTTCGATGAGTGATAGCATCTTTCATCTGGCGTTTCCTACCCATGACGTGGCAGCAGCCAAGCGGTTTTACGTTGAGGGACTTGGCTGTACGCTCGGCCGTGAATCACCGACCGCCGTGACGTTTGGCTTGGCTGGCCATCAACTCGTAGCGCATCTGGTGCCGGAACTTCAGCCCACCCAACAAGGGATCTACCCGCGTCATTTCGGCCTGGTTTTTCTCTCGAAAGCACGCTGGAAGGAATTGGCCGATCGTGCCAAGGCAAAAGGACTGCCCTTCTATCAACAGCCGCGGGTACGATATCCCGGGACACGTATCGAGCACCATACGTTCTTCATCGAAGATCCCTCGCGCAATCTCCTCGAGTTCAAACATTACACACATGAATCGGCCATCTTTGGCGAGCACGGATTCAACCAAGTCGGAGACCGCTAGCCAGAATCGATCCGTCCTGGTGCGCTATTAATGTTCCATGCGGATCCCTCCCATCACGAGCAGAGGGACGCCAAGGGTCTTCACTGGTCCGGTCTGTGCGGCGATGTACTGTCGATTTGTCAGGTTCTCGCCGTTGAGGAACATTCGAAGTCCTTTCGCGATGGGCTTTTGAATCGAGGCATCGGCCACGACAAAGTCTCCGATCGGCTGCTGGTTCGCGTCGTCGGCATACTGTCGCGACAAGTACCGGCCTTGAATGGTGACCTCAACAATGTCGGGCCGCCCCACGATAACCCCCATCACCACTTGGTGCCGTGACACATTCGGAACGACATTGCCTTCTCGACTCGGATTTCCCGGGAACGATGTAATAGCGGAATCGGCGTAGGCGTATCCGACGGTCGCGGCCAGGAGTGGCGCAGCTCGCCACCTCACATCGGCTTCAGTGCCGATCGTGCGTGTGCGGCCGATGTTCTGGCGTTGAGCCAGCAGAGAACTTTGCGTGACAAAGAGGATTTGATCCTTGACCTCATCGAAATGGCCGCTCACCCTCCAGGACAGGTCGGGAATGCCAGGCAATTCTCCTTCAATCTTCCCTTCGACTCCGGTCAGCCGCTCCGGGGCGAGGCGATCATTGGCAGCGAACGTAAACCCGCCGAAGCCGAAGCTTCGATACAGTTCATTCAACGTAGGGGCTCGAAATCCCTGATAGACCGACGCGCCGACACGAAGCCACTCTTCGACCCGATAGAGGGCTGATAATTTTGGATTCACGACCGAGATCGTGCGATCGTTAGGGAGCGTGATCATTCCGGTGCTCGACACAACCTGAGCATTGAACTGTTTCCACCAATCTGCTCGCACGCTCGGCGTGATGATCAGTTGCTCGGTCGCTCGGTAGATCCATTCAGCAAAGGGGCCACCGCCGAGCTGCTGACCACGCGCGAGCGTCGATCCGGCTGGCCCTGTCGCCGTAAAAAGGTCCTCGCCTGATTGCGCGATGATCGTCCGGATGTCTCCGCCGAGCACCAGGGTATGCGCCGGTGAGAGCCGGCTCGTCCATTGAGCCGACGCGCCGAAATCGTTGCTGGGAATAGTTTGAATCGTGTCTTGAAACTCGCTGAGTCGGACTGTTGGAGAGGGGACAACTTGCGACGTCAGATTCCGAAAGGTCTGCCATTGTCCGAAGATCTTGGCCTCATACCGTTGACCCTGCAGGGGTTCTCCCGTGAGTCCAAGCGACAGCATCCCGATCGTACGCGTCGCAAGACTTTGGGGGGTCCCGAAGGAACGGTCCTCACGAAACAGTGTGCCGCTGAGCGTGAGCGTCGTCCGCGAATCCAGCGCAGTCGACACGGCGCCCGAAAAGTGTTCGTGGCGAGAATCGTCCGTCCGATCGATCGGACCTCGCTGGTAGCTCGGCACCGTGATATATCCGTTGCTGTGGTACCAGCGGTAGCCCAACGTGAGATTGAATCGATCCGTCCCGGTGTGGACGGACAGGGCCTGGGTGTAGGTATCGCGGTTTCCCGCTTGGCTTTCCAATTTGCCTCCAGATCCTGTTGCCGCTGGCTCCGTGATGATGTGGATGACCCCTCCCATGGCCCAGGTGCCCCACAGACTCGAAGCGCCGCCCGGAACGACTTCAATGCGTTGAACACGATCCGGCACCAATCCCCAATTGATCCAGCCTCCAAACCCATCATTGAGAGGCACACCGTCGAGCAGCACCAAGCTACGACGAGTTCCCAGGCCCCGAAGCGAAACTGCTTGAGCGGTCGGGTGGTTGTATCGACTGCTGAGCAGGCTCGGTTGGACGTCCGGTATGGAACGAAGGAGGTCATCGATCTGGTGACCACCCGGGTAGGGGGACCGATCGATCTGTTCCCGCGGGATGAGCGTGACGGTGCCCGCGAGTTGGTGGGCCAGCTGTGGTGTGCGCGTTTCGGAGATGAGAATCTCTCCAACGGCGATATCAGCCTCCTCCTCGCCGGCTCTAACCAGTTCGGCGGTAATCACTGGGAGGCTGCTGGCGCAGACCAGCCACAACGCGATGACCGGTCGGCTGCTCATGACGAAGGCCTCAATGAGAAGTGCGATTCGACGATGGATACTTGTTCATCCGGTAGATGATTCGTTCGTATCGTCGACTCAAGGCAGCAGATTTACGAATTGGGTCGTACCGGCGCGGTGAAGGCAAGATGGCGGCCAACCAGGCCGCTTCTTCTGCGGTGAGGTTGTGCGAAGACTTTTGAAAGTGATGGCGCGCGGCGGCTTCGGCTCCGTACACGTCGATGCCCCACTCCGCGACGTTGAGATACAGCTCAAGAATGCGATCTTTGCTGAGATGGTGCTCCAGGAGGCGCGTAATCAGGGCTTCTCGTGCCTTGCGGAACATCGATCGTTCGGAGGACAGGTACAGATTTTTCGCGAGCTGTTGCGTGATGGTGCTCCCGCCACGCTTCAACTCGCCGGCTTCGAGGTTGGCGATGGCGGCGTCCTTGATGCCTTCCCAATCGAATCCTTCATGCGTAAAGAACGACGCATCCTCCGCGGCCACGACGGCGCGACGAAGGTGGGGCGAGATGCGTGCCAGCGGCACCCACTGCCATTGGCGTCCGATCGTCTGACCCCGATCTTGAGCCTGTGCCTGACGCATTTCCATGAGAGCCGTGGTTGAGGGGTTGGTCGTTTTCAAGGCAGAGACGTTGGGCAGCGTCACCAGCCACACGAACAGCACTGCGCCGATGGGAAGGCACACCAGGAGGATGACGGAGAGGATCAGGCGCGCGCGACGTTGCGAGGTTGACTTCGGCATAGTGTGATGCGTATGAACAAACTCGAAGTTTGGGACAACGGGGTCGATGAGAATTTCGTCCCCGTGTGTCGCCTCACGCCACCTGTCCTTGAGGGCTGTCGTTGAAAATCCTGAATGCGGAGTTTATCAGAAGTTGCCTGAGCGCAGAACAGCTTCCAGCCGGCGCAATTCCAGAATTTGCTTTTGCAGGACGATCAAATGTAGGCAAGTCGTCCTTGATTAATGCCCTCCTGCAACGAAAGGGTCTTGCGAAGGTGAGTCGGACGCCGGGTAAGACCAGAGCGCTCAATCTGTTTGCCGTGTCGACCGACGATCCGGCGATGCCACGCTGTCATATCGTGGATCTCCCGGGCTATGGATTCGCCAAGGTTTCGAAAACGGTGCGCGCTCAATGGGCACCCATGATCGAAGGCTATCTTGCCAGTCGGGAGCAATTGCTCACCGTGGTACTGTTGATCGAAAGTCGAGTGCCGAGAGAACAGGATGGCGAAACCATCGCTTGGCTGACATCCATCGGGCGTCCGCCGATTGTGGTCGCCACCAAGGTGGATAAACTGAAAGCCAGCGAACGAGTCCGTGCCCTGCGCAGCTTGGGCGATGCCCTGGCCATCCACGATCGTGAGACGCTCATTCTTTTTTCATCGGTGACGGGAGAGGGGAGAGACCGCCTGTGGGCTGCCCTGAAGCAGCGGGTTCGAACTTAACTTCGATAAAGGCTTTGTTCTTCAGATTCGCCAGCCAAGCCTGGAAGACGTCCTCGCTTTTCTGCTGAAACACCAGACCTTGAATTTCCGTTTTGACCGCTTCGTAGGGTCGGAACTGTTTCGGCTGCTTCTCCTCCACGCGGACGATGTGGATGCCTTCGGGGGCATCGATGGGGTCTGAGATACCTCCGAGCTCAAGATTCGCGATAGCCCGTTCAATGGCGGGCAACAGTTCTCCCTGCCGCACCAAGCCGAGGGCTCCTCCCCGCGACGCGTTGGGGCCTTCAGAATATCGAAGTGCGAGATCCTCAAAGGTTTCTCCTTGCTTGAGCATCGCGATTATCTCGCGGGCCCTGGCTTTCGCGGCGGCGCCGTCGTCCGACGATCGGCGTTCTAGGAAGATTTGGCTCAACGTGTATTCCTCGGGCAGCGCAAAGCGGTCGCGATGTTCCTGGTAGTACCGTCTCATGTCCGTATCAACGACCATCACGCCACTGCGTACCTCGCGATCGACGAGTCTGAGCAACGTCAGTTGGTCGCGGATATTCTTGAAGGTCCAGGCATCGGTGTCGTCGATCTTTTCCCCTTGTAGCTTCATCTGTTTGATCGTTTGCTTGACCTCCTGGTCGGAGACTTCGACACCGCGAGCCTTCGCTTCTTGAAGCTGGATCTTTCGCTCGATCATGGTCGTCAAGGCCATGGACTCCGCGATCTTTATCCTGCGGGCCAACTCCTGGCCTCGATGAAGTTTCTTGAGTCTGTCTCGCTCAGGAGCGAGTTCTCGTTTCATCTCCGACATCATGATCAGATCGGAGTTGACGACGGCGACGATTCGATCTTCCACTTGAGCAGCTTCAAGAGAGGAGAAACCGAGGAAAACGGTAAAGACGCAGGTCGTGACAAGAAGGCACCGACGATGTGGCGTGTTGGTGGATCGATCCATCATGTCACAGATCTCGAACGTCCGCGATGCGAAACCCGATCAGCCCTTCCGGGCTGATGGATGGTCGACGGATTGTACACGAATTCAACCGGAATTGAGGAGGGAGGAGTGACACGCGAGAAACCGGCGAAGTTCAGTGTTTTCCAACGTCGTCCGCCACATAGCGCGAGGCGTCGGCGAGGCGGACGATCGCCCTCCCGCGGATATCGGCGATCATTTCGTCGAACCGCTTGCGGCGCTTTTCGTTGAGCAATTCCTGCCGGAGACGTTCGCGGGTAGCGAGGTCCGCCTGGATGACTTCCTTGTCTAGGGGAACGATCTTGACGAGATAGTATCCGGCGTCCGTCTTAATCGGCGCGCTGATCATCCCGGGTTTGAGGGTGTGGATCACCTCATCGACTTCAGGGATGACTAGGCCCTTGCGATAAGGACCGAGGTCGCCCCCATTGGCTTTCGTCTTCCCGTCGATGGAATATCGTTGGGCGAATTTGGCGAAATCTCCTCCCTGGTTGACCTGTTTCTCGAGATCTTTTGCGGCCGGATAGTTGGGAAGAAGCATCTGGGACACACTCACCTTGAGCGGCGTCAGAAGCTCGCGGGCGTGTTTCTCATAGTAGGCGTCCAATTCTTCCTTCGTAAGCTCGATCTTTGCCTTGATCTTGTCCTTGAGCAGCTCGTCAAGAATGAGTTGTTCCTTGTATCGTTGCGTCCGCTCGCGGATAGTGTCGTCCTGGTCCAGGCCTTTCTTGCGGGCTTCCTGCATGAGGAGCTCGCGCGTGATCAATTCGTCGAGAAAGCGGCGTTTGCCACCTTCCTTCTCGTACCGAGCGCGGGTTGCATCGGCGAGTTCTGACCACCGGATGTCGAATTCGCTCTGCGTGATTTGTCGTCCATTGACAAGTGCAAGGACGGCGTCCTCGGGCGGGGGGGTGCAGCTGGCAAGCAGCATCACGCCGCCGATGAGACCGGCAAACAGCAGCGAAAGGCAAGCGTATCTTGTACTGACGACTGGAATTCGAGCTCGGTTCATAGGTGTAACTGGTTCAGCGGCTTATCTCTGCACAGACTCCGATGTGTTGGTATCACAGACATTGAGGCTTTGCAAGGCTGCGGTGAGTTCCCGAAAGATGGAAGACCAGTCTTGATGCGGCATTTGGAGTTCGAATGAGAGAGGCGAAAGAAACTGAAGCCGTTTCTTATGCCGATCCATCAGGCGTTGGATGCCGGAGCTTCCAACCGGATTCTTGGCGTCGAGCGTAATGACAACGGACTGTGTTTTCAATTCGACCGAGGCGAGCCGGAGCGCCTTCGCCTGGAGCCTGATCTGCATGACTTCAAATAGTCGTTCGACCGGTTCAGGTGGTAATCCATACCGATCTTGTAGCTCGCCGTGAAGCAAGGCCAGATCACCGATCTGCATACACGACGAGAGCCGTTTGTAGAACGACAGCCGGTGGTGAGGATCCGTGACATACATGTCCGGGATATAGGCGGAGACGTTGAGGCGCAGCACGGGGTCAATTTCCTCTTCAACGATCTGTCCCTTTAGTCGCTGCACCGCTTGTTCCACCATCTGCATGTACAGGTCGAGGCCGATCGCGGCGATATGTCCCGACTGCTGTCTGCCGAGCAAATTCCCCGCGCCGCGGATCTCCAGATCGGCTGCGGCGATCCTGAAACCGGACCCCAGCTCGGTAAATTGCTGAATCGCGGTCAACCGCTTCTGGGCGTCACCCGTCAACATCCCTTCATCAGGGGTCAGGAAGTACGCATAGGCTTGATCGCCGCCCCGTCCCACGCGCCCGCGTAATTGGTACAACTGCGCCAGGCCGAACGTATCGGCGCGATTCACAATGATGGTGTTGGCGTTCGGGACGTCGAGTCCCGATTGAATGATGGCCGACGCAATCAGCACATCGGCCTCACCGTGAAAAAATCTCAACATGACCGCTTCGAGCGGCTTCGCAGTCATCTGTCCGTGCGCCATGACGATCCGCGCTTCCGGCACGAGTTCCCGGAGCCAGGCCCCGGTCCGCTCCATGGTCTCGACGCGATTGTGAACGAAGTAGACCTGACCGGCTCGCCCAAGCTCTCGGAGAATCGCTTCCCGAACAAGATTGTCGCTGGAGCGAACGACTTGCGTGCGGATGGCAAGGCGACCGGCCGGAGGCGTGTCCATGATCGACAAATCGCGAACGCTCGACATCGCCATTTGCAGCGTGCGAGGAATCGGCGTCGCGGTCAAGGTCAGGACGTCCACCTGCGTGCGGAGCTGTTTCAGTCGCTCTTTGTGTTTCACGCCGAACCACTGCTCTTCATCGATGATTACGAGCCCAAGGTTTCTGAAGACAACGTCCTTTTGCAGCAACCGGTGGGTTCCGATCACGACATCGATCGCGCCGGCTGCCAGGTCTTTGAGAATGTTTTTTGTGTCTTTCGATGATTGGAATCGGGACAGCAACCCCACACGAGCGGGGAACGGAGCGAACCGTTCGGCAAAGTTTTCGTAATGTTGATGGGCGAGGAGGGTCGTTGGGACAAGCACCGCCACTTGGCGATTGTCTTCCACCGCCTTGAAGGCCGCTCGCATCGCCACCTCGGTCTTGCCATACCCGACATCCCCGCAGACCAACCGATCCATCGGCCTACTGGCTTCCATGTCGCGAACAATGTCGTCGATCGCCTTGAGTTGATCCGGAGTCTCTTCATATTCGAAGGCGGCCTCGAACTCGTGATACAGAGTCGAGGCGTGTCCATAGGACTGCCGCTTGACGAGCTCGCGATTGGCATAGAGATCGATCAATTCATGCGCCATCTCCTCGATGTCTTTTTTGACCCGCGCAGTTGTTTTTGCCCAACTGGTGCCGCCTAATCGGTCGAGCCGCGGGACATGCCCTTCTGCGCCGCTATAGCGCTGCACTTGATTGAGCCGATCGAGAGGGACGTACAGTTTGTCGCTCCCGGCAAATTCGAGGATGAGATAGTCGCTGTCGAAATCATGGACGGACAGGCGTTTGAGTCCCTGATACTTCGCGATGCCATGTTGCACGTGAACCACATAGTCGCCGACGCCGAGATCTTCCAGTGACGACAAGAACGTGGCAGCCTTACTTTTTGGCTGAGGCTTGTGGCGGGCGCCTTTGGCAAAGAGTTCCTCCTCGGTCAACACAGCCAGGCGGAGTTCTGTCGAGACGAACCCGGCGGACAAATCGCCGTGCAAGATGTAAAAGGGCGACCTGGCGCTGGAGGTCGCTGTCCACGCAGCCGGCGTCCATTCCATCGCCGGCACGTCGTGTTCGTGCAAGAGCGCCAGCAGCCGGTCTACTTGCCCGCGGCTCCTCGCGACCAGCACCATCCGGCATTCGGTGCGCAACCGATCGAGGATCGCCAGAGTTTGACTGAAGGGCGTACCGCGCGTGCCGAGTCCCGCGCTGGCAGGCGTCTGAGCCGAAAACGTTTCGACCGGTGACCACGAGGCATCGGTCGCCGCAAGCGGTTCCAGAGCGAGGATAGGCCAGCCTGAGATTCGATCTGTGAGGGCATCCCATGACTGAAACAGTTTTTCCGGTGACGGGTAGGAAGGCGATTCTTTGAGATCGGTATGATGCAAGTACCCATTGTCGATCTTGTCCCACAGGGTGGCACACTCCGTCTTCAAGCCGGCCGGCTGGTCGAAGACTAACAACGGCTGTTCGGTAAAGAAGTCGAACAGCGTGGCCAATCGTGCGTACAAATCAGGCGTCCGCCATTCAGCATCCGGAGGAATAGGCGAGAGCGAATCAAGATCATTTTCTGAGCGCAGGTATTCTCGAGCCGGGAGCACCAGCGCGCGGTCTAACTTGACGATGGATTTCTGCGTTGCAGGATCGAAAAGTCTAAGAGAATCGATCGTTTCACCGAGGAACTCGACTCGAAGCGGGTCGGCATACGCAGTGGAGAAAATGTCTACGATCCCCCCGCGGATGCTGAACTCGCCGGGTATTTCCACGACGGACACGCGACGATAGCCCAATCGGAGCAGTCCTCCCACTAAGGCTTCCCGCTCGAGCGAGGCGCCACGCGTGAATTGCAATATCGTTCCGGTAAAGGTCTCGACCGGAAGAAGTCGATGGATGAGGGCGTCGATCGACGTGACGAGCCGAATCCGGGGCATCGTCCTGGCGCGATAGAGGGCGTTCATGCGACGAGCAATCAAACCGACATGAGGCTCTGTGGCTTCGTAGGGCAAGGTTTCCCATTTGGGGAAGAAGGCGAGAGAGTCGACGGGAAGACCGGCAAGTGTCGCGAAGAAACAGAGATCGTCGTAAAGGCGCTCGGCGGCTTCGTCCGAACCGCTGACAATGAGCCAAGGTTTGGTTCCCAGCACGCTGTTCTGAGGATGAGTCAGCGCCGACAGAGCAAATCCCGCTGTCGAGCCATGCAGCCCCGTCAGGCACGGTCGGCCTCCCTCACTCGCCAGCGCGGTGGCAATCGGAGCGAACCACTGGGGAACGGCCTGCCCGCGGGTGATGGACACAGCTTACGTGTGGGTTGAGCGGATACGTTGAATGAGGGTCGTGGTAGAGACGCCGGGGACCAGCGGAATCGTTTTCACCACGCCTCCGCGTCCTTCGACGATATCACGGCCGACGATAGTCTCGACCGACCAATCCCCCCCCTTTACCAATACGTCGGGCTGCACGGCGCGGATCAGCCTGTGCGGGTCCGGTTCGGCGAATAGAACGACATGATCGACGCATCCTAATGCCGCGAGAACCTCCGCACGTTGAGATTCCGGAACGATCGGCCGGTCGGGAGACTTATTCAGGCTCTTCACGGAAGCGTCGCTGTTCACTCCGACGACGAGCAGATCCCCCAGTGCTTTCGCAGCCTGGAGATAACGCGTGTGGCCGACATGCATGAGATCGAAACAGCCGTTGGTGAAGACGATGCGTTTCCCCTGGGCACGGGCCTGTGCCAACAGCGGCACTAGCTGTTCGGTGGTCACGACCTTGGATGTCATCAGCTCATCATACCTATCGAGAAGACGGATGGAAAGAGTGTGAACGGTTCAGGAATCTTCGCGTGTCACGCCGCCGAGGCCCATCACCGATGGCCCATATTGGGCGATGATGGTATCCATCGCCTCGACAGCTTTCGCACGCCGCCGATCGAAGAGGCCGGGCGCCGTAGGGCTCAGCGATGAGAGGGCTAAGCCTGCAAGGCGGTACTTTGTTTCCGGTACGAGCAGCTCATGTAAGGTCCGTTGGACGACGGGCCACATCGCAGGGTCGTAGTTCAAGGGGCCGGGAAAGCGCCGCTGTTTCGTCGTGATCGTAAAACGGGCATCCTTCAGCTTCACGGTACAGGATCCGGCGGCTAATCCTTCTTGGCGAAGATCATGCGCGAGTGCCCGTAAGAACCCGCGTAACGTCTGTTCGATGAAAGCGCGATCATGCGTGTCATGCTCGAAGGTGGTTTCGTGGCTGAGACTCTTCGATTCGCGATCGGCGCAGACTGGCTCGTGATCAATCCCGCCGGCGAGTTCCCGTATTTCCAAGAGGTGGTCTCCAAAAAGTCGGCGGAGGACTCCGTCCCAACGCATATCCAGGAGATCCCCGATCGTCCGCACGCCGAGCGGTTCCAATCGCGCTGCGGTCTTCAGACCGATTCCCGGCAGGGCTCGGATCGGCAGAGGAGCGAGAAAGGCCTGCTCAGTTCCCGGCTCGATCGCCACGAGCCCATCCGGCTTATGAGAGTCCACTGCGATCTTGGCAACGGTTTTCCCGGAGGCCAGCGCAACGGTGCATCGGAGCCCGGTCGCGTCAAATATTGACTCCTTCACCAGTCGACCGAGCGCAAGCGGGTCTGGATGGCGGGCCTGTAGATCGGTGGTCTCCGCATAGAATTCATCGATGCTGCTCCACTCGGTCAAGGGAAAGAGGCGATCCGTGACGGCTCGCATCTGGTCATGTAAGCGGCGATACAACGGACGGTCTGGGGGGATCAGAACCAATCCCGGGCAGAGGCGGAATGCTTCGATCGTCGGCATGGCGGAACGCACGCCATAAGGCCGCACCGCATAACTGGCAGCGGCAATGATCCCGCGAGGTGGTTGTCCTCCGACGGCGACCGATTTGCCGGCGAGGCTGGGATCGGCGACGACTGCCGCGGCAGCAAACATCGCATCAACATCTCCGAACAGAATCCGGCGAGACCAATGCATGGCCCACTCCCAGAAACGTGGAGCTTAAAAGGTAAAGGACAATTGGATGGACTGCAAGTCGCTAGCAGAGCGCGCACGATGATCACCGGGTGGCTCGGACCGGTTTGGTGAGGCTGGGCGGCGCGTCACGGCCCTCAGTTCTTGGAGCGAGCCGCGGCACACGCCGCAATGGTGCCGGCGAGGTTCGATGGTCCGTCGCTGGCGACGATACACACGGCCGCATTGCCGGCAGCGCCAGGCAAAGCGGGTGAGCGCGATGACCTCCTCCTGCAACGAATGGTACTTCGTTATGGCCAGCATGCCATCACGATTCATCTCGGTCATCTTTCGCAGAAAGTCGGGTCCGTGGTTGGGACGTCGCTTGAGGATGTCGTACTGCCACTGATGAATCATTTCGTGGGCCAACGTGCTCGTGAGTTCGTGCTCGCCATACGAAGTCTTCGCGAAGGCTTGCGCCAGCAGCGGAACCGAGAGCCGAATCTCCCGATGACGCGGCGCGCTCATGCCCCAGCGTTGTACGGACATGCGTGGGCCGATGGTCGTGACGAATAAGCCGACCGAAGCGGTCAGACGGGTGCTCCACACGATATCGATGGGAGACAGAATCCCCTTGAAGTATCGGGTGTTGAGATCAGCCCAGATGGCGGCGAGTTCTTCCGTGGAACAGGGCAGGTCGTGAGATGGTGACATAAGGAAATTATCCCAACTCTTCCTGGAGCGCCGCCGCCAACAACGGCACCATAATCTCATGGTGACCGATCAGGGAGTAACCCTTCCCACCTTTTTGGGTGGGGCGTCGCACCACATTCGTGAGCGGACGATAGTGGGACAAAAAATCCATATTCACGGTGGTGATCTTCGTGAGGGCATGGCCCAGATTGCGGCCGAGGGACACGGTCTTGAGAAAGACTTCCGGAAGGATCACCGCAGAGCCAAGATTGAGATAGACGCCGCCTTCCATGCCGGCCACCACGGCTGCGAGCCGGCGGAAGTCGAACAACGATGTCGCGCCGATCGCGGCCCCATCAGCCGACGGATGCATATGAATGATGTCGGTCCCAACGGCTACATGCACGGTGACAGGAATACCGAGGCGCGCGCCAGTAGCGAGGATACTCGTCTCGCGATGAGGAAATTGTCCCTGGTGCCGATTGATATGGTGCCCGACCGATTCGCCAAGACCTTCACGGTCGCGCGCGCCGCGTGCAATGGCCTCGTTGAGAACTCGTCCGGTTTCTTCCGCCATGCCAAATCGTCCTTCGTCGATCTCAGCGTCAACCTCCTCTGAAGTATGGCCCATCAGCGCCAGTTCAAAATCGTGAATAATCCCGGCTCCGTTCATCGCCACCGCAGATACAATGCCCTGTTTCATCCAGTCGACGATGATCGGGTTGAGCCCTACCTTGACGACGTGCGCGCCGATGCCGACGATCACCGGCCGATCTTGTCGGTGCGCGGTAGCTATCGTCTTGGCGACAGCTCGAAGGGTCTTCACGGCGAGA
>Ga0187821_10000008_pt1 | contig 26860 bp, 31 predicted proteins | sample NC_wetland_sal_i_20_FD_132442 | JGI IMG/M metagenome (GOLD analysis project Ga0187821, IMG submission 132442) | Wetland sediment microbial communities from Neuse River Estuary, North Carolina, USA - SourceSoil_1 | ecosystem: Environmental > Aquatic > Freshwater > Wetlands > Sediment | place...
ACTAATCCCAACGCAATCTGCAGCACACCACAGATAACGACTGCCGCTAGGAACGAGGGATAGGAGCCAAGTGTCTGAATCGCGGTGGCAACAATCACGACGAGGCCCGCTGCCGGTCCACTGACGCTGATCTGCGAGCCCGATAACAATGAAATCATGCAGCCGCCGACGATTCCAGCTATGATGCCAGCGAACAAGGGCGCCCCGGACGCGTGGGCCACACCCAGACAGAGAGGGAGGGCGACCAGAAAGACAACGAGGCCCGCAGGCCCATCGTGCTTCAGGAAGGTACTTCGATTTGGTGCCAGAGCATTCACCGGATACCCATCCCGAACAAGTCGACTGACCCAATCTCGTCTTCGGCCACGGCTTTGGACTGATTAAATAAGAGGCATCGGACAGCAAAGAAGGGTTGAAGCTGCTCGAGAAAAGTGGTTTCTGCCCAGATCGAGCTACATTGCTTTTCTTGCCTCAAATGTAGCCCAAAAGGATTTGTTTTTGAACCAGCACTAGGATAGGTCAAACTTCTTGAGAAATCGACAGGCCTTGCTTGCCATTTCAGGTCAGGTTTTTGACCTTTGAAGATCGTTTTTCTTGTAGTCGTGATCGATCAGCGGAAACGTGAACAATCATAGACTGTGCTGAATTTGTGCTAGAGAGCAGCTCACAACATAGAAATAATAGAACTGACCGCAATAGATAGAACGCTCCAAGTCTTCGATTAATTTATTGAAGCGAGAAACCAGACGGAAAATCAGGACGTTAGAAAATTAGCCTTATCAGTCTCATAACCCAAAGGTCGAAGGTTCAAATCCTTCCCCCGCAACCAAAACCATCCCTCCACGATAATTCCTCCTGTTTATACACACAAAGTCGTGCCTCCTGTCGTGACAGACGGACGTTGCATCTTAGCCGGCTTTAGTTCATCGACCCCCCTTTTGCGTTTCCTGATTTGTCACAAGACAACACAGGAAAGTAGTTAGTCTTTGGATAGATACTGCACTGATGGTATAGTCCGAACGGCATGCGATAAGTAGAGAGGTGCTGATGCATTACGTTCGCATTGGGAAGAAGATTGTGAACCTTGATAGCGTGAGTTACTGCGAAGCGCAGATCTGGCAAGACGCGATGAGTGTGAAGATGTTTTTTGCAGGGTCTGCACACAACACCCCATTGGTCTTCAGCGAAGATGAAGCGAAAGAACTCTGGAAGTATCTGGAGTACGTGGCAGAGAAGCCGGTGTGACAGCGCCCACCCCTTTTACTCAGACGTGACCTTCATCTTCCCCTTACTCGTGAGTTCGATCGAGACCATTCTTTACGTGTTTGAATCGCTTGGTTAGGTGAACAGTCTCACCGAGTTGAAATCTGTTACGACTAGCACAGATTCAAGATCCCCCCCTCGCATCGGCCGAGGTGGTGACGGCAATCGGAACTATCCAGATGCCCTTCTTGAATTCGCGGTAGTATCCCATGACCTTCTCGACATAGAGTTGTGTTTCTTTGTACGGCGGGATCTTGCCATACCGATCTACCTTACGTTCGCCGGCATTGTAAGCCGCCAATGCCAGCCGAATTTTCCCATGAAACCGATCCAGCAGATAGCGGAGGTGTTTTGCCCCGCCAACGATGTTGTCCTCGGTATCATAGAGATTACGCACACCATGGCGAATTGCTGTTTCTGGGATCAACTGCATCAGCCCGACCGCTCCGGCTTTGGAGATAACCATGGGATTGAAATCCGACTCGGCCTTCATGACGGCAAGAAGCAACGCCGGCGAAACTTTATGTTGGCGGGCCGCGCGTGCAACCGCTTGCTCAAGTTCCATGTCTGACACGGCCCTGTGGTACCGAGCCGGCGATCTGAATTCCTTGAAGCGGGTATCTGCCGGGACGTTCGTGAGATTCACGATTCCCGTCGGGCTCACATATTCGTACACTTGCGCATCAGCCAATACCGATGGTGCAAGTAACGCGATAATCACCGCAACAACTAGGAGCCCAGTAGCAAGACACAGGCTGCGTGACTGAACCATCTTTTTTGTCTTGTTGTTCTCATTGTGAGTCATCTTCATTTCTTTTCCCTCCCTACCACCGGATTTCATGATCCCCTGCCGCTGTCTCCGGGTGTTTCTCGTTCGGGAATTGACTCAGTCCTGCCAGGCTACTAGCGCAGTTTTTATGCCGTTTATCAGACGACGGAAATAGATATATTGTCCTATTCTATCAATGACTTATATGCTCTGATCGCCCCCAACTTTTGTAGGAGTAGCAGGGTGGGGTTATTCCATTTTTCGTTTTTTTGAGGCGCATTTTGTGGTCCTTTTGTGGGATGGCATATCAGTAGAAGGCTATGCTAGGGTGACGTAGGTGGATGGTGACAATCAGGACTGATTAGAGATGATCAAGATCCGGTATTGCCCTCGCGTATTTTCGAGTTTTCCTGTCGTCTTTACTAGTGAAAGCTGCGTGGGGGAAGGAACCGTCGTGAACGTCTCCGTGCCTGGGTGTGCTATCCAGAGCAGGAGGCGAGTTCAGGCTGGTTCTTACTTGGAGATGAGAATGCTGGTACCAGACACAGCTTCTCCACTCCACATAGGGTTGGCTAAGGTTCGCTGGTCAGAAGGACGCCGTTTTGGTGTCGAGTTCATCCGTATGCCTGGAGGGGATCAGATTCGTCTTGGCCGTCTCGTCAAAACAAAGGTACATTTCGAATCTCCCTCACCATCCAGTAGATGGCGCGGCGCACAGTGTTCAGGCGGTCGACGACCTAGCTGATAGCAAAGGCTTTGATGGGGAAGATCCTTCTTGTGATTGTGCTGCTGTCCCTCAGTGGTTGTGCTGAGCCCTATACCGTCTTCCACAGTAAAACGGGAGATCCAATTTTAATTGGCCGGCGTGCTTTCACGTATGATGGATGCCTAGAAACGATGCGGGAGGAAGCCGCTCGCCTTGGCGTCACGTTTCGCACTGTGCAGGTGAAGGGTTTGACAGTAGGGCGGTCGCTGCTCTGGCCATTTGAACCAGGCTTCGCCTGCGAAGCCGCCATTGGACCGGAGCGCCCGCCGCACGGTGCCTACCCCAACGTTCCTCCTCTCGCTCCTCAAGGGTAATCAACACCTCTCTCGGTCGACTCGCTACGTTCCCCATCGGAAAAATTTGCATTGGAATCCGTGTCGAATTCGGCCATAAGAGACCTGTTGACAATACAACCCCTGGCGCAGTATTACTCCCGCAACACCAATCTGATGTGGCTGACGGCTCGTTTGTCCGCGAACATATCCATCTTCATTTTTCAAAGAACAGAAGTTCAACAAGGAGGTGATCATACTGAGAGAGAGGTGTGATGCAGCACACAGCAACATCAGAAATTGGGTGGAGTCCGTTCGCAACAACTGTAGAATCGTCTGGTAAGGAGACATATGGAAGATTTGGTAATCGAAGAAGAAGGCACGTGCTCCGCACTTAAAATTACGCTCGGTGATTTCCTCGTCTTTATCAATTGGATGAACCAAACGGAAAAAGCCCTTGATCGTGGCGAAATGTTGCCGGCAGTTCCCGACTTGGATTCAGGCAAAGTAAAGGGGTGGATTCAACTCGTTCAGCGGTTGGAAGAACGGTTCCGCCGGAGCGAGGAAAAGAAATTGGCGTTGGAAGCCAACGTGATTGCACAGGAAGCGCAACTGGGGCAACTCTTGTCCCACTTACATGCCAATATCGCCTCTCTTTACGAAAACCTCGGGCAGTCCCAGAAAGCTGAGGAGGTTCGCCGTCGAGCAGAAGCGCTTCATGTAGGCTGATAAACCGACTGCCGCTCGCTCCGGCAAGAGGCGGAGCTCTACTCGTCAATAGTCGACCGCCGGCTTGAAAGCTGAGTAGGGGAAGTGTTGGTGTGTCCTCGCCATAGGACCCGCCAACGGCCCAGGAAGGCTAATCTTCCTGGGCGAGGGGTTTATTGCCTGCCTAAATTACTCATTTCCTTGGTCGCCCATAACCTCATGTTTATAATGATAACTGCACAGGCTGAATGGTCTAGCGAGCGAGATAACCAAGCAATCGGGCGCCGGAGTAGGTTTCTGATTCAGAGCATTGAATAGCCGCTATGATCAAGGTTCTGCTCGTCGAAGATAATGACGTCGATGCCCGGCTGACGCAAGATCTGCTTGCGGAATGGAGCGTCGAAGAATTTCATGTCGTCCACGTGATCACCCTCGCGGAGGGGTTAGCCCGCCTGACTGGTGAGCGATTCGACGCCGTACTATTAGATCTTTCGCTCCCCGACGCGTTCGGCCTCCCAACGGTGCGACAAGTTCATGCCACAAGCCCCTCGACGCCAGTTGTAGTCCTCAGTGGTGTCAGTGACCAAAGCCTGGCTCTTCAGGCCGTCCAACAAGGAGCCCAGGACTATCTGGTGAAGGGGCAAGGACACCCCGAACTGTTGGCTCGCGCCGTTCGATATGCCATTGAGCGAAAGCGTACGGAAGAACGGCTGACCTACCTCGCACAGTACGACCATCTGACTGGACTGGTGAATCGAACATTGTTTCGCGATCGACTGTGTCAGGGTATGGCGCGCAGCAAGCGCCTCCAGCAGTCACTCGGCTTGATGTTACTCGACCTCGACCGCTTTAAGATGGTGAACGATACGATGGGGCATGATATTGGGGATGAGCTTCTCAAATCTGTGGCAGACCGGCTCAAGTGTTGCGTTCGAGAAGTCGATACGGTCGCCCGGATGGGAGGGGACGAGTTTACGATTATTCTGGAAGGTGTTGCAGCAGAAGAGAATGTTACGGTAGTGGCGAAACGAATTGTCGAAGCTATTGCGGCCTCATTCGAGATCAAGAATCGTCAGATCTCAATCGGGGTTAGCATCGGAATCACCATTTATCCCCACGATGATAAAGAGATTGACGACTTGCTGAAACATGCGGACGACGCGATGTACCAAGCTAAACAGCATGGCGGAAGCGGATTCCGATTCTATGGATCCAACGAACCGCAGACTCCCGATCTCTTCTCTCAGTTCAGTCAAACCCCGCGGACGTAGCGCGATTATTTTCTCTCTGCTTTTCCCACTCCACCCCATCACCTAGCCACGCCGTTACGCCCCGAAACGAACTATCGACCGATATCAGCCAACGGCTTCTCCGTCACACAGATTCGCCCCCGAGGGTTCGGCATGAAGACATTCGACTGTTCCAAAGCTGCGCCATCGGGCGTCGGATGACAATCCGGTGTAAGGACGATCCCCCACTGGTGATTGTCAACGCACGTGTTATCAATGAGCAGCGCCTCAGCATGATGAAACAGCAATATCCCGCTGAGTAAGTTTTCGCGACAGTGGTTCCGAACTAGTTCGGGGTGACTTCCAGGATCCCGAACAGCGATGCCGAAGTGATGATTTCCAAAACATCGATTGTCGGCGAGTCTGGGCTGGGCTCCGGCAAACACAAAGACTCCCGATTCACGGTTGTGACACACTTCGTTATCGATGAATGCCGTGCGCGACTGCGGGCCATATATGACAACGCCAGAGAGAATGCCGTCGGTGGCGCGACACTGCGTGACAGTACAAGAAGAATCCATGAGGTTCATCGCGGAATTCTGATCGCTCCCAACATACCGAAATGTGATTCCGCTGATCCGTCCACCGGATACCTGTTGGAGATAGAGCGGCCCACCACGACGTGAAAAAATCTGAACCTGATCTCGTCCTGCCCCGATCAATAGGATCGGCCGACCCGAGACAAAGATCTTGTCTTCATAAGTTCCCGGTCGAATATAGACTTGGTCGGTCTCTCCCGCATCGTTCAACGCAGCACTAGGCCGTGCATATGCCCTGACATCCTGCGCATCAACGATGAGGGTCTTACCGCCGAGTGGGTTTGTTGGTGGGTCGGTCTTCGGTATTGGTTTCTGCTCCACTAACATCGCCTCACTTTGCGCCCGGATCGTTGAGGGCGAGGAGACAAGAAAAGACGCGGCATTATTTCGATCGCTTAAGGCGAAGTCAAGGTTGTGGGAAATCCATGGCCGGCGCCATGTCAGCGGAACACCAATCTGGGATTTGTCAAGCTAGCAGAGAGCCGCAACCCGTACAAATCTGTCTGGTCAGCATGTGATGCCACCCAAATTAGCAGTCACACGTTCGCATCGAAGCTCCTGGTTTTCCATCGATTTTCACCGACCGGATTCTCTCTACTGTGGCACGGTGATTGCGACACTGCGTGGCGATACGAAGCAGAACTCTCGCGCCATGGAGGCGATCATGATGAACAGACTGAAGCATCCGTTGCTCGTAACTGCTGCCGTTCTTTTCTCGTTCAATCTTGCTGTCGCTGCATCACCTCAATTGCAGGATACCTCCCGACATCTGTATGACCGAGTGATGGAGGAGTTCAAACACAAGGATTATGAAGCGGCGCTCGCCGGCTTCCGTTTCTTCCTCGAACTCCACGGCCAATCATCGTTGGCCGCAAACGCGCAGTATTGGATCGGAGAATGCCACTACCGGTTGGGTCACTATAAAGACGCGCTAAAGTCCTTTTACGATGTTGTGTCCTACTATCCGCTCAGCCCGAAGTTGGCCGCCTCATCCCTGAAGATCGCCCAAACCTACACGAAGATCAAAGACCACGAGAAAGCCCGCATGATGTATGAACGTGTGGTCGATCAGTATCCTGACAGTGCAGAAGCCGAGATTGCCAGAAAAGCGTTGGAGGCGGCGGCCGCACGGGATGAGCCGACGACGTTGCCCACTGAATAGCTCATGAGCCACATCTCCGCCGATGACAGGTAAGCTAGTCAGAGTCGCTCAGACCAAGCAGCGCGGCGAGTTGCGGAATCGTATACGAGGTGTGCGCAGGTAAGGTCGTGAACCGAATACCCGCGGACTCGGCGACAGCTTTAACGATCTCTTGCCGGTCTCCCTGGCGGGAGTGAGACGGTTGATCATCCTCTAACTGCACCACCTGCTCCACTAGTCTCGAACCAGGATGGACGAGCACAAAATCGAGCCGTTTGAGTGCAATCCGCTGCAGCAATTCTGAACGGGTAGGTCCCTCCGCCTCTACATGAACAATCGACCAGAGCGGAACCTGTGTGAACACAAGGTACTGATCTTGAACCACCAGCCGCATGAGGTTATAGAGAAAAAGTTCCGTATCCGTGAGCAGCGGCTGTGGCTGAAGCGTCACCTGGGGAGGCATCACAAAGGTTCCCGTTTTGACTTTGACGGAAGGGGACGACACGGCGAACCACCACACCAGCAAAGCGACGCCGATTCCGAGACCGATGAGTCCCCAATCCATTACACCCCTATCGGCTGTGCAGCTGCCGACGCCACTGAGGGCTACCCGGCACGATCGTTCCCAATAACACCCGATGCGAAGCACCAGTCACGGCAGGAATATTCCCCCACTGTTCAGTGGCGGTTTGGTAAGCCAGGACGGCAAACGCGACCGCTTCAAAGGCCTTGCTATCCCATCCAATCGCCTCAAAGGTCGTCACGGGGACCGGGTCAAACACGGTGGCGAGATGAGCCATGATCGCCCGATTGCGAACACCGCCGCCGCCCACAACAACTTCATCAATTTTGCCATGAATCCATCGCCGTGCAGTTCCAACTGCTTTAGCCGTCCATATACTGCAGGTGGCTAATAGATCTTCCAAAGAAAGTCCTAGCTGTTGTTGTGCGGCAATCAAATCCTCCATCAAATACGGACCGAATTCTTCACGGCCCGTCGATTTAGGCGGTCGCTTCGACAGAAAGGGATGCGCAAGTAGTTTGCCCAGCAGTCGGTCGTTCACCCGCCCCTTCGACGCGAGTTTTCCTTCACGATCCATTGAAAGACGTCCGGTGGTAAGCTTCACGATCAGACTATCGAGGACCATGTTCGCCGGTCCAGTGTCAAATGCTTGAACACCTCCCTGTCCGCCGCCCGGAGGCACGTAAGTGACGTTGCTGATTCCACCCAAGTTGACAATCAGTCGGCCACGACGAGGATGCTTAAGTAAAAGAGCATGTGCCATTGGTGCGAGAGGAGCCCCCTGTCCTCCGGCAGCAATATCACGTGGACGAAAGTTCGCGATCGTCGTGATCCCGGTTCGTTCGGCAATGACTGCCGGCTCAGCAATCTGCAACGTGGAGCGAACAGAGCCGACGCCAGGCGCGTGGATACCTTGTGGAAGATGGTGGACCGTTTGGCCATGCGACCCGATAAGGGCCACGTCGGTGGGACGGAATTTCGCTTGGCGAATCACTCGTAGTGCGGCATTGGCAAACCATTCTCCCAGGAGCGCATTGAGATGACAGATCTCCATAACCGTGCCAGAGACCGAAGCAGTCAGAATCCGCTGTTGCAGTGAACGAGGATAGGGGAGGGTTTCTGCCGCGAGGGTTCGTGCCTTCAGCGATCGGCCACGTCCGGTAATTTCTACAAGCGCCGCATCCACCCCATCGCCGGACGTGCCGGACATCAGCCCGACGACTTTCATAACTTTACCAGGCTCCTTTGTTTGACTGTCGACCTAGTGGAGTGGTTACGCTAATCGAAGCGTTGCAGCCGGTCAAGCACACAATGATTCAGCAACCGGTAAAGAGAACATATCCGGCGTTCGTTGACAACCGTAGAGGCCGATGTTACGGTCCCCGCCCATGCCGCTCGCCCGGTTGATTTGCTTGTTCTCTGCGCTGTATTTTGAGGCCCTTCCTTTTCCGGTTCACCATTTCGCTACTGCTGCTACCCAAACGCCTCTCCAAGTGGTTACGACCATTCCTGTTTTGAAAGATCTCGTCGAGCAAGTCGGCGGGCCGTATGTTCGAGTCAGTTCTTTGCTTAGCGGGTATGAAAACGAACATACCTATGCCCCCAAGCCCAGCGATTTGGTGGCAGTCCGTAAGGCACGATTGTTATTTGAAGTCGGTCTCGGACTTGAGGTCTGGGTTTCATCGCTCGTCAAGACTGCCGGCAGTCCCTCGCTCCTCGTTGTGACCACATCCAAAGGCATCGGGCTGATCCGAGACCCCCCAGACCACGACGGTCCCATCCATAAGAGCGGAGACGGCGAACATGGGAACCCTCACATCTGGCTGGATCCGGAAAACGCCGCGACCATGATGCGGCATATCGTGGAAGCGCTCATCAAGGTTGATCCTGCCCACGCCACTGAGTTCCGGAATAATCAAGCGGCGTACCTTCGAAAATTGGATCAACTTCGTATTGAGCTCAACGATCGACTTCGTCGCGTGCCTGATCGTCGGATGATCGTTCATCATCCCGCATGGCCCTACTTTGCACGGAGATTTGGCTTCCAGATTGTGGGAACGATACAATCGCAAACAGCCAGCGAACCATCGGCTCTTCAACTCCAGAGCCTCATCGAGACAATCAAGAAGAATCGCATCAAGGTTATTGTGTCGGAGATTCAACTGAGCCAAAAACTTCCCGACCTGCTGGCGAAGGAAACGGGGGCGCGCGTGGTGGTTCTCACGACGCTTCCAGGCGGTCTGCCGCATACTGAGACCTACCTCGACATGCTCCGCTATAATGTGCTCCAATTGGCCAACGCGCTCGAGCCGGCGTAGTCGATTCTCTATGCCGTCATTCGCGTCGAGCCATGGGGAAGGAAAACCCTGCGCACATGACTGACTCATCAAAACCCATCATCCGTTTTGACCACGCAACCTTTGGATTTCCCGGGGTCATCGCACTCAAGGAGATTTCGCTCGCCATCAATGCCGGCGAGTTCATCGGAGTCATTGGTCCGAATGGGTCAGGGAAAACCACCCTGTGCAAGGCTGTTCTAGGATTGATGGCACCCCTGGAGGGCAGTCTAAAGATTTTTGATTGCTCCTGTGAAGAATTACGCTGCCATCATCGGGCTAAAATTGGCTACCTACCGCAAAAGGGCGTGGTCGACCGTAACTTTCCCGTGACAGTTCTCGAAACCGTCATGATGGGGCGGTATGGAGCGCTCGGGCTCTTGAAGCGGGCCTCAGCGAATGACCGGAAGATTGCCGTGGACGCCCTTGCCCATGTGGGGATGGACGCCCACCGAAACACGGCGCTCGGCCACCTCTCAGGAGGCCAACAACAGCGGGTCTTTATTGCACGGGCCTTGGCCCAACAACCACAAGTGCTCTTACTCGACGAGCCAACCACTGGTTTGGATATCACCACTCAGCACAATGTCGTTGAATTAATCCAGCATCTCCATGAAGAACTGGGCCTGACCGTCCTCCTGATTACCCACGACATCAATATGATCCGATCCCTGGTGGATCGTCTCGTGCTCCTCAAAACCCGCCTCTATGCAGCCGGCCCTCCCGAAGATGTCCTCAAGCCTGACATCCTCCGCCAGGTTTACGGTAAAGACCTGGTTATCACGGAGAAAGACCTCGTCATTGTCGAGGACTATCACCACCACCATCATCACTAACTGCTGGAACGGATATGCTCGATCTTTTCACGTACGACTTTATGCAACGGTCGCTGCTCGCCTCAGCGATGGTGGGAGGGCTCTGCTCCGTCGTAGGTGTGTTCGTTGTATTGCGTGGGTTGGCTTTTGTGGGCGCCGGGACGTCGCATGCAGCCTTTGCCGGTGTGGCGTTGGGATACTTGGTAGGGTGGCCGCCGCTCCTGCTGGCAATTGTCTTCGGTCTGGCGACGGTATGGATTACCGGCTGGTTGGAAGAAAAAGGTCGAATGAAACTGGATGTATCGATTGGGATTCTCTATACGACGACGATGGCTTTGGCAATTCTCTTTATCGGGCTGATGAAAGCCTATAACGCCGAGGTGTACGGCTATTTGTTCGGGAGTGTGCTGTCCGTGACGAGCGAGGAGCTACGGACGATCGCGGGCCTCGGTATTCTTGTCATTGGTGCCGTCGTCATTTTCTCAAAAGAACTCTACTTCATCGCGTTCGATCAAGAAATGGCGGAGGCTTCTGGGGTGCCGGCTCGTCGTATCTTTTTCTTGCTCTTAACTCTCGTGGCCTTGACGGTGGTCGTCTCGCTCAAAACGGTAGGAGCCATTCTTGTTTTTGCAATGATCTTGATCCCCGCATCGACTGCCTATCAGCTTACCCATAGCCTCTCGACACTGACGTGGTATTCCGTGATCATTGGAGTGAGCTGCTCTGTCGGAGGAGTTGTGCTGTCCTCAATTTGGGATGTTCCATCAGGTCCGGCCATAGTCCTTTTGGCGACTCTGCTATTTTTTGTGGCCGTGCTGTGCTCCCCCAAATGACAGCGCCATGCTTTGGCAAACAGTTGACCCGGCCAGTCTGGTTATTATTGATTCGGTATCCAAAGTACATAAATTATTTCGTTGATTAAGGCTTCGCCGTGGGGTAGAGAATACATTGGGTGTGTTATTCACGGAACCCCTCGCCCGACCGAAGCTCGGAGCCGGCGATGATTCGATTGCACGGTGACGGCTCATTTGTGAGACTTCGCGGGCATCACCCAGGTCATGAACTTGCCGTCTTCGCAGCGCTAAGTTTCTGCTAGACGAAGGTAAGATTCATGACCGTGGTTCCCATCAGAGGAGGATGTATATGATCACCGCGCGGTGGGTGTTCGCCAGTTTCTTCATGATCATCCTATTCGCTCTGGTCAATCCGGTTGACCGTGCAAAGGCGGAAGAATGGAAATCTCAATCAGGCGGGACTGAAGCAGGGAAGGTCATGCTGGGCATGCGCGCAGGATTTGCCCCCGCCACTCAAACGGCTTCAGATTCCTTAAATACCTCGACCGACGTCGGCTCCTTGGTTAACTTTCAAGCGATGTATAGCCTCAATCAATGGCTCCTCGTCGGCATGATGGTGGAGTGGGAACGGCACAGCATGTCGTCGGGTGGCACAGACATAGGGCATCAGGACACTGTGTCCGTGTTGCCGACAGTGGAGGTGCGTCCCATCCGCTATGGCCCACTTACCCCATACGTCAATATGAGCTTCGGCGTGAACGTGAATAGTTTCGGTGAAAGCAGTTCAATTGCCGGAACCACAATTTCTCCAAGCAACACCTTCGCCTGGCGACTTGGCTGGGGGACGGACTATATGATCACTCAACAGTTCGCGCTCAACGCTGAAATGGCCTACAAACGAAACGACGGCCACGTGACCGTCAACGGCGTCCAGAACAACGATTGGAACGCTTCGTCGTTCGGGTTCTTGTTCGGCGCGAAGATGTTCTTCTAATCTTGCCGGATTGTACGGGAGGCGGAATACCGGAACTCCCGGTATTCTGCCCTTTCATGCACCAGTTCAGACGGCACCATCTTTTTCGCAAGAGTGCGATCTCACCGAACGAACCGACAGGACAGTTCGCGTGAGATTAGTCTGTGCGTGTGTGCTTGCTGCGGCTCCAGACCATGCCGGTCTGTTCCTTCGAGCTGAAGCCGAGTTTTTCGTAGAATCCCGGCATACGCGTGCAGAGCCAGAAGAGTTCGACTTTTTTCAAGCGGGGATGGTTGAGGATACGCTGGACAAGTTCGGTACCGATACCCTGACTCTGATAGGCCTTGTCGACGACGATGTCCCAGATCGACGCACGATAGATATAGTCGGTGAGTACCCGACCGAACCCGACGAGTCGTTCTCCGTCCCACGCGCAGACGAACAGATCCGTGTTCGCCAACATCTGTTTTGCATCGGCTTCCGTGCGGCCCTTGGCCCAGGGCGCTTGGTTGAAGAGGCGAATCAGTTTGGCCGGGTCGAGTTCGCGTGGCTCTGAAAAAGTAACGGCCGACTTAGTCTTGAGGGTTGAGGGCATTGTGTACTACAGTATCTCCCGTTATTTTTTCAACAAACCGCGCACAGTGTAAGGAATTCATCATGGCAACGCAAGTCCGTAGCTGTCCCAAGTGCTTCCAATTGATGTGGTTAAAAGACGATCAGTACGAACGCCTCGACGAAGAAACGATTCGCGCGAAGTGTCCACAGTGTGGATCGACGGTCCGTTTCAAGCTCGTCTCTGAAGGCGCCAACGCGACAGGGCCCAAGATGGGGCATTAAATTCGCTGTTTAATTTTTAATATTATAATGATGAAAGTTGAATTCTGGCGATCCGGCCAGCTCTCCAATCAACATTAAACATACACCATTGAACTGTTACAGCCCGCGCCCTGCGCCATCGAGCTCCGGCTTATTCCCCGGCAAAATCTTATTCAACGCCGCCCGATACTCCACCAGACGTTTCTCGTCAAGCCGGCCCACTTCGATTTCTTTATCCCGCCGCATCCGTTCGAGATGATCGAGCACGGCTAAGAGCGGCTGAATGGAGCCGAGCAGTTTGCCTGCCTCAAATGCCTCAAGAGACTCGATGAACAATTCGTTCAGACCCTTGTATGCCGTCCCCCCGCTTTGGCTGCGAAAGCGAGAGACGAGCTTTTCGTAATCATCCACCGCTTCTTCTTTGGGCTTGTATCCTGACGGAACAACGGACTTGTGGACCACCGCTGGCAATTTGGTCGCATAGGTCTTGAGTTGCGAGGTCAACCCACCGATCGTTTCCAAGGCGACGCTTGCGTCCATAATGTCCCAATGACAAATGCAGCCGAGGAGGTGACTGTATCAAGACCCTGAGGGCTTGATCAATTGTCGTTGTTTCTCCGTGAAGAGCTGAAGCGCTCGTTGGACCTGTGCCATATCAGGCGGGGAGGGCATCGTGTACTCTCGAAACCCTCCGGTAATCGGATGGCGAAATCCCAAGGTCCGCGCATGCAACATCACGCGGGGAATTTCGATGTCAGCGACGGAGATCACTCTCTTTCCTCCATAGGTCTGATCCCCAAGGATCGGGTGACCGAGGGAGTTGAGATGCACGCGGAGTTGGTGCGTTCGGCCGGTCCTCGGATAGAGCAGCTCATGGGCCGCCAGTTTCCCGAATCGTTGATCCACGTTGTACTCCGTGACGGATTCCTTTGGTCGGGCCGTTCTCGCTGAGAACTTCTTTCGTTCTTTCGTATCGCGCCCGATCGCGAGTTCAATCACACCACGCCCCTTCTTCGGCACGCCCCAGACCAAGGCCTCATACACCCGTGTGATCGTATGGTGCTTGAACTGTGCTGCGAGGCCGCGATGGGCTTCGTCGGTCTTGGCGATCACCATCACGCCCGACGTATCTTTATCGAGCCGATGCACTAACCCGGGTCGCTCCTTTCCACCAATCGTCGACGCTGTGCCACCCGACGTTTGAAAGTGATGTAACAGCGCATTGACTAACGTTCCGGACCAATGACCTGGGGCAGGGTGCACGACGAGATCAGCCGGCTTGTTGAGCACAAGCAGAGCGTCATCCTCATGGAGAATCTCGAGTGGGATTGATTCACCCTTGAGTTCCAACGGTTCCGCCTTCGGAATGTCGAAGGCGATCATGTCGCCGGGCTTAATCTTCTGGCTGGGCTTCACGACTTGGCCGTTGATCTTCACACGGCCCTGCTCGATCAGCCGTTGGACGGCCGATCGCGATATTTTGGGTTCCCGGTTGACCAGAAACACATCCAACCGTTTCGGCTGTTCGCCCGCTGTAACGATGAATTCCGTAATCATGGACGGAAGAACCGGAATGGATGATGAAGGCGACGCGTTCGGGGGCTCACCGGTCACCTCTTCGTAATCATGTCGCCAAATCACACTTCATAGCTGACCTGACTCTTGCCCCCCAGGTTGTCCCGGTGGATAAAAGAGCCATGTGAGCGAGATTCGGTGAGACCAATGTACGACGAGCAAAGGCAAAAAGAGGCCGACGACTGTTCCGGTTATCAGATGAAGTGGCACGGACTCAACGCCAAACACATTATGCAAGAAGATACGAGTACCACTTCCTGCAATCGTGTGCATCAGAAATATGTAAAGAGCATGCTCTCCAATATATGACAACCATTGAAATTTGAGGTCCGGTATAGACTGGGACAAGACGGAAACAAACCAGATAGAGACCGCCGCAACCAATATGCACCATCGTGTCTGGTTGTGATTGCACAAGAGGCCAAATTCGAAATGAAACAGGTACTGCGTGGATGCAAACAAGAGGAAACCAAGAATTAACAAGACGACTCCTCTTTCCATCCGTGGCATCTTCGCTCTTTCGCCAAGAACAAGTCCCGCTGAAAAATATACGAGGTATTGCATGACAAAGAGCCTGCTCACATAGGAGGGAAACTCGTCTTGGTACGCATAGCACATGATCGACGCGCCAAGAAACAAGTAGTTCCCTTTGGGTCCTAAAAGCGAACGACATCCCGCAACAGCGATAAACATGAGAAATAGCGAATACAGAAACCAAAATTGTGCGCGCGGAACCCATAACAACACGAGCACATCTTCAACTCGCGCTTTGCCATTCGTATAGTCCGACAACACAACCTCGATGAAGCCCTGAAGGAGTGACCACACGACATACGGATAAAAAATGGTACAGAGTTTTCGAAACGCGAGACCACCCGCACCGTACTTGGTGAAGGACGAATGAATAAACAATCCTGAAAGGAAGAAAAACAATGGCATATGAAAGCTATAGATGACACTGTCCTCGACAGTGAATAGTTGCGTATCTATGTTGAGAGACGCGTGATAGACCCCCCGCGCAATGTGTCCGTACACAACAAGGATGATGCCAATACCTTTTGCAAGATCAACCCATGCATGTCTTTCCCCGCTCATCTGCGCGTCCCGCGGTAAGTGTCTTGCCGGCCACATCGGTTCACAAAAGTGAGGATAGAGCAACTTCAACATAATATCTATCAGCGCGCCGAAAGCTGCATAAGAGAGATGAGGAGAACAAGGGAAAGGACGCACTACTTTCTGTTTATCATTAGGCGTATGATGGGCATTGGAGACCGGCCCGCAGTCAACAAAGGAGGAAATGCGATGATGAGGAGAGCAATCCTCACGGTCGGAAGCGCGATGGCGCTCTGCTTGAGTCTGGGGGTGGGCCTGGGGGGCGCGGAAGACCTGCCGGGCATCCCGCCGGAAACGGTCGCGGATTATATTCACGCCGTCATTGAGGCAGACCGCACCTTTTACACCATTCATGTGGTGGAACGGATGCAAAAACAGGGTGGCGCGCCAGCGGCGGAGAATTGGCGGGCGGCGAAAAAGACCCTACCCTTGCCGGCTCAGTTCCTCATGGAGGCCAGTGATTTGGCCACAAAGACTGGCACAAAAGTCCGCTACCGCCTGATTAGCCTCTGGCCCATCAATCCGAACAACGCACCGGACGAGGAGTCGGAAAAAAAAGGCTTGGAGATGGTGCGGCAACATCCTGAGCAGTCAGCTACCGGCACGGTCAAGATTGGGACTCAGACTTATTTCCAGGCGATCTACGCCGATCGCGCTGTCACTCAAGCTTGCGTCGGCTGCCACAACGCGCATCCCCATAGTCCCAAGAAGGATTTCAAGTTGAACGACGTCATGGGTGGGCTGGTGATCGAGATTCCGATGAGCCAGTAGCGTAGTTCTCGGGGCGCAAAGAAGCGAGGCAGACCCTCCGCCACTACCGCGTCCATCTGGATCTTGACTATGAATGAGCGACTGGCTACTGAACCGCGTGAACCATGAACTGTTGATGCCGGTGAATCATCAGCGCGTGCTGCACTGCCTCTTCACTCTGACTCTCCTGTCCGGCCATGCGATAGAGGGAGGCGAGGACTGTCAACGCGACGGCTTCGCCAGCCGGATCGTGCAATGATTGATACAGCGTGAGCGCGCGTTTGGCCGGAGCAATTCCACGCTCCGGCTGGCGCATGGACTCATACACGTAAGCCAGACGGCGTTGGAGGTCAGCTTCCAGGCGGGTATGCAGACCCTTCTCAGCTAACACGAGAGCCCCCTGATAGTAGGTTCGTGCAGCGTCCGGCTGATCCAGCATCCACCGTGCGTCGCCGAGCGCCAGCAAGGCCGCGAGGGTTTGACCCTCGTCATGACGACCTTCAGCATCCTCCAGAGCTTGCCGGAGAAGCCTCTCTCCTTCATCGGTTCGACCGTCGCTTGTGTGCAGAAGTCCGAGCTGAATCGTTGCCTGACCCGCTCCGTGGGAATTGCGTGATTGGCCGGACCGCTGAATGGCCTGCTCAAACAGGCGACCGGCTTCCTCACGATCTCCCAACCATGCGGAGACCCGGCCGAGGGCCAGGAGTGCGTCCGTATGGGCTGATTGGTCGGGGGACTTGGAGAAGAGTGACACGGCCTCACGTAGTCGAGCAGCTGCAGCTTCCCTGCGACCCTGTCGTTCAAGAATCAAGCCTATCTTCGTCAGAGCGAGGGCTTCGCCCCGACGCTGTTTGCTCGCACGGAAGAAATCCAGCGCTTGCTCATAGTAAGTCAGGGCTTCAGGAAAGTGGTTCTGCACATCGTGGATTTCGCCAATCCGAAGCAGCTCGTCGCCGTTCAACTTTCGAGCCGACGACACCGATTGAAGTAGCCACGGCTCATCGAACGCCCGCGCGCCAGTGAGAGGGGAAAGAAGGAGAGCAAAGAGGAGCCCTGATGCAACCATCGCGATACCTGCAGGGGGAAGCAAAAGGGGCAGAAGCCGCATCCCAATCCACCCTGTCGTGGCAGGGAAGACATGCTCGTGCTTACGAACTGGCTGTCAGCATGCGCCAGCGCCAGGTTGGGGTCAAGCAGGACATGACAGGATAGAAGGCATCTGACTACACCAAGGATCTGAACATGATATGGGCATCCTGGTACGTCGCATCGTTCTTTCGAACCGCTCCAGGAACCACACCAATTACACGGAAGCCGAGTTTCTCCCACAGATGACGCGCAACCTGATTTTCGGAAAACACGAGATTGAAAATCACGCTGCGATAGCCAAGCTCTTTGGCGTAGTCGAGCATCACCGCGCCGAGCAGCCACCCCAGGCCGCGATTCCGCCATTCCGGCGTCACAATGAACCCCGCATTCGCGACTTGCCTCGCTCTGCCAGGCCAGTTGGGTTTGAGGTAGAACGCCCCGAGCAGATCAGGCTCTGTTTTGCGCGGTCTCTCATATGCGACCACCGTGCTCTTCCCCTTAACCCAATAGTCTTGGAATTCGTCATGGGTCAGCAGCCGCTCATGCGGATATGATGTACCCTCGGCAACGATGCGGTCATAGAGCGTGGCCAGCAGCGGTAAGTCGGAGTTCCCCGCCAACACAAGCTCAATCGGCATCCCATTCTTGAGCCTAGCTTCAACAGGGAACTGCATGGGTGGTCAGAGAATTTGTGGATTGCTTCTAGTAACTAGACGTGCCCGGTCTTGCTGGCCCGTTCGGCAATCCTCTTGCGGAGGCGGGCTTTTTCGAGGCTGATTTGAGCTTCCTTGAGATCGGACGGCAGGCCGCCCACCTTGAGGCGTTCCTCGGCCTCAGCCACTTTCTGTGTGGCTCGCTCGACGTCGATATCCTCGGCCTTTTCGGCGATCTCGGCCAGAATCGTCACCTTCTTTGGCGTGACTTCGGCAAATCCCCAGAGGACGGACATGTAGCTGGTCTGGTCGTCCACACGATAGCGCAGCTCACCGATCTTGAGCATGGAAAGAAAGTAGGTGTGGCCGGGCAGGACGCCAAACTCTCCTTCCACGCCTGGCGCAATGAGCTCATCCACCTGCTGGCTTAGCAGGAGCTTCTCCGGCGTCACTACTTCTAACAGAATCTTCCCGGCCATATTTCCTCTTCCTCATCTCCCTCTTTGGGAGTGGGAGGAGCGATGCATCTTAGACTGCGCGCGTCCAACGAGGGCCTTCTGAGGCCGCGCGTTGCGCGAGCAAATTAGGTGCTCGCTTCGACCGCTAAACTTTCACTCCCATTTTCTCCGCTTTCGCCACCGCTTCCTCGATCGGCCCCACCATGTAGAAAGCCTGTTCCGGAAGATGGTCGTATTTTCCGTCGAGAATCTCTTTGAAGCTACGGACCGTGTCCTTGAGTTTTACGTACTTGCCTGGAGCACCGGTGAAGGCCTCGGCGACGTGGAAGGGCTGTGAGAGAAACCGCTGAATCTTTCGAGCACGGGCCACGACCATCTTGTCGTCTTCCGATAGCTCGTCCATTCCGAGAATCGCGATAATGTCCTGCAGGTCTTTATACCGTTGCAGGAGCGACTGCACACCGCGCGCTACCTTGTAATGTTCCTCGCCGATGATTTGCGGATCGAGAATTCGCGAGGTGGAGTCGAGCGGGTCGACCGCTGGATAGATGCCCAGCTCTGCTTGTTGCCGTGATAGCACCGTGGTCGCGTCCAAATGCGCGAAGGCGGTTGCCGGCGCCGGATCGGTCAAGTCGTCGGCCGGCACATAGACGGCCTGCACCGAGGTGATCGATCCGCGCTTGGTCGAGGTGATCCGTTCTTGCAAGGCACCCATTTCAGTCGAGAGGGTCGGCTGGTAGCCAACCGCCGACGGCATACGGCCGAGCAAGGCGGACACTTCCGAACCGGCTTGCGTGAACCGGAAGATGTTGTCGATGAACAGCAATACGTCCTGATTCTCTTCGTCGCGAAAATATTCAGCCACCGTGAGGCCGGTGAGACCGACACGGAGACGCGCACCGGGCGGCTCATTCATCTGGCCATACACGAGCGCCGCTTTAGATTTGGTAAAATCGTCGGGATCGATGACCTTGGACTCCTGCATTTCGTGCCAGAGATCGTTGCCTTCGCGGGTCCGTTCGCCTACGCCAGCGAATACGGAAAAGCCTCCGTGGTGGAGAGCGATGTTGTTGATGAGCTCCATGATGATGACGGTCTTGCCGACTCCGGCCCCGCCAAAGAGTCCGACCTTGCCGCCTTTGCTATACGGCTCAAGTAGGTCGACGACTTTGATCCCGGTCTCGAGCACTTCGGTCCTGGTGTCCTGGTCTTCCAGTTTTGGGGCGGGCCGGTGAATCGGATAGGTCTTCTTTGTCTTGATCGGACCCTTTTCATCGACCGGTTCGCCGAGCACGTTGATAAGGCGTCCGAGCGTTTCGCGGCCGACCGGCACGGAGATAGGTGCCCCGGTATCCTGCACGTCCATCCCGCGTGTGAGACCATCGGTCGTGGACATGGCCACGCTACGGACCCGGTTTTCACCAAGGTGTTGGGCGACCTCGAGGGTAATCCGGATGGCTGGTTTGCCTGCAGCCTTGTTCTCCGCCTGATTCACCGTGAGCGCATTATAGATGTTGGGCAGCTGGCCGGGGGGAAACTCCACGTCTACCGCCGGTCCGATGACTTGAATGACTTTGCCTGTTGCAGTCGCCACGGGATGCTCCTTTATCTAGAGTGCTGAGGGTCTGGCACCGAGTGCCGAGTCGAACGCTCGACACTCAGCACGTGCATCTTTGCAGTTCCGTTCTATTTCAATGCTTCGGCTCCGCCCACGATATCCATGAGTTCTTTCGTAATCGCCGCCTGTCGTGTCTTATTGTAGTAGAGCGTGACTTTCTTGATCACCTCACCCGCGTTGCGCGTCGCACCATCCATCGCAGCCATCCGCGCGGCCTGCTCTGCCGCGGACGATTCAAGAAGAATCCTGAACGTCTGCGCCTGCAGATGCTTCATCAACAAGGGGTCCAGCAGTTCCAGTTCATCAGGCTCATAGAGGTAGCTCCCCCCCAACGTCTCGCGGGGTTCTCCATCCTCCTCAAGCGATTCGATGGGGAAGAGTTGCTCAACGATCACTCGCTGTTGGAGCGCTGACTTGAATTCATTGTAGATGATGTGGGCTTCGTCGGCCTCTCCATTGGTATACGCCTCAGCGACCCTCTGCGCGATTTCCATCGCGTGCTCGTAGGACAACCGGTCAAAGACGTCCACGTAGGGCTCATGCGTCGGCCAATGCCGGCGCTTGAAAAAATCCCGCCCTTTGCGCCCCACGAGGCCGACTTCCACTTTCACGCCACGAGCCTCACACTCGCGGATGAACTCCAGCGCCTTCCGAACGATATTGGCGTTAAACGCGCCGCACAACCCCCGGTCGCTTGTCACCACGGCGACTCGTACCATCTTGGTGGGGCGTTTCTGTAGTAGAGGGTGCAGGTCCCGGTTCACGCGGCGGCTGAGGTTGGCCACCACCTGGCGCATCTTTAGCCCGTAGGGTCGAAAGGCCAGAATGCGGCTCTGCGCGCGCTTCAGCTTTGCGGAGGCCACCATCTTCATGGCCTTCGTAATCTTCTGCGTATTCTTAACGCTGGCGATCTTCCGTCTTAGACTTTGCAGGCTTGGCATGATTTGAATTCTCTGCTCTCAGCTTCAGCCATCGGCTTGCCGCTGACAGCGAACGCTGACGGCTATTTCGCGCCGTACCCCATCTTCTGTTTGAAGGTCGTAAGAATCTCCTGCAATCTGCTGCTGACCTTGTCGTCAATCTTTGCGATGCTGGTGATCTCTTTCTTCAGTTCAGGGTGGTTCTGCTGAACGTAACGGATGAAATCCGCCTCGAACTGTTGCACCTTATCAACCTGGACGTCGTCGAGAAATCCGTTCACGCCCGCATAGATTGAAAGCACCTGGTCGGCCACGGGCATCGGCTTATACTGTCCTTGCTTGAGCAGCTCGACCATTCGGACGCCGCGCGATAGCTGCCTTTGGGTCGCCTTATCGAGTTCGCTGCCGAATTGGGCGAATGCCGCCATCTCACGATACTGCGCGAGATCCAATCGCAACGTCCCAGCAACTTGTTTCATCGTTTTGATCTGGGCCGATCCCCCGACGCGTGAAACAGACAAACCGACGTTGATCGCTGGGCGAACACCGGAATAGAACAGGTCGCTGCCGAGATAGATTTGACCGTCGGTGATCGAAATGACGTTTGTCGGAATGTAGGCTGACACGTCGCCGGCTTGCGTCTCAATAATAGGAAGCGCGGTCAGGCTGCCTCCGCCGAGCTTGTCGCTGAGCTTTGCGGCACGCTCCAACAGCCGGGAATGCAGGTAGAATACGTCGCCGGGATAGGCTTCGCGGCCTGGAGGTCTGCGAAGCAGCAACGACAACTGTCGATAAGCCACCGCGTGCTTGGACAGGTCGTCATACACGATCAACGCGTGCTTGCCGTTATCGCGGAAGTACTCGCCGATCGCGGCACCCGCAAAGGGGGCCAGGTACTGCATCGGAGCCGGATCACTGGCAGTCGCCGCCACGACGACGCTGAACTCCATGGCATGGTGTTCTTCAAGTGTCTTCACCACGCGTGCAACGGTTGAGCGCTTCTGCCCGATCGCAACGTAAATACAGAAGACACCGAGACCTCTTTGATTGATGATCGTGTCGACGGCAATGGCGGTCTTGCCGGTCTGCCGATCGCCGATGATCAACTCGCGCTGGCCACGTCCGATCGGGATCATCGCGTCAATCGCCTTGATGCCGGTTTGCAATGGTTCGCGGACCGATTGGCGCGTGATCACACCTGGCGCAACGACTTCAATACGCGAAGAATGACTCGACTTGATCGTCCCCTTGCCGTCGATGGGCTGGCCGATGGCGTTGACAACGCGACCGGCCAGCGCTTCGCCGACCGGGATTTCCGCAATACGGCCCGTTCGTTTGACCGGATCGCCTTCCTTGATGCCGACGTCATCTCCCATCAATACGGCGCCGACGTTATCTTCTTCGAGATTCAGCGTGATGCCATAGAGGCCACCGGGAAATTCGAGCATTTCACCTGCCATGGCAGCGTCGAGACCGTAGACCTTCGCGATGCCGTCCCCGACCTGGATAACAGAGCCCGTCTCCTTGACGTCGGCTTGCTTCTCGAATCCTTTGATCTTTTCCTTAATGATCGCACTGATTTCTTCTGCCCTAATCTGCATGGCTACTCCTTCGTCAAGAGACTCCGCATGGCTTGTAATCGCCCCCGGATAGTGCTGTCCACGACGGTGCTCCCGATGCGAATTTGGAGCCCGGCGAGATGATCCTGATCGGTCTGAAACGTTATGTCGACCTCGCGCTTTAGCTGCTCGCGCAGGCGAGTCTTGATTCGATCCTGGTCTGCTTGGGATAAGGCCGCTGCGGAAGAGACGGTCACTTGCTGCGTGCCTTTGGATTCGTCGACGAGTTTGGCAAATGCAACCGCAATTTCCGGAAGAAAGCTGACGCGGTTCTTCCTGACTAATTGACCCAGAAAGGTTTGGCCGACCGGAGGACACCCAAGACGGGATCCGAGGGCTGTGAGGACTGCAATCTTGTCATCCATCCCGAAGGCCGGCGAGGCGACGACGTGTCGGAGCGATGCCGAGCTCTTGATGGCGTCACCAAGCCCGTTCAATGCCACACGGGTCGATGGGAGATTCGATTGATCCAACAGCTCGAAGAGAGCTTGCGCGTAACGTCGCGCCACTGCTGTCTTAATCACTATTCTGATCCGATCACTTGTGCTTTGGGTAAAAGATAAACCTTCGTGCGGTAGGCACGAAAATGGGCGCGCCAAAGTAGCATTGGGGGGTGGAAACTGTCAATAAGTCAGGTGGGTGGAACATGAACGGGAGTTAAAGGGCTTCCGATTTACCTCCCATCCAGGGGAAGCATTCCGCAAAGGCTAGAATGGTTGAATGATGCCACCACCGAGCACACGATCGCCATTATCATAGAAGACGGCGGATTGTCCGGGACTCAATGCTCGCTGGGGTTGATCAAACCGGATGTGCAGAGTCGTGCTGTTAATAGGCGAGAGGGTGGCTGAGGCTTCTGGCGTGGCGTAACGGACTTTCACTTGTACGTCACGAGATTCGGTAATGAGGCAAGGGTCAAACAGATTCAGTTCCGTGACGTTACAAGTGTCGCGCAGGAGACTTTCCGGCGGCCCGAGGACGACCGTATTGGTTTCGGGCATCACTTTCTGAACATACAAGCGCTCGCCGATGGCAAGACCTAGGCCACGACGCTGGCCCGGCGTGTAGAACGCGATGCCGTCGTGCTCCCCCAATTGATTTCCGTCGGCATCGACGAATAGGCCGCGCTTTCGAGAAGCAGGGGCTTCTTTCTCAATAAAGGTGCGGTAGTCGCCATGACTGACGAAGCAAATTTCCTGACTCTCCTTGAGTTCATCCGCCGGCAGGCCTAGGGCTTCGGCTTCGCGCCAAACATCGGACTTCTGCATATCTCCGACCGGGAAAAGCAGCCGAGGGAGCCATGAGGGATTCAGGCGATAGAGAAAATAACTTTGATCCTTTTTGGCGTCCGCTGCCTTTCGGAGGATACGACCACTGTGCCAGGTTGCAACACGGATATAGTGGCCGGTCGCCACGTAGTCGATGTCACGTTCTTGTGCGAGTTCAATCAGACTGCGAAGCTTCACACGTTCGTTGCAGCGGACACAGGGATTAGGCGTGATCCCCTGCAGATATCCGTCCAGAAAATCGTCGATCACTCCGGTGCGGAAGGTCTGCCTCGTATCGATAACCTCATAGGGGATTTGGAGTTTCTGCGCGACGAACTTGGCAATACCAATCTTACAGCAACCCCGTTCTTGCCACCGCTTCGACGGGGCGACGCTTTCGTCTTCATGCTCCCACACCTGAAGAGTGACACCGTGGACATGATAGCCCTGGCGAACGAGCAATGCCGCTGCGACAGAGCTATCCACACCGCCGCTCATCCCGAGCAAAACAGTTGGGCGAGTCATAAGCACGCTATTGTACCGGGGATCGGGAGGAAGGGCTAGAGGCCCGAGTTTGCTGGTTAGTGTGCTGCGATCGAGAGAGTCGACTGGCTCTCAATGGGGGCGGGTAACTCTTCACGCCATTGAGTCGCTCCCATGTCACACATCCCGTGAAAGTGGGATCCTTCTTCGATAGCGATTATGGGGGTGCGAATGTCTCCGACGAGGATGCCAGGTTTGAGAATCTGAATTTTTTCGTTTGCCGTGATTGTCCCGTTGATCTTCCCGCTATTCATCAAGACACCAGCCGAGACGACCCCTTTAATGACCGCATGCTCGCCGACAATCAAAGTACCAGTGGTATGAATTTCCCCCTCGACACGGCCATCCACGCGAACGGTTCCGTCGAAACTTACGACGCCTTTGAAGTCAACGCCTCGACCCAGCAGCGTGAAATTTTCATTCAATCCATCAACCTCTGAATTCCGCTCCTTCATCGCCCACATGATGCCCTCCTCTGTTTCCCCTTGTTGTCACCTGGACACGAGGACTATGGTTGATGTTACAGTTAAATACTTACGTACGATTTAACTTCGCACGTTAGCCGTTGACGCGCTTCACGCCGGTTGATGTAATCATGCCAACTGAATGGAGTGAGGGTTGATGGACTTGTTGAGCCATTTCCAAACTGCCATTGAACAGAACGCCATCCTCCATGGAGAGCAGTGGGGTTTTCACCGAACCGTTCACCACAGCCGGGGCGCGCAATTTGACCTGTTCTTTGACGGCGATATCTCCGGTGATCTTCCCTTTACAGACAACTGTTCCTGCAGTGATTTTTGCCTGAAGGACTGCGTCCTCGCCGATCAACAGAACGCCGTCCGTGTGGATTTCTCCATCAAGATATCCATCGATACGGACCGTCCCGCTATATGAAATCGTGCCTTTGAATTCCACACCCTTGCCGACAAAGGCACTGATATCTTGACCCTCTTGAGCCGGTTTCTCTGATGTCCCCTCAGCATTACCTTCTCCCTCGTTGACCTGGTCAGTCGGCTTCCTTTCCTGCCCCCACATAAAAAACGCCTCCTACGAATGTGCGATTCGGCTTGTTCGGAGCCTATTCCCTGGTGGAGTTTAGAGTCGGTTGGTGTAGGCAAACACCGTACTGGTCACTAGGGGCAAGCAACAAATATGCCTCTACGTGGAAGTACGATCTGTTGAGAAAGATGGCCTGTAAATTAACTGAGGAGTGTTTCGAGAATCCCGTCTAATTCAGGAGGCGAAAAATAGTGGATGATGACTTTCCCTCCGCGACGCCCCCTGAGAATCGTGACTTTTGTTCCCAATCGTTTTCTCAGGCGTTCTTCGACCTCAGCCCAGGGTGATCGTCGTGGTTCTAACCTGGTACGCTTTCTTCCAAGTGTTGAAAATTGAATGAGTTTTTCTAGCTCCCTCACAGAAAGACCTCGGGATACGACCAGCTGTGCAAATCTGAGTTGAGAATCTGAATCTGTGAGTCCCAGGATTACCTTGGCGTGGCCGGTCGACAGTTCGCCGGATTCAACGAGATGTTGAACCTCAACCGGGAGATTGAGCAGGCGGACTGTGTTTGCAATCGATGATCGTTCACATCCAACGCGTTGCGCAATAATGTCCTGCGTGAGTCCAAATTCGTTCATCATTCGGTGATAAGCCTTCGCTGCATCTATAGGATTCAAATCTTGCCGCTGCAAATTTTCGATGAGTGCCAGGACGATTGATTCCTCATCGGTACAGTTTCTGATGATTGCCTGAATGGTTTCCATGCCTGCCTGCTTTGCCGCACGCCAACGTCGCTCACCAGAGATGAGCTCATACATCCCATCTCCTTTCCGCCGGACAAGAATCGGCTGCAGAAGACCGCTTTGCTTCAAGGACGCCGTGAGCTCTGCCAATTCTTGCGGAGAAAACGTCTGTCGAGGCTGATAGCGATTAGGAACGATGGCATCCGTGCGGAGATGTTGCACCTCCGGCAATTCCGGCATAGGAGCAGGCTTCGATGTAGGGATTAGTGCGTCGAGTCCTCTACCGAGCGCTTTTTTCTCCATGGCTGATAAACTCCTTTGCTAGAGAGAGATAGGATTGAGATCCCGCTGATGCCATGTTGTACAGATAGACAGGACGCCCGTAGCTCGGTGCTTCCGCAAGGGTCACGTTACGTGGGATCATCGTCTGATAGACACGGTCTCTGAAATATTCACGCACCTGCTCAACCACCTGCCGCGCCAAGGTATTCCTCGCGTCATACAT
>Ga0187821_10000009_pt1 | contig 26770 bp, 17 predicted proteins | sample NC_wetland_sal_i_20_FD_132442 | JGI IMG/M metagenome (GOLD analysis project Ga0187821, IMG submission 132442) | Wetland sediment microbial communities from Neuse River Estuary, North Carolina, USA - SourceSoil_1 | ecosystem: Environmental > Aquatic > Freshwater > Wetlands > Sediment | place...
AACGCGGAGGCTCTCACCTCGCCACTCGTCTGGGCCGGGATCGAAGAAGAACAACACACGGAGCTACGTTTTCCGCACGCCTAGGTAGCTTGACGGCGCATCAGGCCAAAGTCTTTCAATGATCCACACCGGTCGCCACTTTCTGCAAATCCCGGGACCGACGAATGTTCCAGATCGAGTTCTGCGAGCAATCGACCGCCCCGTTATTGATCATCGAGGACCTGAGTTTGCCCGGTTGGGGAAGGAAGTTCTAGAAAATATCCGACCGGTCTTCCAGACCACTGGACCGGTCATCATTTATCCCGGATCAGGCAGCGGGGCGTGGGAAGCGGCGATCGTAAACACACTTTCCCCCGGTGACCGGGTGCTGATGTTCGAAACAGGGCACTTCTCCCTGCTTTGGAGTCAGTTTGCTGAGCGATTCGGACTCAACGTGGAATACGTGCCGGGCAACTGGCGCAGCGGCGCTTCGGCTTCGGAAGCAAAGGCCCGGCTCGGCTCGGATTCGCGGCACACTTTCCAGGCAGTCATGGTGGTTCACAATGAAACTTCTACCGGAGTGACGAGCCAGGTTGCTGAAATTCGCCGGGCGATGAATGAGGTTGAACATCCGGCGCTGCTGATGGTCGACACGATTTCGTCTCTAGGCTCCATCGATTATCGCCACGACGAATGGGAAGTCGATGTAACCATTGGCGGCTCCCAGAAGGGTCTGATGCTTCCGCCGGGCCTGAGCTTCAATGCGATCTCTAAAAAAGCGCTTGCCGCCACCAAGCGCGCCAAATTGCCGCGTTCGTACTGGGACTGGCAAGAGATGTTGAAGCACAACGAGGCAGGCTTCTTCCCGTACACGCCTGCCACCAATTTGCTCTATGGCTTGCGCGAAGCACTCTTGATGCTCCAGGAAGAAGGGTTGCCGAACGTGTTCCGTCGGCATGCGCGGCACGCGGAAGCGACACGCGCTGCCGTGAGGGCCTGGGGTTTGGAGATTGTATGCGAGAATCCTCGCGAGTACTCCAATTCGTTGACGGTGGCGTTCGTGCCAAAGGGACACGACAGCGACCGGCTGCGGAAAATCATTCTTGAAAATTTTGATATGTCGATCGGAGGCGGGTTGTCGAAGCTCGCGAGCAAAGTATTTCGCATCGGGCACCTGGGCAGCTTTAATGACCTGATGCTTGCCGGGACCCTCAGCGGCATCGAAATGGGCCTCAGTTTGGCAGGCGTGCCTCATAAAAAAGGTGGGGTTGCAGCGGCACTGCAATCCCTACTTGAAACCAGCGCGAAAACCGAAGAAGCCGTATTGGCGAGATAGCGGCAGGGGCTCAACACATCACTCCTAATTCGCCGTCTGTTACTCCATTGCCGCCCAGTTCGCATGCCAAGCCAGTGGACTCCTTTGCGCAAGCGAAGGAACTGGAAGCCGAACTCAAACGAAGAGTGCGCGGTGAAGTGCGCTTTGATCGAGGTAGCCGCGCACTCTATGCGACCGACGCCTCAAATTACCGGCAAGTTCCTATTGGATTGGTGATTCCCCGCGATACGGACGATGTGATCGCGGCCGTTGAAGCGTGCAGGATGTACGGGGCACCGATCCTGCCGCGTGGGGCAGGAACGAGCCTGGCTGGACAATGCTGCAACACGGCCGTGGTCTTCGATTTTACGAAGTACATGAACCGCATACTGGAACTGGATCCAGGGAGCAAGATTGCGCGTGTCCAGCCCGGTGTCGTGCTGGACACTCTTCGAAACCAGGCAGAAATTCACCACCTGACTTTCGCACCCGATCCATCGACTCACAATCGATGCACCATTGGTGGGATGATTGGCAACAATTCCTGCGGCACCCACTCACTGCTTGGAGGCAAGACTGTCGACAATGTCAATGAGTTGCGGATTCTTTTGTACGACGGCTCGCAACTTACCGTAGGACCAATTTCACCAGAAGAATTGGATGTGACCGTCATGCAGGGTGACCGTCGCGGACAGATCTATGGGAAGCTGCGCACAATTCGCAATCAGTATGCGGACCAGATCCGCACCAAGTTTCCCCGCATCCCACGCCGGGTCTCCGGCTACAACCTCGACGAATTGCTTCCCGAGCGCGGATTCAATGTGGCGCGTGCTCTGGTAGGAACGGAGGGCACTTGCGCCCTTACCCTGGAGGCAAAGCTTTCACTGATTCGCAGTCCGCAGCACAGGACGCTGGTAGGGTTGGGCTACGCCGATGCGTTTTCGGCAGCCGATCACGTTCCGGAGATTTTAGAGTTTGGCCCGATCGGCCTCGAAGGTTTTGAAGGAACCATGGTCGACGGCCTTCGAAAGAAGGGAGCTCCTAGTCTTGAGTTGCTGCCCGAGGGCAGGGGCATTCTGCTCGTCGAATTCGGGTCGGACGATCCGCGCCTCTCCGAAGATCTTGCGGCGAAGCTTCTTCAACGCCTAAGGGCACTCAGCGAACCACCAACAAGCCGGATCTATTCGAAAAGTGAGGCAAGAGCTGTCTGGCATCTACGGGAGTCTGGGCCGCGTGCGGCGGCATTTGCGCCGGGAGTTCCGCTCGACTGGGAGGGCTGGGACGATGCGGCGGTTGCGCCTGACAAGTTGGGAGCGTACTTGCGCGATCTTCGGCGACTGATGAATGAATACGAATATCGCGGCACGTTTTATGGGCATTTTGGGCACGGCTGCATTCACATGCGGCTGAATTTCGATCTGCAAACCGAGGCGGGTATTCGCAAATACAGCGAATTCATCGAACGTGCCGCTGACTTGGTGACTGGCTATGGCGGGTCTCTCTCCGGCGAACATGGCGACGGGCAGTCTCGTGCCGCGCTGTTGCCAAAAATGTTCGGCCCGGAACTAATTACTGCATTTCGTGAGTTCAAAGCCGTTTGGGATCCTGACAACAAGTTGAATCCCCACAAAGTGGTTGATCCCTATCTTCCCACCGAGAACCTGCGATTAGGAGTTGATTACAAGCCGATCGAGGCAGAAACCTATTTTAAGTTTCCCGAGGACAACGGCTCACTGGCCAAAGCCGCGTTGCGCTGCATTGGTTTGGGTGCCTGTCGTAAGGGCGAAGGGACGATGTGCCCCAGTTATATGGTCACGCGCGAGGAAGAGCACAGCACCCGGGGCCGGGCACATATGCTCTTTGAACTGCTTCAGGGTGAAGTGCTGGGCAAAGATTGGCACAGTGAACACGTCAAAGAAGCATTCGATCTGTGTCTCGCATGCAAGGCGTGCAAATCGGAGTGCCCGGCCAACGTTGACGTCGCCACATTCAAGGCGGAGTTTCTCTCCCACTATTACGAAAAGGCGCGCCGTCCTCTTAACGCTTATGCATTCGGCATGATTGACCGATGGGCTCGCCTGGCATCCCACGTCCCTGGCCTGATCAACTATGTAAATCACTCTCCTCTGTTCAGCGCCCTCATCAGAATGTTGTTGAACATTCCAAATCAGAGGGAAATACCCAAATTTAGCGATTGCAGCTTTCAACGGTGGGCCGCTAAGGCGTCTGTTTCCAGGTCAGCAGATAAAATCGGATCACAGCCGGCATCTTCCAGCCAAGAACAAGTGATTCTGTGGCCGGATACCTTTAACAACTACTTTCATCCGGAAACGGCCCGAGCAGCTGTAGATGTGCTCCGCCGTGCCGGGTTCAAGGTGGTTGTCCCGCAGCAACGGTTATGCTGTGGACGTCCCCTGTATGACTTCGGCATGCTCGACCGCGCACGACAATATCTCTTGCGTGTAATGAATCTTCTTGGCAACGAAATCGACGCAGGCATCCCAATCGTCATCCTCGAACCAAGTTGCGCTTCGGTATTTCGCGATGAGCTGCCCAATCTTTTTCCCAATGAGCCGCGCGCTGCTCGTCTCCGCAAGCAAACCTTCCTTCTGAGTGAATTTCTTGAGCATCATGCCCCTGGATTCCGTCCGCCACAGTTGTCGGGGAAGGTTTTGCTGCATGGGCATTGCCATCATAAGGCGTTGATGAAGTTTCGCGATGAAGAGGAGCTGGTAAGGAAAATGGGGGTTGATTTGCAACCGCTTGATTCGGGTTGTTGTGGGATGGCGGGTTCGTTCGGGTTCGAAAAGAACAACTACGACGTCTCGCTCGCGATTGGAGAGCGGGTCTTGCTGCCTGCCGTCCGCGAGACAGCAGTTGATACGCTGATCGTTTCAGATGGATTCAGTTGTCGAGAGCAGATATTCCAATCCACGAAGCGAAAGGCGATTCATTTGGCAGAACTGTTACAGCTCGCTGCGGCTCGGAGCGAACGACAACCGGACTGAGTAGGTTTCAGGCGTCCTTCCTTCATTGTAGAGTACTTGAGAATTCTCGCGGATGCGGGATTCGAAGCTGCTGCACTCGGCGTTCGCGGGAACCGAAGGCTGATTGCTTGTGCGAAGTGAGGATGACGCGGTCGAAGCTAAACCTCCATTCGGACCAACGGACTGTGAAATTGACCTCCATAGATGTCGGTGTCGCGCGCATCCCCGGATGGCACTCTTCTGGGAATGGATATCTTTATCGCTGAGATATTCTCCAAAAAAAACAACTTTACTGAATCATTCGGAACATGACACTGGCGAGCAATGTTTTCACGAGTGAAAGAACCGCTTTTGACTGCTTGCTGAAAGCTGCCGCGGTCTTTGAACATGATGTCGAGTGTCAGTTCGAACGGACCTGCGTTCTTGCTCCGAATAAGTTTCGTCAATGTCCATAATTCAGGCATCTGAACCTTCCGATGAGCACAAACAACTTGCTTACAACTCCTCAAGCTTCATGTCGAAGGGGCCACACGGATCCTCCAACTCCCAAACGTGATTCACGCAAAACTGATACACAGGGCCGACATTGATGCCGCCCGGAGAGAAAGGGTATGCGAAATTGCTGACAAGCCCGTTGTATTCAGGAATTGGATGATGGAGTCCGGTGTGAGATGCGATTGGGCAAATGTCGGCGGCAAGCTCTTGTGAACCCGCAACCACATCGATGACTAGTCCAACTTCATGCCCGATGTCGCCGACAGGCTCCAACTCTGCGAGCGTTCCGTTTCGACCGTAGACACGAAAGTTAATGCTGTAGTCTCCAGGTTGTAGCCGCAAATTGTCGAAGACTTTGCGCTCCACAACCGAGCGCAGGCTCGTCAGAAAACAGTCGAGCTGCCGCAGAACAAGGGGATCACGAATCCCCGCAACCACGATTGACCGATATCCGACAAGAGCGGCGCCCTCTACTCGAACTGTGTATCGTGGGGCTGGGAAGAAGCGGCTTCCCGTAACGCGAACCGCCCGATCGCCGGCCGCTTCATAACGCGTCTCTGTTGTATCCAGTGCACCCCCCGGCTCGACCAGGTGCAGCGGATCCGCATTCTCATACAGAGTATGGGCCGCCACACTTTGGGGAGTACACCTCAACGCGGGATTGGGCGGGCAAACCGTAAAACCATCGTCATCGAGTTCGGCGGCCATCGAGTCAGGGGATTTTCGCTGCTCTACGCTCGCAGCTCCACATTCCAGTATCTTGCCTGCGTGAAATGCGATGGCTGGCGGGATGCCCTTCAGGATGGGCAGCGCGGCATAGATCGCGACATCACTGCATCGACCCGCGATCACGACTTGAGCCCCCGCTTTCAGGGCGCGTTGGATCGGCTCAATTCCCATCATGGCGACAAAGCGCTCTGCCTTGAAGATTGAGCGTTCATCGAGGATGGGAGCTGGATCAAGCGGCGTAATGCAGCCGTCTTGTAATGCCTTCGCGAGAACACTCTTCTCAATTTCGCTGTCGATCGACGCCAGTTTGAAGTGCCACTGGTTTTCGGAAGCTAATTCGCGGATGATTTGCAGCGTCCATTGGAGGTGGGGTCGGCCCCCCGCGTGCCCCGCCGAACCGACAATGACCGGAACACCAGCCCGCATGGCATGCCACAGCATCAGGCGCAGGTTTCGCTTTACTCCTTCACGCGGGCCCCGCGGCTTGCCCGAGCCCAGATAGTCCGGGCCGGAATCCGTCGTTCCGGCGTCACAACCGATGAAGTCAACCCCGTCGGCAACGGCTCGAACCAGGCTCTCTTCGGGAAATCCGGTGCTAAGGTTGCCGGAAGCAGCCACGGCTCTTACTTTGGCCAAATAATTCTCCGAACAGCAAATAGCAATCGATGTCCCACGGCTTCCAACAGAAACGAGTGCCCGCCTCACCCTACCATCATCCAGCCCCGACTTGCATGAGTAAGAATTAACGTTTGCTTCATACGTCGTTAATCTTCAGAGCTTAATCACGCGTTTACACGGGTATTGCACCTCTCAGACTCGGGACGGACCCAGTTCCAGGATAAGCCATCCATGAACGTGCAACCGGAAGCAGGCCTGGCAATGAAACCCACCTCGCTGAACGAATCACCGGTGAGGTGGCAAGTTGTGGGCCTACTCGCGATTGTCGCTGCATTGACATATGTCGATCGCCTGAATCTGGCGATCGCCGGGCCACACATCCTGGAGGAATTCAGGTTCGACAATCAGAAGATGGGCTTCATTCTTGGTGCGTTCAGCCTCGGTTACGCAGCGTTCCACATTCCCGGTGGATGGCTCGCCGACCGATATGGAGCGCAGCGGGTCCTGGCCATCGCGGTTCTGTGGTTTTCTGCTTTCACTGCCGCTACTGCCATCACCCCTGGCCTGACTGTGCTGCGCTCCGTGGGAGTGGTCTGGTCGTTTGCGATTGTTCGATTCACGATGGGCCTGGGCGAAGCGGCAGCGATCCCGGTAGGCAACAAGTTAATGGGGTACTGGTTGGGCGAGAACGAGCGTGGATTGGGCACTAGCGTTTTCCTGGCGGGAGTGGGTTTGGGCGGCGTAGGAGCGCCCTTCATTATCAATAGGCTGATTGCATTTTGGAGTTGGCGGGCAGCCTTTGTGCTTTTGGGATTCTTCGGCATGTTGGTTGCAGGCTTGTGCTACTTCCTGATCACGGATCGACCAGAAGACAACCCAGCAGTCAGCAATGAAGAACTCACGAAGATACACGGAGATTCGCGGAATTCGAAGGTTGCCTGTCGTAATACGCCTGTTTCATGGAAAGCGATTTTGTCGAGTTCGTCAGTTTGGGGGTTAATGCTGAGCCATTTTTGTCTGGTGTATCCCGTCTACATCTTCTTTACGTGGTTTTACATCTATTTGGTTCGAGTTCGCGGAGTCACAATTTCGAAGGCGAGCTATTGGACTTCTGCACCCTTCATTGCGAACTTGATCTTAGTGCCCACATGGGGCTGGTTGGCCGATCGCACTGCTGAAAAGCTGGGCAAACGCCGGGGGCGCCGCGTAGCTGCCTGGTCGGGAATCTTCTCTTCAGCGGTTCTACTCTGGTCAGGGAGTCACACCTCCAACAACACATTTGCGCTTTTGCAACTCGCCCTTTCGGCAGGTTTTAATTTTGCTGCTTCCGCAATTTTGTGGACTGCTTGTAACGATTTGTCTCCCGGATCGTCAGGTTCGATTTCCGGGACTATGACTACATTGGGAAGCCTGGGTGGGTGGTTATCCCCGATTGTGACCGCGTTCATCGCCAGTCACTTTGGATGGAATTACGCCCTCGACTTCGCCGGACTGATAACACTAATGAGTGGCTTTGCCTGGTTTCTCATACGTGCCGATCAGCAAATTGCGTGAGGAAGATATGGATTCCATGGATAACCCCACTCACGTTCGCTGGCAGATCCTTGTGATGCTCTCAATGGTCATGATTGTGACAGCTCTCGGGCGGCTGAACCTGAGCATCGCAGCGAAGTTTATGCAGGATGAGTTCAAGTTTAGTGCCGAGACGATGGGATGGATTCTCGGAGCATTTGCATTTGGTTACGCCGTTTTTCAGATTCCATGCGGCTGGGCCGGTGACCGGTATGGCCCGCGCTTGACGCTCACGATCGCTCTCTTGGGATGGGGCGTGTGCACGATCCTCATGTCGATAGTTTCTTCGTTACGCTGGGACGTTCCGTTGCATTTCGCGTGGAGCCTCGCTGGAATTCGATTGCTTACGGGGGCCGGCGAGGCCGCCAGTTATCCAAACGCTACCAAAGTGGTTGCCTGGTGGACGACGGCCCGAGAGCGAGGCCTCGGCAGTAGTCTCCTGCTAGGAGGAGTTGGAGCTGGCGGCGTCATTGCGCCGCTTCTCTTCACTGGAGTCATCGCAAGATGGGGTTGGCGATGGTCGTTCATCCTTACGGGTGTGCTTGCCGCAGGCATCGCGATGGTGTGGTATTTGTTTTCAGCCGACCGTCCCCAGGAACACCCACGCGTTAACGCAGCTGAGCTCGCAATTTTAATTCGCTCCCGGCAAGCGGCTGGAGAACATACATTTTCTCTGCAAGGCACACCGTGGCGCAGAATATTCTCCAGCAGCTCCGTATGGGCCCTACTGCTGAGTTATTTTTGCCACGGATATACGCCATACATTTATTACACCTGGTTCTTCATCTATCTCACCAAGGTGCGAGGTTTTCCAATCGCAAAGGGAGCGTTTTGGGGAACTATTCCATTCCTAACAATGACCCTGATGGCGCTTGCAGGTGGATGGTTTTCGGACAAGGCGGTTCTGCGTTGGGGACATCGTCGAGGACGGCAGAGCATGGCTTGTCTCGGAATGACATTTTCAGCAGCTCTGCTGGTGGCAGGAAGCCACGTGGCCGGACCAATCTCGGCCGTTCTCTTACTGGCTGGCGCGGCCGGATTTGGCAGTTTTGCAGCTCCGAGCTGGTGGGCCAGTTGCATCGACATGGCTCCTAACTATGCAGGGTCGCTCTCAGGGATCATGAACACATGCGCGAACATCGCAGGGGGTCTTTCACCGGTGGTCACGGCGCACATAGTGACCCGTTTCGGATGGTCGCAGGCTCTTGATTTCGCTGCCGCCGTAAACGTTGCAGCAGCGTTGATGTGGTTCTTCGTCAAGGCTGACACAAACCTCGAGGCGAGGACGTTCGGTGTTGCACCTGGGTCTGGTCTACTAGCGTATGGCGAGGGTGTACATAAGGTCACCTAAAACCGACGGCACTCGGCGGCAGTACGAGAGTCTTCACTGGAGATGGCGCAATGAAAAGAATGACCACTGTCTTTCGTGAGTTGTTAGCGGCCCCAGGAATTATTCATGCTCCAATCGCACACGACCCACTTACAGCGAGGATAGCCGAGCGCGTGGGCTTCCGCTGCCTGGATCTTGGTGGTTACGCCTTAGGAGCTAGCTCGTGCGTTCCGGAGCCCTTACTGTCGATGGAAGAGGTCATGATTGCAACGCGGCGAATCACTGCAGCAGTCGCCATACCACTCATGGTGGACGGCGGGGCAGGCTTCGGCAATCCCGCAAATGTGATTCGCCTCATAAGAGAACTCGAGCGAAGCGGCGCTGCTTCCGTGCACATCGAAGACCAGGTCTATCCCAAACGTATTCACTATCACAAGGGAATTGAGCACGTGATTTCCGCTGAGGAGATGTGCGAGAAGATTGAGTACGCTGTCAGAGCGCGGCAGGATCCCGATTTTGTGATTGCGGCCCGCACCGATTCGATGCGCACGCATGATTATGCGGAAGGCATTCGGCGAGCCAACCTTTATGTGGAAGCTGGCGCCGATATGGTAATGATTTTTCCTAATAGTGTGGAAGAAGCAATGAAGGCGCCGCGCGAAGTACGGGCTCCGCTGATTTATGTGAATAGCGAAGGCAATCGACTCGGGCGGCCGATACTATCACTTCAGGAACTCGAATCTGCGGGCTACAAAATGGTGAACGATGCCATCAGTGCAATAAACGTGATTTACGGGAGCGTTTACGAGCTATTTTCGCGGATGAAGCAGACCGGTCGTACTGGCCTGGACTCGGCCGCAGCCATCAGGACCCGCAGGGCTATTGAAGACACGATTGGCCTCGAGGAGTATTACCAAGTCGAGGCCCAAACTGTCGAGACTAAGTCCTAAGAGCTATCAATACCGCTAAGGGTAAAGTGCGGCATCGAGCTGACAAGGGAGCTTCACAATGAAGAGAGACGGATGCATTCGATTGGTCGCATTGTTAATCACAATTCTGGCATTCGAGGCCATGACGTCGGCGCAGAAGCCTTCTGGCTTAAAGCTTGTTGGCAAGATCTCATTGCCTACCCTCCACGACGGAGACTTTGATCACTTCGCGAAGGACCTCAAGGGCAACCGCCTCTTTCTTACAGCCGAGGCCAATGGGACGATCGAAGTGTTTGATACGAGGTCAAACAAACTCATCCATACGATTAATGGATTAAAGTCACCGCACGCGGGACTTTACCGTGACGATGTGGATAAAGTATTTGTGGTCGATGGCGACGCTTCCGAAGTAAAAGTGTACAACGGCACAACCTACGACCTCCTCGGGCGGATATCAGTTTCTATTGACGCGGATTCGATGACGTATGATCCACAAACACACTACATGTATGTGGTCAATGGAGGACGAGAAGCTAAGACGCCTTATTCCCTGATTTCTGTTATTGACACAAATACCTCAGCAAAAGTCCGCGACATAAAGATCGAGACCAACTGGGTGGAGGCGTTGCTCCTGGAGACGTCCGGCCCGCGTATGTTTTGTGTACTAACCGGCAAGAATGCGATTGGAGTGATGGACCGCAACAAGGATTCTCTGAGTGCGACTTGGCCCCTGCCGGCCGACGCGAAACATCCAGTCTCACTGGGATTTGATGAGGCCGGACACCGCCTGTTCGTTGCAACCCGCGAACCCGGCAAGTTAGTGGTTCTCAACTCGGATGATGGTAAGGTCGTTGCTCAATTGCCAGCGGTAGGAATGGTGGATGATCTTTCGTACGATTCGAAGCAAAAGCGGCTCTACTTGCCGGGAGACGGGTTCGTGGATGTATTCAGCCAGACAGATCCGGATCATTACACGTTGCTGAGCAGAATCCCGGGAAGTCTCCGGGCGAAGACCGGACTATTGGTACCTGAATGGAATCGCTATTTCTTGGCAGTTCCGCGTCACCAGAAAGAGCCAGCGGAAGTGCGAGTATACGATGTCGAGCCATGACGTGCTGGGCGGTGTGCCTTCATGAATGTGCACAGTTCACTTGAGCGGATCTGTAGCCTGCGACCCAGGGACTCTAAGGTCGGTTCTATTCTTTGTGTTTCTATCGTATTGACAGTGCTCGGATGGTCTCAAATCGCGGCACAGTCAAAGGCTGTTGCGCTGTCAGGCACAGTCACATTTGCGTCTGGGGCTCCGGTTGCAAACGCTCGCGTCATCATCAAGAACGCAACGACCAACGAGGTTGTATACGGAGTGACGACCAACCCAGACGGTTCGTTTGCAATCCACAATCTCAGCCCCGGAAGTTATGACATTGCGGTTGCGAAGCAAGGTCTGGCGAATTTCCACAAGATCATCGCGATAGGAACACAAGCGAGCGCGATCGTAAATCTGGTAGTAGAGACCGGGCCCGCCGCACGCACAGTTACAACAGAAGGTGGATCGTCAGGCGGGCGCGGCACCGTGAACTCAACAAGTGTCAGTGACCTGCCCCTGAATGGGCGCTCTGCGTCGGATGTGGCAACTTTGGAGCCCGGTGTGGCTACCGCGCGTACCCAAACCTCGGGACAAGCACAGCGTGGATTCGGAACGCAAATGACCATATCTGGAGGCCGGCCTCGACAGAACGATTCCCGCTTGGATGGCATCAGCGTCAACGATTATGCGAACGGGCCTCCCGGCAGCGCTCTGGGGGTTAACCTGGGCGTTGATTCGGTGGAGCAGTTTTCGGTGCTGACCAGCAACTATCCCGCACAATACGGCCGTTCATCGGGTGGCATTGTCGCTGCGTCCACAAGGTCGGGCAGCAACCAACTTCACGGGTCGATTTACGAGTTCTTTCGCAACAGCGCGCTCGATGCCAGGAATTTTTTCGATACCAAGAAACCCGCATTTCGGCGGAATCAATTTGGCGCATCACTCGGCGGACCAATTCACAAAGATCGTACTTTCATCTTTGGAGACTATGAAGGCCTGCGCTCATCCCTGGGTGTAACCCAGGTTGATACCGTGCCATCGGAAGCCGCTCGGGCAAGAGCTAACCTCACAGTTCTGCATTTTTTAAATGCGTTCTATCCATTGCCAAACGGAGCGCTGCTTGGGGATGGGTCTACGGGAATCTTTAATTTCTCGGGCCAACAGGTCACCCCAGAGAATTATTTCACCACCAAGGTCGATCATAGATTGTCTGAAAAAGATTCACTTTCCGGCACATACATGTTCGACACCGGAAACGTGCGACAACCTGATGAACTTGATGTCAAGCGGACTGGTTATGACTCACGCCGACAAATGTTCACGGCCGCAGAAACACACACTTTCAATCCGCAGGTACTGAATTCGTTGCGCTTCGGAATCAGCCGCGTTGTGGCGAGGACCGGTCTTACCTTCGCAAGCGGAAATCCGAACGCGTCGGACCCATCTTTTGGCACTGTCCCAGGCGAGAACGCCGCCGGAATATCAGTGACCGGACTTACTCAGTTTTCGGGTGGTCTGGGCTCACCTTCTACCTATCACTTCCATTGGACATCCATTCAGTCTTACGACGATATTTCTATTAACAAGCTAAAGCACACGTTGAAGGGTGGCCTCGCCATAGAACGAATTAGAGACAACATATTGGGCATATCCGATCCTGGTGGTGTATTTTCCTTTAACTCGCTGACAGATTTCCTATCCAATAGCCCTTTTGCTCTGAGTGCAGCGATTCCGGGCGCCGTATCAGAACGAGGCTTTCGGCAGACAGTTATCGGAGCCTATTTGCAAGATGATTGGCGATGGCGGCCAAATCTCACATTCAACCTGGGTTTGCGCTACGAAATGGCGACTGTCCCGACCGAGGTACATGACAAACTAACAGTGCTTCGCAACATCACAGATGCGACGCCCCATCTCGGAAGCCCGCTTTTTGACAACCCAACGCTCCACAATTTCGAGCCCCGCCTGGGACTGTCGTGGGATCCGTTTGGCAATGGGAAAACCGCAGTTAGCGCGGGGTTCGGTATATTTGACGTTTTGCCCCTGCCGTACCTCATACAATTCAATGAGGTGCTTTCGGCCCCGTTCTTCCAGCATGGCAGTGCGACCAACTTGCAATCAGGAGATTTTCCAACAGCTGCATTTGCGCTTCTAGCAGGATCAGCCCAGACATTTCGTCAGGCCTACTTTGATCCGCATCCGAAGCGTAACTACGTAATGCAGTGGAACCTCACCGTACAGCGCGAACTTGGAAAGGATTTCAGCGCTCTGTTCGCGTACGTAGGATCCCGTGCGGTCCATCAACCTTTCCGGGTCGAGGATGTTGACATCGTTCCGCCCATTAGTACTTCTCAGGGTTATCTCTGGCCTTTACCAGTTGGTAGTGGAACGCGGCTCAACCTTAACGCTGGGCGTATAACAGCGGGATATTGGAACGCGGATTCCTATTACGACGCATTGCAGGTGAAAATCAAGAAGCAGTTTGCTCGCGCGTCATTACAAGGATCGTATACGTGGGGCAAGTCGATCGATACATCTTCAGGAAGCATGGTTGGCGATGAATACTCGAATTCCATTTCCAGCCCACTCTGGTTTGTTCCAAGGTTGAACCGCGGGCTTTCTGATTTCAATGTTGCCCACAATCTCGAGATCAATTACAACTGGCAAATCGGCACGCCGAAATGGGCGTCGGGAGTGACAGGCTGGGCAATCAGCGGATGGCAACTTGGAGGAGTGCTTGCGGCCAGCACTGGCGTGCCCTTTACCGCTGGTGTTGGCGGAGACGCGCTCGGGATAAAAAGCACTGACCCAAACATCGACGTCCCCAATCTGGTTGGGGGCCCCGGGTGCGGTTCTGCGGTCAATTCTGGGAATCCAGTTCACTACATCAAAACCCAGTGCTTTGCCGTTCCTGATCCGATCGCGTTGCGTGGGAATCTTGGGCGAAATACGCTGACCGGGCCTGGCCTTTTGACCTTCGATTTTTCAGTTTTCAAGAACAACTACATCAAGAAGATTTCGGATCGGTTTAACGCCCAGTTTCGTGCCGAGTTTTTTAACCTTTTGAACCACACGAACTTTTCTCCTCCCTTGGATAACCGAAACATCTTCGATTCAGGTGGGTCGCCCATTGGCAATGCAGGTCTCATCACCTCAACCCAGACCCCATCGCGGCAGATCCAATTCGCCATAAAGCTCATTTGGTAAGCCCTATCTGGCAACTCGTCGACGCCCACCTCGCCTTTTGATTGGGCCGATGATGCCGGCTCGTTGAAATTGTGCAAGGCGAATTGTTTTTAATGTTTCGTTCATTGGAAGTTCATGATATTTCGCAAGCATAGATTCTGAGGAGAACCGGTCAAGTACCAGTCCTCAATTCCTGTTCAACCCAATGTGGAGGTCGAAAGTGAACCGTTTCCTTTTTCTGGTCTTGTGTTCGATTGTCTGTATCTTCGGGCTGATCGCGCAGGCAGCGGACCAGCCACCGCTGAAACTCATCCATACGATTCCTTTGCCGCAGCTAAAAGAAGGCGACTTCGATCATTTCGCCGTCGATGTAGCCGGTAGCCGTCTGTTCGATACCGCAGAAGAGAACTCCAAGGTGCTAGTCTTCGATCTCAAGACTAACAAGCTCATCCACACCATCGAGGACCTCAAAGCGCCCCACTCCATTTTGTACCGCGATGATCTGAGGAAGCTTTTCGTGGTAGACGGCGATTTGGGGGAGGTGAAAATCTACGATTCGGAATCCTACAAGCCGGCAGGCACCATCAAGATCCGCGAAGGCGCTGATTCGAGTCACTATGACCCGTCGTCCAAGACTCTGTACGTCGTGAATGGTGGTAAGGACGCGAAGCTGCCCAATTCCTATGTCAGCTTCATCGATACTGATGCCGCGAAGGTAGTTGGCGAAATCAAGATCGACTCAAACGATACCGAGGCGATGGTGATCGAGAAATCTGGGCCACGTTTGTTCATCAATGTTCGCGGCAACAGCGCCGTTGAAGTGTACGATCGGACTAAGCGCACCTTGCTGGCGACGTGGTCCGTGGCGGAAGCAGGCAAGAAACCGACCGCACTCGCATTCGACGAAGCGGGGCATCGCCTGTTCGTCGGCACCCGCGACCCGGGTAAGCTTGTAGTGGTGGACTCCGATACTGGAAAGATTGTGTGGAGCGCGCCTGCTGCGGCCATGTCTGACGATATTGCCTTTGACCCCGATCAAAAACGCATCTACTTCGCTGGGTCGATGTTTATCGATGTCTTCCAGCAAAAGGATCCCGATCACTATGAGCAGATCGGGCACATTCCGGGCGCATTTCGGGCAAAAACGGCCATTCTCGTACCCAACTTGAATCATTTCTATCTCAATGTGCCGAAGCATGAGAAGCAGGATGCTGAAGTCCGCGTTTACGAGGTGCAAAAATAGAAATTGAGCGCTGAAGACAAGGACCTGCAATGGCCAAAGCAGGTCCTTCTTGATTTGGGATCTAGTCGCGCCGGCAGCTAGCTCGCGTTTACTGCGACTTCCGATACCACAGCTGCAATGGCCTTGCCCATATCTTCTGTATGCGCTTTTCCGCCCAGATCCGGAGTAAGCGGATCGCGCGCGGCAAGAACCTTGAAGATAGCTTGTTCGACTGCTTGAGCCGCTTTCCTTTCGCCCAGATGCTCCAGCATCATCGCACCCGACCAGATTTGCGCCGCGGGATTGGAAATCCTTTTCCCGGCAATGTCTGGAGCAGACCCATGGACTGGCTCAAAGAGCGACGGAAATTCCTTCTCTGGATTGATGTTGCCGGATGGTGCGAGACCCATCGACCCCACGACGGCAGCGCCCAGGTCCGACAGAATATCGCCGAACAGGTTGGATGCGACGACGACGTCAAACCAATCCGGATGGGCGACGAAATGCGCGCTCAAGATGTCAATCAGGAACTGATCGGCCTTCACATCGGGAAACTGCCTCGAGACCGCCGCAAATCGCTCGTCCCAAAAAGGCATGGTGAAGACTATGCCATTCGACTTGGTGGCGGATGTAACGTGCTTTTTCCGGCAGCGCGCGAGCTCAAATGCGTACTTCATAATGCGGTCGCAGCCGCGACGGGTGAACACGTTCTCCTGGATGGCCATTTCGAGATCGGTGTTCCTGTGCAGGCGGCCCCCAATCTCTGAGTATTCGCCTTCATTGTTCTCACGAATGATGACGAAGTCGATCTCGCCCGGCCGACGATTGCTGAGAGGAGAGGTCACGCCCTCGAGAAGTTTGATGGGACGAATGTTCACATATTGCTGGAACCCTCGCCGTATCGGAATCAGCAGGCCCCAAAGAGAGACGTGATCCGGCACGCCCGGCCATCCCACGGCACCGAGAAAAACGGCATCGAATGAACGCAGTTGCTCGAGGCCATCCTCTGGCATCATCCGGCCCGTTGACAGGAATGTCTTACAACTCCAGTCGAACTGTTGCCACGATAAGGAGAAGTCGAAACGGCGCGCGGCCGCTTCGAGGACGCGCATTCCCTCGGGCACAACCTCGTGGCCGATGCCATCGCCTTCGATTACAGCGATCTTGTAGGTCTTCAATTTGCCTCGCCTGCGTTTACTTAGTGAGCAGAGCAGTGATTACGCGCATATCCTTTACGTCTTCCAGTTTTCGAGCAAGATCAATCACCTGCCTAGCCTTCGCACTTGGCCAGCCAGCATATGCGGCACACCCCTGGAATTTCTCGGCGACCTCGTCGAAGGTCATTGGATTTATTGGACCGCCTTTCCCGAAATCTGCCTGGCCCGAGATCACGCGGCCGTCTTTTAGGGTGATGTTGATGATCGTCGTCATCTTGTCGTAGCCGGCTTTCTCAGCCTCTGGATTCGTGTAGAAATGCACGCGGCCGATCATCTCCTGAACGTCGGGGCGATTCACGACCGCATCAATGAATTTCGTCTGATCGGCTTTGCCGTCGAGCAGGAGGATGGCCATGCAGAACTCCATACTGAACTTTGCCTGCAACGCCTTTGTGGGACGATGGTGGATGAGCGTGTTCAGCATGTTGTGATTTGTCCCGACGTCCACACGCTCGACATCTGCAGCACGAATTGAATTTACGTGGATCAGTCGTAACATTTCAGTCATTCCCGGATGCGTGAGCGATCCGGAAGGAAATAGCTTGATCGAAATCCCAGGGTTCTGGAACGTCCAGGGACTTCCCAGCTTGTTCATAATGGAGCCTGGGTCGTAGCCGCCGCCATAAGCATGGAAAAAACCGCGTTGCGCCTCCAGGATGTCCTCTGCTCCCGTCCAACCTAAAGCCGCAAAGTCAGTCGCTGCCACTCCGCTCTCAGCCGAGTGCCCGGCCTGAAAAGGCTTCATCATCGTGCCGAAGTTTTCGCGCAAGCCGGCTGCGTGACTAGCCGCAATCGCGAATGCGCGTGCTGTTCGGCCTGCATCGAACCCACGCAACCGAGCACAGGCCGCCGTACTGCCGAACACCCCACAGGTTCCGGTGGAGTGAAAACCGTCTTCATAGTGTCTTGGAGAAATCGCCTCCGCAATCTTGCATTCGACATCGACCCCGAGGTTATAGGCGAGAAGAAAGTCCCGGCCCGAACTCTGGTTTAGTTCTGCGATCGCCAGCGCTGCAGGAAGCACACAAACTGTTGGATGGACAAGGAGACCATAAACGCGATCCTTAGCCACAGCGAGCTGGGTGTCATCGAAATCATCAACGTGGATGGCAACACCGTTCGCGAACGCGGCAAATCGGGTTGGCGCCTTTGTGGCGCTGCCTATCACAGAGACGAGCTCAGAGGACGTAAAAGACTTGAGGTACTGCTCCAGCAATGGCGCCGTTTCGCCCTTGGACCCACTCAGGGCGAGACCGAGTCCGTCCAAAATGGATTTCTTGCTCAACTCCAGAACTTCGGCAGGAATGTCCGCATACCTTGTCTGAATCACAAATTGGCCCACGTATTCCGTCAGCTTCTGAACCTGAGGAAAGGGCGCCGGTTGGCACGGTTGGTCGCTTTCCGTTGACAGAGCCAAGGCCGGGCCGCTGAGAAAGCCAAGGGTAGCTCCTGCTCCGCTCGCCGTCTTCAAGAAGTCGCGTCGTTTCATGGCTGACTATTTAATCAGATTCAATCCACGGACCGGGACGATCCAAGTCGACGGTTGTTATAGATGGTAACAATCTGCTTCGTCCCTCTCCGGTATTGCGCCGCAAGAACAGGGCCGGCGCTAAGGGCCACTCCGTGGTCTAGCGCCGGCCGCGTAGATAGGGAGAGGGATGTGGCAAACAGCGGAGTGCGTGAAAACATCGTTTGCACACTGCCGGTAGCGATGGTCGTTTGCGAAGATTAAGATCGAATGAATCTCAAATGAAACTTTGTTCAGCGTCAATAAAGAAGATTGGAGTTCGTTGTCAATTGTGGCAGTATGGCCTGCCGTTCACACTAAGCCTCGTAGCCACCGCGATTCGGAGAAGCCATGAAACTTTTTCTGCTCGGACTGGTGTTGGGGATCGTGCTTTTGTCGGTATCGGTATGGACCTACTTCCTTTCTGGCAGTGCACCCGTAGCAACCGACGCCCGGCCGATGCCGATGGAGAAGTATTTGGCAAAGAAAGCGCTGCACGCCGTGCTTGATCGTGAAATGCCCAAGTCCGTACCGCTCGAAGCCAATGAGGCAAATCTTCTTGCCGGCGCCCACATTTACAAAGACAACTGCGCCGTCTGCCATGGATTGCCTGGTCGGCCCGTGACGGCCATCGCGCATGGTATGTTCCCGAAGCCACCCGAACTTTTGCATGGAACGGGCGTCACTGACGATTCTCCAGCCGAAACATACTGGAAAGTGGTGAATGGGATTCGCCTGACAGGCATGCCGGGATTTCGCGGCTCTCTATCAGAAACACAGGCTTGGCAAGTCAGCATCATGCTCGCCCAGGCCGACAAGTTGCCTGAAACCGTTAAGGCGTTCCTTGCAATAGCGGGACAGTAAATGTAAGGCGCTCGACTGGACGAGAGCACAAGAGATGCGACTGGATCAGGAAGGCAGGCAAGCAAACAAGTCGGCATCCGTCCTCAAACCTCGGATTGCACGTTCAGTTGCATCCTCCGCGGCGGTTGAGCCGCGACCGCGCGAGAGTTCATGGGGGATGGCATCGGCGTGTGCTGAGCCAGAGGTGACATCGATTGCAGGCCGATGAGAACAAGCAAGTCAATAGAATTTAAACTCATGCCAGCACCGACGCTGTCGATAATGGTAACCGATGAACATGAAGGTTTTTCTGAGCGTGATTCGTGCGTGTAACCCCCACCGGCGGGGCAGCTATCCCTTGCTCCCTAACACTCTGAATCGGAATTTATCTTTATTTCACCGAGGTTTCATTTCAATGATGTTGGATTAGTGTCGCTGTGTCGTGGCGACATCGCTGACCGAACAATATGGACGCACGTTTGACATCGAAGTCTCATAATTTTCAACCTTCCCTCATCACTCGCCGCGAACTGCTGACAACCTTCGGGTGTCTTGTGGCATCCCTGGGCGTTTCGCCGATCGCCTCATTTGCCTCTGACCAAATCAGTCCGACGATGGACACTTTGAGTCGCTACATGGCCGACGCTCGTAGCCAAAGCTTGCCGATTGCAGCCTCACGCGCGACACGGCTTCACATCATCGACACAATAGCGGCCATGGTGTCGGGGTCGACCTTGATCCCCGGAAAACACGCGATCGATTTCGCGGGAAGCTACAGCGGGGAACGAGTTGCAACGGTAGTCGCCTCTTCTATCTCATGTCCGGCGATGGAGGCTGCCTTCGCCAACGGAGTACTCGCTCATTCTGATGAGACGGATGACGATTTCACAACCGGTGGAGCGCATCCCGGATGCGCCGTCGTGCCAGCCGCACTGGCTGTCGGTGAGCAATTCGGGATCAGCGGAGCGCATTTCGAGCGCGCTGTGGCACTAGGCTACGATCTCGCCATGAGGGCCATGCGAACCGTCGGTCCCGGCATGAAAGAGACTCACAACCTGGTCGGTACGATGGGGGCGAGTGCCGCAGCCGGATGCGCAGCCAGTCTGAACGCGCAACAAATGAGATGGCTGCTCGATTACGCTACTCAACAGGCGGGCGCTGGGATTGGCACATGGCGACGTGATACCGAGCATGTCGAAAAGGCTTTCCTGTTCGGTGGAATGGGGGCGCGCAATGGCGTGCATGCGGCCTTGCTGGTTCACGCCGGCTGGACCGGAGTGAACGATGTCCTTTCGGGGCCAAACAATTTTATTGAAACCTACAATGCTAAGGCTGACCCAGCGGGAATGAGCGCAGAACTCGGGACTCTGTTCGGCGTTACTCAGACGACTCTCAAGAAATGGTCAACCGGTGGACCAATTCAGGCACCGTTAGATGCCTTGGTAAGCATTCGCAGCAAGCAGCCGTTCCATGCAGATCAAGTGAAGGAAGTCGTGGTGAGGGCAGCGACGAGTGCCGCGTACACCGTCAATAACCGCGATATGCCGGACATCTGCCTGCAGCATCTGGTCGCGGTAATGCTGCTGGATGGCACCGTCTCTTTTGCCGCCGCGCACGACAAGGCACGCATGCAGGATCCATCCGTTCTCCGTGAACGGAGTAAAGTGAGACTCGTTCCCGACGAAGAGCTTGAAAAACTGATACCAGTCCGCGTAGCCATCGTCGAGGTCACGCTAAAGGACGGCACCCAGGTTAGTGACCGCGTGGAACATGTACGCGGCACTCCCGAAAACCCCATGACCGAAGACGAAGTAATTTCTAAGGCTACGGACTTGATCAGTCCGGTATTGGGAGGCAAGGCGTGCAAAGAGCTGGTCCATGCCATTCTCTCTCTCGACGAGCTTTCAAACCTGCGGAGTTTAAGACATCTGTTGCAGCCGAGCTCTGCCTAAGATTTGCTCGGGTCGTGGAATCCAGCTACAAACGTTGCGAGAGATTGGCAGCCGTTCCAGAGGCCCTGATCCCAGAGCTGTAGGAAGAGAGTTAAGGGTCTAGAAACACGAGAAGAGGCGTGGGTAGATGGGGCTATGTGTGGGAGCAAGCTCGGCTGCTGCCCGTCATATGGGAGAACCTGCCAGCCCAACGCGACCGCAGAGCTCATGGGTAAACCCTGGACGTTTGAGAACCCCGAGATATCCATCACATGAGGAAACGGGACCCGGGGCGGTCCTCTGGCATCAAAACATTTATGCGAGGACGCGGGCTCATCATTACCGTAGGGCTTGGTCTCTTTCTGGGACAGATAAGTCTCTCTTGGGCGCAGGCACCCTCCGGTGACGGCGCCCTGACTCACTCCTTCGCAGAAGGGTCGCAATCCACGTCGTCCGTTACTGTCGTTGGCTTGGTTCTCGATCCGTCGGGGAGCGCGATCGCGCGCGCACGGATCCAACTCGAGCGACCCGAAGGCCAATCGCTCGCTGAAACGACCACCGATGCGAATGGGAACTTCCATATCGAAGCGGCAGGACCTGGCGGATACGTCCTAATCGTGCAGGCGAACGGTTTTCAGGAGCTACGTCATGAGTTCGCACTGAATAAGCGCGTGGCGCCTACCTTGAGGCTCGTCCTATCCATCGCGACCAAAAAAGAAACGCTCACTGTAAGCGCCGATCAGGCGGTACCCGTGGTTTCGACCGAGGTGTCAGATAACCAGAATGCGAACACCATTGACCGGGCAGCACTCGACCGGCTGCCGGTGTTTGACCAGGATTACATCGCCACCCTTTCGCGCTTTCTCGACGACAATGCGATTGGGACTTACGGCATTACCTTGGTCGTGAACGGTGTAGAGGCTAACGGCCCCGGTGTCACGAAATCAGCGATCCGAGAAGTTCGCATCAACCAGAATCCTTACTCCGCTCTTTTTTCCCGTCCCGGCCGGGCGAGATTGGAGATCATTACCAAAGAAGGCAGTTCTGATTTTCATGGCAACGTGAGCTTCATGTTTCGTGACGCCGTCTTCGACGCCGTCAACAAGTTTGCTAGCACAAATCCTGCCGAGCGCAGGCAGTTTTATGAGGGGTCACTCAGCGGGCCACTGGGCCGAGGAAAGAAAACAACCTTCCTGCTTTCGCTCGACGAAGATCTCGACGATCAACAAGCAATTGTGAATGCGACCGATGTCGATTCGGCTGGGAAGACCTTCCCTGTTCAAGAAAATGTTTCTGCTCCGATGCGCCACTTCTTCGGATCGGGCCGCGTGTTTCACGATTTCTCCAATGGTGACCAGTTCTGGATTGGCTACTCCTACGAACGTAAAACGCAGCAGAATCAAAACGTGGGTGGGACGGTGCTTCCCGAGGCGGGCTACAACACGAAAGGCCAGGAGCACGAGATCAACGTTAGCTATCGCCACCAGTTCTCTCCGAGACTAATCAACCAGCTGCGTTTTCTGATTGGCCACTTTGACCGCCCGATTACCAGCATCAATGGAGACCCCCAAATCATCGTTCCAGGATCAGTGACCAAGGGAGGCGCACAGGCCGACAGCAAACGCACCGAATATCATTTCGATGGAACCGATGTGGTGAGCTACGCAACCGGTAAACACACGATTAATTTCGGAATCGATGTTCCGGATATCAGTCGTCGTGGAGAGGACGATTTTACTAATCAAGCGGGAACCTATACATTCGGCACCCTCTCCGACTTGCACCCTGGCGGTACAGCAACTACTTTCCTGCTCCAAAGCGGACATGGTCACTTGGTTTTTCTGGAGAAGGTGTTATCGGGATTCGTGGAAGACAGCATTCGCCTGCGGCCGAACTTCGCGGTCTCCGTCGGTCTCCGCTACTATTGGCAGAATTACTTTGACGATGACTTGAATAACTTTGCTCCCCGGTTCGGCTTCGCCTTTGCTCCCGCCAAAGACAGCAAGATTGTTTTTCGCGGTGGAGCCGGTCTGTTCTTTGACCGCTCTGGTCCTCGCCCCATTGCTGACTTACTTCACTTTGATGGGGTTCATCTCCTCCGTTTCATTTTGAACAATGTACCGTACACCCCAGGCACAGCCCCCGACGTGACCGATACCCCCACTAGTCTGGTCACGCTTGATCCAAGGACCCGTATCCCCTACACCGTTCAATACAGCGCGGGTGTTGAGCGCCAGGTGACGGCGAAGAGCACTCTGAGCGCGACGTACATCGGGTCGCGAGGTATCAAACTGTTTCGGTCGATTGACGCCAACGCGCCTCTTCCGCCGCTCTACGGACCTCGGCCGAACCCGGGGCTTGGCCAGGATCGCGAGATTCAATCCACTGGATACCAAAAGAGCAGTGCATTGGAACTGACGTTCCGAGGCAGCCCTGTCAATTTCCTCACCGGGCAGGTCCAATACACCTTCAGCAAGACATACAACGACACCAGTGGAATCACGTTCTTTCCGGGCAACAGCTACAATCCCTCTGGCGATTGGGCTCGCTCCGACAACGATCGACGTCACAAATTCGATTTGATGGGGTCAGCACAAGCCGGACACCTGGTTACCCTTGGTGCCGCCCTCTCTCTTTACTCCGGAAAGCCGGTGAACATCACGACGGGAAGCGATAACAATCACGACGGGGTCGTCAACGATCGCCCCGCAGGCTATGCCCGCAACACCCTACCCGGGCCTGGACTAATCGACCTTGATCTAAGCGTAGCCCACGACTTCGTGTTCTCGAAGTCTCCCGAGCACGGGAAGAAGCTCACAATCTCGCTAAACTCGTTCAACGTGCTGAATCACCCGAACTACGTCACTTATGTCGGCGTGCAGCCGTCCCCCTCATTCGGTAGGGCTGTACAGGCACAACAGCCGCGACGATTTCAGCTCGACGCGCAATTTAAGTTCTGACAATGCCGAGCAGCCTGGGAGAGTGATGCCAGTGATACCTTTTTCGTGGTCAATAGGAGTCGTGTGAGGTCGTGCGAGGCACCGAACCCGAAGTCGAGAAAGTGCTTGAACATCGCATAAAAAGCGGGCATTATCGCTCTGTCTAGTTCTCACCACGATTTGTGCTAAGTGGCGAAATTCGAATCCCACTCTCTGCGCCACTGCCTTGCACATGGCGGTGCCTGGACTGATACCACAATCAGAAAAGGGTCGTCCTGAACCACGAACCAATAGAACTCCATAGGCTATTGAATCTCAACCCCCAACCAACGTAGGTGTGCTAGAGATCCAGAAAGAACTGCATCTGCTGCACTGCTTCATCGAGTGCTACCCGAAAGGCTCGGTTGCGTGGCCGCGGGCCGGCGAAGCCCAGTTCATACTGCAGTCGGCCATCGACCACTTTCAGATTGGCCCAGCCCAGCATTCGCTCGCCCCATAACATGGGCAGCGCATAATGGCCCATGCGGCGCTTGTGAGCCGGCACATAAGCCTCCAGCTTGTACTCCCAGCCCCAAAATAACCTGAAGCGCCGGCGGTCCCAGACGACGGGGTCGAACGGCGCGAGGAAGCGTAGCCTGTCGTCTACCCAATGGCGAGCTGCGATCGAGTTCTCGCCTTTTGGCCAGAGCCACAGGCGGCCATCAACCTCAGCATGGGCATAGCGGGATTTCGAATCCTGCTGCAACTGCCGCACCTCAGCCGCCAGATGCGACACTCCATAACGCAGCAGTGTGCAGAGATAGCCCAGACTGTTCGCAGGTAGTGGCGCGTAGAGCTTCACCAAGAGATCCAGAAACTGGCCGGCGCGCGCGAGTCGAGCGTCAGGGCTGTCATACTGCGGCGGGTGTTCGACCGCCTCATAGACCCGGGTGCCGGCCTCGCGTCGCGTCACACGCAATAACCCCCGATAGTGCAAACCTTCCAGCAGATGATGGCTGATATTCATATCTGCGCCCCAGCGTTTGATACGGCCGTGGTTGAAATGTGCCTGCACGTCCTTGGGGTAGGTGTGACCATGCTGGCGCACAAAAGCCAGCACCTCCTGGGCATGCGCTTGCATCTTTGCGTCCCAAGCGTCCCAGGCGCGCGGCATCCCGCGCGGATGCAGCAGGAGCAGAGTCTCGCGAGGCAGGAACCCGTAATTGATGAAGAAAGCCTCTTCGATCGCCAAGTGGGGGTAGCGGCTCTCAAGTTGCCCGGCGCGATAGTCCTTAACCCGATGCATAAGGATCAGGTCCTGGGCGCGCGCCGGCGCGCGCATCGGATCGGCCTGGACGAAGCCTAGCCGCACAATGGCGCGCATCAAGCTGGTTGGCTTGAAAAGGCTGCGCGTGATCGCGTAGCGCCGTAGCTGTTGGAGATTGGGAGCTTTCGAAGAGCTCACACTCGGGGCCCCATGAGGCTTGGTCGCTCAATATTAAAGCAGGCGGAAGCGCTCAAGTAAGCGTAATGACTCCCCGCAGGCCCGGGAAGTTGCCCGGTAACGCCGACCCGCGCCAGAATAGGCTAGCCTAAGTATCGGTTGAGGACTCTTTCCATGTCAGTCGCTCGTACAGTCGGTCTCATTGTTGCACTCACGCTTTGGCCATCCGCTCAGTTCGCAAACACTCCCGACCAAAAGGACGCCCAGCAACTCGTGAAGGGTGCAATTCGCGCGATGGGTGGCGAGAGTCTGCTGCGTTCTATCAATGCCATCATCCAGTTCATCGAGAAGCTCCCGAAAACCGCTGCGGGCAAGATACTGCGCTATAAACTCCGTGATCCTGCTTTTGCGATGGCGCCCCTCAAGCCTGGCACGGTCCCGACGAAAATGTAACGGGCTCAGCTCCAAAATTAGTATTCCCGGATTTCGCGATGCGTGCTGCGCATGGCTTCCAGGATTCTGCCGTCGATTTGCGCCGCCCCCGCAGCGAGATCTTCGCGCGCACTTGCGCATTTCGTCGCGGCGAGTGCCGCATACGGCCTCGCAAATAATCATGACAAATGTCGGATATTGTATACAATCTGATCGCTCCGTTACGGCATCCTCCTATGAAAACCTCGAAACTCGCCGATCCCATAAGTCTGTGTTCGCTCATTTCCCTGGTTCGGATCGCACTTCCGCATTCGGCAGCACACTGCGCGGCTTCCGACCATTCGACCACTCGCCATTCGTTCTCGACCTTCCGTCGAACCCGGTGCTTTCGAGCGGTGGTTCTGAAAGCGCTCTTCCTCACCGCGACGGCCGCGGTTGCGCAAGGGAAGCTTGAGCGCGCGCCCGGTGCGCAGGTCATCACGATTTCACCTCCGGGCGAGACCGGCGATGAAGAAGTCATTGCTGTGAACCGCTATAACCCAAATCAAGTCGTGATGGCCTATGGCGGGACGGTCGGTGGCAAGGGAGCATATTCAACGGATGCGGGACGCACCTGGACGTTGGTGAACCCCGCCGGCAAGAGCCAGATGGGCGGCAACAAAAGCATCACCTTCGATGATCGGGGGAATGTTTTTCTCTCCTACCAACTGATCGAGAAACTGGGCACTCCGGGCTACTGGGGACACAATGCCCGGGGCAATGGAATTTGGGTGCGACACTCTCCCGATGGTGGGAAGACGTGGGACGCCGAAGCGACCCCGGTGCTGGTGTGGCCCAATGGCCAGCCTGCTCCACAGCAAGAAGACATGGCTCGCATTTGGGCCGACAACGAACCCCAGAGTCCCTACCGCGGAAACCTGTACCTCGCATGGATCGACTGGCAGATCGACAAATCCATCGTGTTATTCACACGTTCGACCGACCACGGGAAAACCTGGGACAAACCTTGGCGGATCAGTACCCATGCTG
>Ga0187821_10000010_pt1 | contig 26766 bp, 17 predicted proteins | sample NC_wetland_sal_i_20_FD_132442 | JGI IMG/M metagenome (GOLD analysis project Ga0187821, IMG submission 132442) | Wetland sediment microbial communities from Neuse River Estuary, North Carolina, USA - SourceSoil_1 | ecosystem: Environmental > Aquatic > Freshwater > Wetlands > Sediment | place...
CCCCTGATTGACCGCGTTCTTGATCAGGGCCAGGCCGCCAAGTTCTCCCACGATAAACAGGTTCTTGATCGTGGTCTCGTTCTCCGATGTGAGATAGGGCATGTCGGCGCCCATGCTTGGACTTGCCATCATCATGGTAATGGCCCCAACCGGGCACGCCTCGGCGCACAGACTGTGACCGATGCATTTATGTCCGTTCACGATCGCCGCCTTCCCTGCCAGCATGGCCAGCACATCACCCTCGGGACAGACCGAGGTGCACGTCCCACAACCGATACATTGAGAAGTGTCGATATGGGGATGTTGCGAGCGCGGCCCCTCGGAGAACAATTTTCCCCGTTCCGCGGCCTCCCTGGCGCGCGCCTCTCTTTTTTTCAAACGCTTCTGGTATCCACGCAGGAAGAACAGCGTGAGGGCGGCCGCGACAATAAAAGCGATGAGCGTGTCCATGTTGGATCCTAGAAATAACCCATCGCCGCCACCACTACGAGGTGGATAAGGGCCAGCAGGGCGAACGTATAGCTGAACGGCCGGTGCACGACATGCCAGAAGTGAAACACACGCTGCGCCTGGCCCAGAAACAGCACACGTTTGGCCGTCGCCGCTTCCTGCCGGGCAGTCTGAATGGCCTTTTCGAGATGGACGTGGCGGGTGGGCAGAAAACCGCCCACGGTTGCCACCTTCCCGCTCCAACCCAACCGATGACGCCTCAATCTTGCAATCCGAAAGCCACGCCCGACATCCAGAGCCATCATGTAAGCCAGGGCCCCGACAGGAGAGAGCTTCTGCACCACTTCCGCACTGGGCAAGCGCCACAGGGACTGCAAATCATCCGCCGGTAGCAGCTCCTGGTGCTGCAACTTCTGCAACAACTGTATCTGCATTTCCTGCAACTCCCGCAGCGACAGTTCGGCGGTGTTCAGGCTGCGGGGAATTTGCGCATAAAGATACCTTCCCACCACGCCGCTGATCGCCACCGCCAGCATGAACCAGAATGCCATTCCCGCGAAGCCCCGGAATTTGAACGACGAGTGAAAAGCGATGATGAACGGCGCGGAGAGGCCGAGCAGCACATGAATATCCAGCCAGTGCCTGGAACTTCCCTGGCGCGAAAGCCACGGCCAGCACTTCCGCAACGGATATAAGAAGATGGCTAGAAACATAAGCAGGCCAAGAACACCCAGCTTGAGCCCGATTGCTCCACTGGGCCTCAGCAGTACATGTTTGGGCGAGAACGGGCGGTCGGCAGAACTCAGGGTGTAGTAGTCGAAACCGTAAACCGCCAGTCCGGCAATCAGTCCGACCGCCAGCGTATAGCCGCAGATCAGGCGGAAGCGGTGGGCCCGCTCCGCGTCTTTTGCGGGTACCACCCGAGTTGCAACATTGGCGTTAGCGCTCATTCGCTGCCACCTTCTCCTCCGTGCTTACAGAGAAACGCTGATAGTCGTTAAACACATGGATGTTGCGCCAATGCTGGCGCGGAGTCTCTACTTCGACGCTGGCCCTCGAGGGAAACCAGTAAGACTCTTTGAGGTCGCGGAAAGGGACCGGCGCATAGGTCACATCGGTGCGCAGACTCTTGACGCCTACGTCTTCCATCGTGTTCCCCAGGTCGGCCACAATCCTGGTAATTGCGCCCGTGTCCGGTTCAATCCATGCCATACCAGAAAGCGGAAGAGGATATTCCCGTCCTCGCAATGCCAGCGCCGCCGGCGAGCGAGTCCCGCGAACATAATGGAATCCGATTTTCTTCAGCTGTCGATCACCCGCGGTTTCGACTCCCAGCGCGGTGAATTGAAAGCTCCCCGCGAAGTAGGGGTGAAAGATCAGAAACAGAGTGGCGAAGCCGTTGGTCACCAGCAGCGGAGTGCTGTTCTTGTCGGGTTTGCCTTCACCCACGGGCTTCCGGGACTCGTCCAGGCTCAACTCACCGCCGGCGTTGGTGAAGATGACCAGGTAGTCGTAGGTGGAGTTGATGTCGCGCTCCACCTTGCCGTCGCTGGACAGTTTTTGCTGGTTCACCTTTTCCGTGCACCTTGTTTCGGAGAACCGCTCGAGCGAATCTGCAACCCGGGCACTGACGCGTGAAAGGATGTCGTCCAGGCCGTCAGCCGCCCAAACCGTGGTGCTTGTCATCGACAACAGGAGACCTGCGACGGCCAGCGCGCAGCTTCGCAGAGAGAGAACCTTCGGGCTTGTGGTTTTCATTTGTGTTTCGTCTTCGAATCGAATCGGTAGCCCAGCGTGAACAACCACTGGTCGTAGCTCAGCGCGCCTCCGCGGTTGATGGTGAATCCTCCCTGCATGAAGTAATGGGTCCCGAATGACCATTCGGCGTTACCGTTCAGAAAGCGCGAGTTGTTATTGCTGGCCAGAGTGGAGCTGTAACTCTGCGTGCCCGCAAGGATGCTGAGCAGCAGGGTGTCAGTCACTTCGCGAGACACAGAAAACGACTTGTAGGAACCGTCGCCAAAGGAACTGTTAAACCGCGAGTAATGGGCGTCAGCCCGCAGTCCAAACCAGGGCAGATGGTTGAAGCTGATGCCGGCCATCTGGTTCCAGGAGTTCTTGGCATCACCGGTACGATTGCTGCGTCCCACATCGCCGTATAAGAAGACTTGCTTCACGATTTCGGCACGCGCGCCCACGCTGAAACCTTGGAAAAGATACTTGTCGAGCAAGCCGGTGCCGATCAATGCCGGATCGAAGGTCGGGATATCACGGAAGTAGTTGTGGTTGAGATCGATTTCGAGCCTAGGGTGCACCTGCAGACGCACCGTCAAAAAATTCCGGCTCAGGCCCGGCCCCGGGGCGGGAACGGCCTGGTTGCCGCGCGGACTGTCCGCCTGCAGCGAATCGTAGATCGATACGAAGCGCTTGTAAGAGACCGAGTTTTCGAAAAAAACAAATGGCCGGTCGATTTGCCACTTCAGCGTGCTGACCCCCAGTCCCGATGTGCTGGTGTAGTAGAAGCGATCGTAGGACCCGCCCTGAAAGTTGATAAACGAGCCGGCGATGCGCCGATCGGGGCTGTAGTTCCAAGAGGTGGGGTCGGGCGTCGAACCGGCAAACAGGCCCGCCGTCGCGCCCCGGCCGAGTCGCATGCCAAAATATCCGCCATCGATCGTGTCAAGACTGGGCGCCCAGGGCAAATAGAGACGTCCCACGCCCGCTACCCAGCGTGAATTCGGATTGTCGTAAATCAGTCCCAGGTGATAGGTACGGTTGATCAAATCTTGCAGCGTAGGCTGAGTCGAAGATGACCTGGAGCTTAGCCGTCCGCGCCAGTAGCCGGTCAGGTTCCAGTAACTGCCACCGATGCGTGTGATATCCGCCCGTACCACCAGACCGACATCGGAGCTGGTCACAGGTGAGCTGCCGTGGCTGACCGTGCCCATGTGATCGAGGCCGATCCATCCGCGGGTACGGTTTACCGAAGGCTGCGGAGGCCGCGGCACCTCTGCCCGCACTTCTTCATCCTGGGGGTCGTCTTCGGTAAATGCGACCACCATCGGGTACTTCCTGGTCGAGCTCAATGTCCGTTGCTGTATGAGAGCCTGCGCGTCTCCGGTCGAGAGGTAAGCCAGGTCTCCCGGCTTGACCGGACGTTTGGGCACGTGAATGTCGGTGACGGCTGATGTTTCGGTCACCGCCACAACTTCCAGTTCCGCCACTACCCGCGGATCGCCGACGCTGGCTGTGCTCCCCTGCTGCGCCGGTAGGTCAGATTCCTTGACTTCCAGTTTCATCCCTTCCGTGAGGCCCGAACTGCGGCCTCCGTCCAGATAAGCTGCTCCCTCCGCCACGTATTTCACTTTGAAAACAGTCTTCAGGTTGGGATCGAGCGCTGGGAGGCCGGCCGCCGAATCGGTGCTGTCGGAATTGGAAGGTGTCACATCCGGAGGTTCGGCCTGCGCAGTCGAAGCGGCTGCGCTTGCGTCTTGCTCTGCGGCGCGAGGAACCTCGGAGGGAGGCGGATTCACGGACGACGCCGGTGCCGAAGGCTTAGCATCATTCCCCGATGCCGCCGCCGGTGCCGCGGCCTGAACCGTTGTGCTCGAAGATGGAATCGGGTTGGAGCCTTCTGGCACGCTTGCTGAGGTTGTCTGTGATGATGGCCCAGCCGGATTGGAAGGCGCCTCTGCGGAAGGCTGAGAAGCCGATGGGCGCTTGGTTGCCTCTTGATCCGCGGTGCGCAAAACCTGAGAAGGGGCTGGAGCGGCAGGTGATGTCACCACCCCAGGCAGCGAATCATTCTTGGACGCCGCCGTCGGTGGCGCAGCCGTAGCTGGTGCGCTCGAAGAAGCAATTGAGCTGGGTGCGCCGGGTCCACTTGCCGGAGGTGTCGATGGCGCCTCAGCGTCACTCGCAGTCTTCACCGGGGCTACCGGGCTCGCCGCCGACGCCGTCGCGCTCCCCGTCCCGCCCGGCACATTTCCCGTTCCCGGAGACCCCAGTCCGGGGAAAACGGTTCCTTCCTGCAGACTACCGCGGTTGGGATGGGCCGCGGTCGGCGCCGAAGCCGCCACCGGCGGCGGATACGGACGATTCAAACCGTCGTCGGAAGACGGGACTGGAGCCGAACGACCATGCGGCCGGAGTATTCCAAGGAGACCTTCCGAACCAGCCGGTGCAGGCACATGCCGCCGGGCAACCCCGGCGGCCACCGGGGGACCGACGATCAGCGTGACCCGATTTCCATCACTGCGCAATTCATACGAGTGCGCCTGGTCCAGGTCAACCACAACGCGTGTGACTGGCGGGCTTGACTGGTACAAGGCGTATCGCACTGCCCGTACGCCCTGCACATTGACGCCAACTTGTTGCCGACTCGCTGGAATTGTGTTGGCAAAATCCAGCACCAGGCGAAAGGGATTTGTGGTGGCCAGCACGGATGGTTTTACCCCGGCGGAGAGCGCCACCTCGATCTGGACCCCGCCGCTCTCCGGGATCACGGTCACGTCACGCAAGGTGGCGGGGATCCCTTGCGCCACGGCACACGACGAAAACAGGATTACCAGGCCGATTTGTCTTTGTACTGCCTTCATCGAATGTCGTCACCGTGTTCATCGAGGGCCAAATTCTCCGTTGCCAGGCTCTAGCCGCCGCCTTGTCCAGATCGATGGCACTGATAACAGCTGGGGCTGTTGTAAACGTAATTCCGCACATCCCGATGTTGCGAATCGGTCTGGGACTTGGTATGGCAACCGGTGCAAGTGAACAGCGCATAGTTGGATGGGTTGGTGTGACAGGTGGAACACACGCCTTTCGCCCCGCCATGATTGCTCGGGAACCAGGTGTGGTTGAACGTTGCTCCCTGCCACGAACTGGTGGTATGGCAGGTCTGGCAGGTGGTCGGGAAGTTCGCAGCCGTGTGGTTCGGATCGGTCGTGGTCTGGTAGTCGGCCTTGTGACAGGAGTAGCAATCCGTCGGAACCGTCGTGTAATTGTTGTTCACATGGCAGCTGGCACAGGCCACGGTGGTGTGCTTGCCGGTAAGCGGAAACGCCGTATTGCTGTGATCGAATGACGACGGGATCCAGGCCGTCGTGTTATGACACACCTCGCACTGTTGCGGGAATCCCGACTGAACGTGGTTGGGATTGGTCGTGCCGCTGAAATCCTTTGCGTGGCACGAAACACAACTGGTGTCGGTCAAGTTGTAGTTGCCGTTCACGTGGCACTGCGTGCACTGAACGGTGGTATGCGCTCCGGTGAGCGGGAACCCGGTTGAGTTGTGGTTGAAGGTGGCGCCCGCCCAGGAAACCGTGGTGTGACAGGAATCGCAAGTCGTGGGGAATCCGCCTTGCACGTGATTGGGGTCGGTCGTTCCCTGGAAATCCTTCATGTGGCAGGACGAGCAGGCCCCGGTGTTCAAGCTGTAGTTGCCGTTCACGTGGCACTGCGAACATTGCAGGGTGGCGTGCGCGCCCGTGAGCGTAAAACCCGTGGTGGCATGATTAAACGTGGCGCCCGCCCATGAGGTTGTGTTGTGACATCCCTGGCAGGTTTGCGGGAGTTGCGCCTGCACATGGTTGGGATCAGTCGTGCCCTGGTAGTCCTTCATATGACACGACACGCACGCCGAGGTCGTCAGGTTGTAGTTGCCGTTTACGTGGCACTGCGAGCACGGCAACGTCTGATGCGCTCCGGTGAGCGGAAATCCGATCGTGCTGTGATCAAAGGTCGCCGGCTGCCACATGGTTGTGTTGTGGCAGGTCTGGCAGGTTTGCGGGAAGGCCAGCGCGACGTGATTGGGATTCGTGCTCTTCTGATAGTCGGGTAAATGGCAGCCCACGCAATTGGCAGGCGTGCCTTTAAATCTTCCACCGGCGTGGCAGGCATTGCAGTCGAGCGTGGTGTGGGCGCCCACCAGGGCGAACCCGGTGAACTTCAGGTGGTCGAACTTGGCCCCGAACCAGTTGTTCATGCCGTGGCATTGCTCGCAGCCGGTCGGGAAACCACCGCTCACGTGATTGGGTTCGGCGGTCTGAAAGTCCTTCGAGTGGCACGAATAACATTGCGTCGGGAGTCCCTGGAACTGGCCCACGGCGGCGCCCTTGTGGCACGAAGCACAATCCAGGGCCGCATGCGCACCCATCAGGGGAAAGCGGTTCTGGTGCTGATTAATCTGCTGCACCGAAACTTGCCATCCCTTTACCGTGTGGCACTGTTCGCAGGATGCCCCAAATTGACGCTTATGGATATCGGCGTGGCAGTCAGCGCATTTCTGGCCCACGTTCGTGAACAGCGGCTTCGTGTGGCACTGGGTGCAACTCACTCCCTGGTGCATGCCGCGCAAGGGAAATCGGGTCTGGTTGTGGTCGAACTCAGGAACGTTGCGGATCGGCTTCCATGCGCTCAGGGTGTGGCAGTTCTGGCAGGGGATGTTCAACGGGCCGTGCGGGCTTCGGGCTCCAGCGTAGCCTCCCCCTTGCGCTGGGGGCGCTGGTGACATAAACAACAGGATGACCGGTATTAACAGGACCGACGTCAAGTTCCCCGCCCAAGCAGAGATTCGACCACCACATCCCTATCCCTCGGAGAGGGAGCGTTCCACAAACAGGGGCAACTCGTTATCCAATAGGAAGGGTATATGCACTTGTGGATGGGAGAAATGTTACGAAAGTTGTAATCCAGCCCGGTATATGGACAAACGTTCATCTCGTTGCCATCTCAAGGGTTCGCCGCACCGGCCCAGCGCCTGATTTGACGCCTTGAGCGCTCAACTTTCAAGACTTGCCATGCGGGTTCGAGATGTCGGCGCCATGACAATCGGTACATTCTTTCGGCGTCGGTGCGTAAAAAAGTACAGACCTGCCATTTATTACACGGTTCAGTTTGTGGCAGTCGGCGCAGCGTCCGTTGCGGTGGGCCTCTCGCAGCGGGAAAGCCGCCTGCCGGTCGTGGTCGAACAGTGACGGCTTCCAACGGGTGCTGTTGTGGCACTCGCTGCAGCGGGTAACTCCCCCGGCTTTCGCGAACTGCGCACCGTGGATGTCCTCGTGACAGTCTTCACATTGTTTTGGCGCAGCCTGGAAATCAACGCTGGCGAGCTTGGTCTCAAGGTTAGTGGGTTTGTGGCAGTCGATGCAGGCAACGGCGCGATGCGCGCCCGCCAGCGGGAAGTCTGTCTGCGAGTGATCGAAGCGCGACAACTCCGTCCAGGTTTTGTTGGTGTGACAAGCCTCGCATCCCACAGGTTGGCCGTTAACCAGGCGCTGCATGCGCTTGCCAAACTGCCCGTGGTGCGGGTCCTTGTGACAGCCCGCGCAGGACATGTCCTCGAAGTGGTACGGCACCTCCGGCTTGCTTTGGGCGGAGGTCTGAGTTTGCGCTTTGTGACACTCCTCGCAAGTCACCGCCAGGTGCGCTCCGGTCAATACGAACCGGGACTGCTTGTGCCGCGCCAGCCCAAACGTGGAGGGCTTGTAGCCGTCGAGCGTGTGACACTGCTCGCACCGGTTCAGATAAGGCGCGGCCGCGAATTGCGCCTGGTGTTCGTCTTTGTGGCAGTCGAGGCAGCGACTGAATTTGATCTTGTAAAGTGTCTCTTTGCCGCGCGGGATATGGCATTGCGCGCATTGCAGGGTGGCGTGCTTGCCCTGCAGGGGATAGGCGGTAGCCGAATGCTCCTTCAGACCGAACATTGCCGGCTTGAATCCTTCCACGCTATGACAGGAGGAGCATTCCTGGCCGCCCACGCGTTCTGCGAATTGTCCCTGATGCTCATCGTGGTGGCAATCCATACACTTCCCAAAAGCGAGCGGCTGCTTGAAATCGCCCTTGCGATGGCAGGAGACGCATTCCACCTGCTGGTGTTTCCCCAACAGCGGATACTTGGTCTGGGAATGATCAAAGCTGTTATTCAGCACCGAGGTCGACACCCGTTTCCATCCTCCGGTGTTGTGGCAGGACTGACAGCTCTGCGGCGCGAAACTGCCCGCATGCGGATCGGAATGGCAATCCGAACACTTGCTGAAGGGTAAGCCGGCGTATCGCGGCTTGCTGTCCAGGCCCGGGGTGTGGCACTGCTGGCACTGCACCTGAGCATGCAGTCCGGTGAGCGGAAAACGCGTCCGGGAGTGATCGAACTGCCCGGCGGTATTTTTCCAGTCGGTGCTGTTATGACATTGCGCGCATTCTGTGCCCAGGCGACCGTTGTGCGCGTCCTGGTGGCAGGTTGTACAGGCCGGGCTCAGTCCGAGAAAGGTCCGGCTCAGATCCCGGACCCTGATCGTCGATCGCCGCGCGGCCGCAATGTGCTCCGGCGTGTGACAGAGATTGCAGCCAAGTCCCGCGTGCTTGCCTTGCAGTACATAGCCAGTCTGTTTGTGATCAAAGTTCTTGGTGTCCCACTTGACCAGCTGGAAGTCCAGGCCATTGTGCTCAGAATGGCAGCGCGCGCAATCCTGGCTCGATCCAGCCTTCATCCCATAAGTAGCGTGCAGCCCCTTCCTCGAACTTAGCCGCTCCGCGATCTCGGAGTGGCAATCCAGACATTTGAGGATTGCCTCACCGCCGAATTTGTGACAGCTGGCGCATTGCGTGGCGCCTTCCAGAGACTGGTGCGCCCGCGAGAGGGGCCCCGGTGAAATCTGCCCGAACGAGCTTCCGACGAGAAAAAATACGGCACACGCAAGCGGAATTGGACGCATGGACATTGATTTTTAATTCTCTGGCTGCAATTAACGTTCCTTTTCTCTGGCGTCGACCCTTCCTTGCTGCCAGCAACCCGGACTCATCCCCAGCGCCCGTCGAAAGCAGCAGAGAGAGAATACTTACTTGCGGGGCATTGTCGAAGAGAACGGAAGTGCATGATCTGGCAAAGCCGCAGCCCTCAAGCTGCGCTTACCTCTTGGTGTGATGCCGATCACTGCTCTTTCTTTGCAACCAGGTAAATCCCTGGCCCGCGATCTTGACAATGTGATCCACCCGCAATAGAAGGGGGCCTAGGGCAGCGCTCGCCACTTTACGAGTCTGCAGGACTAGGGCGTGTCTGGTAGGAACAAACGCCGAGGCACACATACACCGGTAATCTCGGAAGGACCCCTTGCATCGGGCCAGACACGTCTCAAGGCTATAAGCAAAAAGCACGAAGAGTAAAATCCGCCAGAGATTTGCTGAGTCAGGTTCCTTCGGGAGGGGTGCATGAATCAAATAGTCACAGTCATCGGGGCGGGGGGCATAGGATCGCCGTTGCTGCCTCGGAAGCCGGCGTTCAACGTGATCATTTTGACTCGGCAACTCTGGTCCATGAGATCCGGGGATTTTAGCGATTCTCCACTCAGACGATGCCTCCGGAAGACATGAAGAATGCATCAGTTACCGGACTTCCGTCAATACGATTGTCGTAGCCTAGCTATATGTATCTGGTATCGAACAGAGGATTGATTCAAAAGGCCTGCCCTATGGAACTTCGTCAACTACGCTATTTCGTCGCCGTCGCTGAGGAATTGAATTTCACCAAAGCGGCCCGACGTATGCACATTGCCCAGCCTCCTCTCAGCCGCCAGATCCGAGATCTGGAACGGGAAATCGGAGTTCGGCTATTCGAGCGGAATTCTGCCAGAGTATTTCTTACCGACGCAGGCAGCCGCTTCCTGAACGAAGCCAACACGGTGTTGCGCAACGCGGCTCGCGCCATCGAGGTAGCGCGCCAGGCCAAGAATGGGGAATCTGGCACCGTACGAATTGGGATTGCCAAAGGGCTGGGAGAACTCGTGAGTCGCGTGATTAATCGACACTTGCGCCTCCTGCCTGGCGTTGAGATTGATGTCCAGGATATCGCCTCAGGATTCCAGAGCGAGGCGCTGGTGGGTGGCAGAATCGACGTTGGTTTCTTGCGGCCGCCGATTGACGACGCCAAGCTCAGTTCGGCACCACTCTTTGCGGAGCGGTTTTCCGTGGTGCTGCCGCGTACAAACCCTCTTGCCAAACATAAGCAGTTGCGCATGAGGCATCTTGTGAATCAGCGTCTACTTCTCATTGACAGACCAATATCATCAGGGGCGTACGACAAAACCGTCGACCTGATTCGCAACGCGGGGCTGTCCGCAAACATCGTTCCTACCCAGACCATGGTTCACGATGAAGCGGGCGCGATTTTGGTGGATTCAGGCAAGGGCATTTACATCGCGGTCGGTCGAAATCCCTACCACCCTGCTTTCGCAGACCGCCTCACCGCAGTGCCTTTGATGGAGCCCGGCGCCACCATCGAAGTTGACATCGTATGGCGCAAGAAAGAACAAACCAAAGTGACTTTGGATTTTATCGCCTTCACTCGCAAGGTTCTTTCAAACCTTCCTCACATCGTAGACATGACGCATGATCTCGAACGGATACTCGGGGACGATTCACCCAAGCCGCGAATCGGGAAAAGGCGTCGAACAGCACGACGCTCCCGACCGGTCGGACGCAAGGAATAGGCTGCTTCCTGCTCTAAAGCTGGTGCTGAGAGCCGCTCGGACGCTTCAGTTCCAACCCGATCGCAATCGTCACCTCATCTCCCGCAATCAGCCCCCGCTTCGTTTACACCAAAGTCTTTCAGATTGATGCTGACGCTCGCCCCTGCTCCAACGTGCAGGCCCCGCCCGGGTCCTTGACCGGCGCACTGGAGCCGACGCATCCTCTGTGGCGCGTTTGCGTGAGGCTCACCCAACGGAGGGGCAGCCCGCGCTACGGCCTGGTCATAATGCGGTAAATTCAATCGGTCAATACCTAAACTAGATGTCTATCAATACTTATGTGGTATGCATGGAGTATAATGACGCGGCGCCAGGAGAGCAGTCTCCGGCACTGCCAGCCATCAACCTCGATGGCTCGAAACCCGTGCGAGGGCCATTCGAATGCTATGTCGCGAAAAAAGGATGCTCGTCGATCGCCGTAAGTTTCTCTTTGACAGCTCAACGGCCCTGGCTGCCTTGGCCGGTACTTCGTTGCTTAGTGGCAGCAGGCTCGCATGGGCGTGGCCGGCAGCCGCGGAGACAGTCGAAGTAAAGACCGCATACGGGCGGCTTCGCGGTTCGCGCACTGGAGATCTCGTCACCTTCAAGGGCATTCCTTATGCCGGCTCAGTCGCGGGAGAAAATCGGTTCAAGGAGCCGCCTCCTCTTAAACCCTGGACCGGTGTTCGGGACGCCTTCACTCCAGGCCCACCTTCTTTTCAGCCGAGCCCGCGGGTCGACGAGCCGCCCTTCTCCGAGAATTGCCTGGTACTTAATATTTGGACGCCTGCGGTAGATCAGCGACGGCGTCCCGTCATGTTCTATAACCATGGCGGCGGCTTCGTGATCGGTTCCGGAAGCACCTGGTACCAGGATGGCAGCAACCTCGCCCGCGAATACGATGTGGTGGTAGTGGCGAACAACCACCGTCTGGGCCTTTTGGGATATCTGTTCCTCGGGGATTTGGCCGGCGAGGAGTATGCCACTTCCGGCAATCAGGGAATACTCGACATTGCGGCGGCCCTGAAGTGGACCTACGAAAATATCGAGGCGTTTGGCGGCGACCCGCACAACGTAATGGTCTTTGGGGAATCCGGAGGCGGGGCAAAAACCTCGTGTATCTACGCGCTTCCTAGGGCAAAGGATTATTTCAACAAGGCCTCGATTGAGAGTGGCCCGGGCGTTCACATGACGCCTCGGGATGTGGCGACGGAAACCGCGCGGATGGTACTGAACGAGCTTGGCCTGTCAGAAAAGGAAGTGTCTAAACTCAAGGAGGTTCCAGCGGAGAAGCTGGTGGAAGTTCAAGGCACGGTAGCGAAGAAGGCCGCGGGGAACCTGACGCTCAGCGGCGGCAGAAAGGGGATGGTGGTAGCGCGTCCCGGTGGATTCGGCCCGGTTGTGGATGGGACTTATCTTCCGCACGATCCTTTCGATCCCACCGCGCCTGCAATTTCCAAAGACAAACCGCTTATCGTCGGGACCAACAGAGATGAAATGGCGTTCTTCTACTGGGAACGCAAGGCCACCGATTTGTTTACTCTGACGGATGATGGATTGAAGTCGCATTTGGAGAAAGATTTCGGCGTGAATGCCGAAAGGATTCTGACGACGTATCGCAAGAGCCGGCCCGGCGCTTCGCCGTCCGATCTTTATGTTGCAATTACAACCTCTCGCGCCATGTGGCTGGGTTCGATTGAAATTGCCGAGAAGAAATTCGCGCAGGCAGCTGCGCCGGTGTATATGTACATGTTCACTCACGAATCGAACTTGATCGTTCCCGGCACAAACCATCGGCTGGGCGCCGCTCACGCCACCGAGATCTGGTACAAGTTCGACAACGTGGACTTGGAAGGACCGAAGAACGCCCCGGGCCCGCCGCTTATCGGCACCGATCCGGGTCGCAAACAAGCCGCGCTGCACATGAGCGAAATGTGGGCCACGTTCGCCAGGACCGGTCACCCGGGCGCCAAGGGGCAACCCTCGTGGCCCGCCTATACCCTGCAAAAGCGAGCCACAATGATGATTGATACACAATGCAAGGTCGAAGAGAATCCCTTCGGGCAAGAACTGGCGTTGTGGGACAGTCTGACAATTTAGCGGGCGACCCTGAAATGACCAGTTCAAGAATGGAAGGGGAGCAAGCATCCCGCAGGCAGCGTGACTGTGCACTGACAACTCGCCCTATGAAAAGCAGATTTCTCGTGTTCGGTATTGCCCTGCTGTTGACCGGCGCGCTCTCCGCATCCGCTCAACTGCCTCCCCAAGCTCTCGCCGGACTGTGGAAGGCCCAATGGATTACGTCGCCGAGCGCGCCCCAACGTGACCCGGCCGTCCTGCACTTCAGGAAGGTGGTCGAGGTTCCGCAGGTTCCAGAACATTTTGTGGTCCATGTCAGCGCGGATAGCCTGTTCATTCTTTGCGTTAACCAGCGGGAGATAGGGCGCGGTCCGGCGCGAAGTGATCTCGCCCATTGGAAGTACGAAACCTACGACCTGGCGCCATCTCTGCATCCAGGCCGTAATGAGATCGCTGCCACGGTATGGAGCTCGGGAGTCTCGACCGGGGCCCAGATCAGCGATCAGACTGCTTTCGTCCTGAGCGGCGGTTCGCCGGAAGCGAGTGTCGCCGATACCGACAGTACTTGGGAAGTCGAAGAAGACAAGGGCCTCCAAAACTTGCCCACCCCGCCGGAGATCCGGCGGTCCTACTTCGTGGCGGAGCCTGCGGAGCGTATTAATGGGGCGCTATGGGATTGGTCGTGGAACGACGCAGGTTCCTCTCGCGGTAAATGGGAAAGGGCCGCTTCGATTGGAAATGCCATCGCGAGAGGATCGGTGCTGCAGAACAACAACTGGCAATTGGTGGCCGACTCGCTCCCCGCCATGCAAATGGAACTGACACCGGTGGGACGCGTGGTGCGCGCATCCGGAATTCAGCCCCCGCCGGACTTTCCCAGCGCCGCTTTCGAGATTCCGGCCCACGCCACCGTCAGCCTGCTCGTGGACCAAACCCATTTGACCACCGCTTACCCAGAGCTGACTGTCAGCGGCGGTGCCGGTAGCACAGCTCGGCTCACCTATGCGGAGGCGCTGGTTGACAGCCAGGGAGTGAAGGGCAATCGCAACGAAATCGAAGGCAAGCACATCGTTGGCATCTTTGACGAGTTTCTGCCCGACGGCTCGGAGAAGCGTCCCTTTATGCCGCTGGCGTGGCGCACGTGGCGTTATCTGCAACTCGACGTCACTACCGCCGACCAGCCGCTTCGCATTGAAGGCCTCCGCTCCTGGTTCACCGCTTTCCCCTTTGAAGAGCGTGCCCGCTTCCAGTCTGACGATCCAGATCTAAGTCAGATTTGGCAAGTGGGCTGGCGAACCGCCCGGCTCGACGCCCATGATACTTACATGGATACGCCCTATTGGGAGCGCATGCAGTACATCGGCGACACGCGCATTCAGGCGTTGATTTCGTATACCGTCGCGGGCGACGACCGTCTGGCGCGCCAGGCGATTGAGGCTTTCAATAATTCCCGAATCGCTGACGGCATCACGCGGAGCCGGTATCCCTCCTCGGTAACGCAGATCATTCCAACCTTCTCTCTGTTGTGGATCGGGATGGTGCATGACTTCTGGCGGTATCGTGGAGACGATGAATTTGTCAGAAGCCAGATTCCGGGCACGAGAACCGTGCTGGACTGGTTTCTCGACAAGCAGAGACCAGACGGGCTCATGGGGCACTTGAGCTGGTGGCCCTTTCTCGATTGGGGAAAGGACTTCGCCTTCGGCATGCCGCCCGAAGATGCGGACGGCGGATCTTCCCCGATCACACTGCAGTACGTCGAAGCGCTTCGCTACGGCGCGGAACTGGAATCAACCTTCGGCGACCAGGTTCGCGCGCAGCGCTACCGGGAAGCTGCGAATCGCGCGGTGAACGCAGTCCGCAAATTGTGCTGGAATAACAGCTACGGCCTGTTGGCCGATACCCCTGCCCAGAAACATTACAGCCAGCACGCCAACATTCTCGGGGTATGGCTCGACGTGATTCCGCGGGAGCAAGAGAAGGACGTTCTTAAAAAGATCCTGTCGGTGAGCGACTCTGGATTTACATCAACCGGCTCCGTTCCCGAGATGACAAAGGCGACCTACTACTTCCGATTCTATCTGGCCCGCGCGCTCGACCACGCCGGCATGGGAGATCAATATCTTAATCTGCTTAAGCCGTGGCGAGATATGACTGCTCTCGGACTTACGACCTGGGCTGAGCAACCCGAGCCGACCCGATCAGATTCCCACGCCTGGAGTGCTCATCCGAATTTTGACTTTCTCACCATCGTGGCCGGAATTCGTCCGAAGGCGCCTGGATTCTCTACAGTCAGCATCGAACCTCATCTGGGCGTGTTACGCAACGTAGTCTCCGCCGTGCCAACTCCGAAGGGCGTGGTCGAGGTGAAGTACGTTTCCGACAATTCAGGAATGAAGGCCGAGATCAGTCTCCCCCCGAATGTGTCAGGGGAACTGATCTGGAAGGGAAAAACTCTTACCCTGCATCCTGGTCGTCAACAATTAGTCCTACCGTGAGACAGCCAGACTTTTGGCTGACATTTAGTGCCTCTTACACAGCTCGCCCTTTGTCCCATTCGCGAAAAGGCGTTCACACTCGTGACCCCTCAGGGGCGGCGGCTGAGGAGCGTAGTTGGTGTAGTGGCGATTTTGCGACGGCAAACCTTGGTTGCCCGGGTCGTCCGCAATCGGAGCTGGCTTGAGGAACAAGTCGGAGCTCTGGATTCGTGCGAATCCACAAGGTTGCCGGGCCGTTGTCCCGAAGTGGGCGATCGGATATCCTAAGACTCCAAGCCAAGGGATCGAGAGGGGAAATGGGCAGCAAACCAACGGCGCTGTTTGTGGTGTTCCTGGTTGCGTTTTCGCTCGTGGCATTCGTTCTCTTGTCGAACGCCGCGTCCAACACCTCCGACTATACGCTGGTGCAGAAGGTTACTTTGGGTGGAGAGGGCGGCTGGGATTATTTTGACGTCGATCCAACCACTGGCCACATCTTCATCCCGCGCGGAGAACATATACTCGTAGTGGACTCCAGGGGAAAGCAGCTTGCCGATATCGACAAAGCGCACGATACGCACGCCATCGTTTTTGCTCCCGAATTCAAAAGCGCTTTCCTCAGCGCTGGGGGTTCGGTCGACGTGCTCGACACGGAAAAGATGCAGGTCGTTGGCAGGATCGACCTGTCCGGCAAGGATCCGGACGCCATCCTCTACGATGCCACCACCAAACGAGTCTTCACCTTTAACGGTGGCGGCACCAATGACGCCACAGCCATCGATATCAGCACGGCCAAGGTTGTGGGCAGCGTCCTGCTCGGCGGCAAGCCAGAGTTCGCCCGGACGGATGGTGACGGACACATTTATGTGAACATCGAGGACAAGAATCAGGTTGTCGCCTTCGATTCAAAGACCCTGAAAGTGCTGCACACTTGGCCCATCGCTCCCTGCAAAGAACCCTCGGGCCTGGCGATTGACGTCGAGCACAAGCGGCTCTTCGCCGGTTGCCACAATCAATTGATGGCGGTAGTCGATTACACCAATGGAAAAGTTGTTGCAACCGTCCCGATCGGCAAGGGTGTAGACGCGAATCGCTTCGATCCCACGACTGGATTGGGGTTCGCCTCCTGTGGCGACGGCACAATCACGGTCGCGCATGAGGACTCGCCCGATAAATACACCGTGGTCCAAACGATCACGACGCAGCGCGGCGCCCGAACCATGGCTCTCGACACCAAAAACCACAATGTATATACCGTGACCGCCGACTTCGAACCGCCACCGCCCGCCACACCTGAGAATCCTCATCCGTGGCCAAAAGTGATTGGGAAGACGTTCACCCTGCTGATTTTTGCCCAGTAAGGTGCACCCCGGACGTGCTGACGGCTTCTGGGGTGCCCTAATGCGCAGAAGAAGTTAGGCTTTCTTGCGACTCGCGAGGAACTGGTTAGAATTTCAGAATAGAGCTGAGTTTCTTTAAACTTGTCCTCGGACCGAGGCCGGGGCTGAACAGACCTTCTCACTCCCGACTCCGTCAATGAGTGTAAACGCGATTTATCACCAACTGTAGAGAGCTTCCGGGTGGCATACCATTCGAGAGTCAATAGCGACATGTCATTTGTCAGCACCTATGCCGACGGCTCCCCTCTGGTTCGTGCTGTGGAAGCCGATTTTCACTTGGCGGCTGGCGTCGCGGGGTGCAGATTCTATTCTTGCCGCGTGTCTGTTGTATCGACGCTGGCCAGAACATCGGCAGTCATGTGGTTTGAGTACGCCATCTCACTCAATGTCGGCGCAAGTTGATCCCCCGCAGGTAACAAACCAACAGCCCGGTTCTTCCCGGCCCTCTTGGCCTCCCTTAGGGCTCGATCGGCAAAATTGAGGACTTTTTCGTAATTGACAATTTCGGGATGTACGGAAAACCAGGGGAATGCAGCCCACCCAATCGAGCACGTTCTACAAGTCGTTTCATTCGGATTCGTAAACGTGAAAGGTGTATCGCTGACCGCCGCGAGCACTCGCGCACTGAGAGTTTCAGCCTCAGTGCGATCCGTATAGCGCGACAGGATCAAGAATTCTTCACCGCCCCACCGCACCAAAACATCGGAGTGCCGGATGGCCGAACTGATTCTACGTGCCATTTCCACCAGCACTCTGTCACCAACATCGTGTCCATAGCGGTCATTTACTTCTTTGAAATTGTCCGCATCAATCAGGTAAAAGACCAAGTCTCGGGTTCGTTGATCACGATGGTCCGCGTAAGAACGCAATACCTGATTGATGTCTCCTTCGATAGTTGCCAAGAAGTATCGGCGGTTGCGGAGGCCGGTCAAAGGATCGGTCAGAGAAGCTTCCTCCAGCACGTTATTGGTGCGCTTCAATTCCTCATTCAATCGGTAATGCTTGAAAAAGAGGAGGAACACCATCGCAAACATTGCGCCGAGCGTTACTAGTATACGAAAACGTGCAACTGGAGCAGGAATGTCGCGGCCCAAAAGAGCAAAGGCAGCCATTACCGGCAATGACAACACCGCCGTCATCGCGAGCGTTGCAATCCAAGAAGCGTATGTTTCGTCTGTGGAAGCTTCTGTCGTGGACGACAATCCTTGTCCGGCTAGGGCGACTACGGTGAACGCCGCAAACGATGCTGAATAGGGAAGGTCATACCAGCTACCTGTGAAATACGCTCCATTGTCGAGTGCGCGATTCAGGAGGTAGAACGCCACGCTATTGAATAACACCGCCCCAAAGAAATAACCGTAAAACTTCCTCCACCGTCCTGAGGCTCGATGCCAGAACACTCCCAAAACAAAGGCAAGCACGAGGGCCTCTGCAGCATCAAGGAGATTGTAGTTTCTATCGTAGTGGGCCAGATCGGGAGAGACGTATTGCCAGCAAATCACATAGAACACGTAGAGGTACAGCCACCACAACAAAAGCAGCGAAAAATCCAGGGCACCCAATCGAGCACTGCGCTCCGAGGGTTGGAGCTGCGGCCGAAGCAACAGGCCAGCTAGAATTGGAACGCCCGCCATGAATAAGAGCGCATCGGCGGAAAACATCTCCGGCATTTTTTTCTGCAGCACAAGATCGAAAACAGTCCACAGCATTTGGTCAGTCAGCCAGAGTCCCCACCCTGTGGCCTGAAGTATCCAAAACACGCGCATCCGCCCTTTGCTCGATATACCGTTCAAACCGGTGACCACCAGTGCAGAAAGCATTAGGAGAGCACAGACAATGTCGCTAAAAGCTGCACGAGCAAGACCACGCGGGAGTAGGGCGAACGCCACCGACTGCACCGCCGTGAGGGAGACAAGCGTGAGAACCCAGATTTTTGAAAGCTGAGGCAATTTCGGAGGTACCTCGCACAATTCTGAACCTGCGCGATCGCCTCCGGTAGGTTACAGAAGTTACATGCTGGCTCTCTGCCACTTCCGAATGACAGACAATCCAGAAGTCAACTGGCGAAATCTTGCGTTAGCACAAGCGTGCGCCGTTTGTTCGCCAAAATCCCGGTCAATGAGTGAAATGGCGATGTTACAACGACAGTCGCGCGTTAAGCCGACGAGCAAAACGCGATAAGTTGCCTCTGGACGTGTTTTCGAGCCCCAGACATCAGCTATCGAGGGCCCCTTTCGAGACCTTACTCCCACCGTGTGGCTCGCCCGGCATTCATGAACCCAAGCGACCTGGGTATTAGCATGAAGTGATTTTGCGACCAAAGCTTTATAGACATTTCCGGTGATCTCTTCCCGGCAAAAACGTTCGCGTGAGAAGACGGATTGTGGTTTCAGTTAGCGGCTGCGCTTGCGTGGGGTGTCTACATCGTCTACATCAATGCCGCCGGTCGCGACCGCGACCCCATTGGTGATGGCACCAACGACAAGGGTCCGCCACTTGGGGGGGCGCGCCAGCGGCATAGGGACCTCGTCCCAGACACGACCTGCGGTACCCAGCCGAGGGTCATGGTCAGCTTCAGAGTGCAGGGAGCCCGGCTCGGCGGGACTCTCGGCCGCAGCTGACGCATCTTTGAGAACTGGCAAAGATGTCAGTTTGGACTCCAGGTACAAATCGACGGGCCGCACAGTTTCGGTTTGGGGCCGCATCAGTGCAGCTGGCATCAATGCTATGCCCAACGAAGTGTGCAGCGCTTTCCGTCCCCGTGTTTTCTTGTCTGAAGAATCGATGTGTGCGTCGCGAGATCGATGCAACAAGGCAGCAAGCGGGACCGGCGAATATAGAATAAGACCCAAAGCAGGGACCGAGAATAATGTGGCGGTCGCGATGATCGCCACCAGTGCCGCCCGGGCCGTCCTTTCTAAGCTGGAATACGACGACGGCTCTGTTAACAGCGCGCGAACCCTGATTGCCAGCAATGACTCGGAGGAGGAAAAACCAATACCCTCGGAGCGGCTGTGTTCCTCCACAAACCAGCGCGCGAGCCGGGTGAGGCATTCGGCATAGGGCAAGCGCACCCCCGCGCGTTGCGCCACGACGGCGTAGTCGCAGGATAGCTCTCGTTCCCAGCGCAAACGGCGGTAGGCCAGCCAGACCAGAGGATGAAAGAAAACCAGCCGACAGCCCAGCGCCGCCAGCCGGTCCCACAGATAATCACGCTGCCGAACATGGGTCAATTCGTGGCGCAGAACGTCCGCCAGTTGATCGCTGTCGAGATGGGGAATCAGTTCCGTGGGCAGCAGGACGTGACTCCGCAACCAGTAACAGGTGGCGGGAGAAGGCAGCTCCGATACCAGACCGAGTTCACTGTGGCGAATCCCCAACTGGACGCAAAGCCTGCGAAAAAGCAGCTCGAGTTGGGGTGAAGGCGGTTGAGCGCGCCGCAGAATCGATCGAAGCTGCATGGACTTGAGCAGCAAGTGCAACAGCAATGCGAGTAAGAGAACGACGTAGACTCCCCCAGCGGTTGGCGCAAGTTTCGAAATGTAGGAAGCCCAGACGATCTTCACCGGCAGCGCCAGATGAAGTTTCGATGCAGGCGGTAACGAGGTTGAACTGAGAACGAAATGAACCGGGTCGGCCATCCTGGAGGGCACCCATAAGAGCAGCCAGGCCGCTATCGTCAGAAGCAAGAAGCCGCCCCAGATTCGTACGCGAGCCCGAGGATTTTGGATGAAACTGCAAATGCACAACGTCGCCAGATAAGCCAAGGCGACCTGGACACAATATGTGATCCAGATGCTCAAATTCGCCAGGGAGCCGTTGAACCACATACTGTGCCGACCTTCAACTATGATTTTGCCGCCCGGAACTGCTTACCTTGCGATAACTGCGAATGAGCCGTTCGAGTTCCTGCAACTCGGTGGCGTCGATACGCTCGTTCTCGAGCAGATTCACCAGAAGCTCAGAACGGGAGCCCCGAAAATACCTGTTCAGCAAGGAACGCAAAGAGCTGCGGTTCACCTCGCTACGCTTCACCCGAGGTCGATACAAGAAGGCGCGGCCGCGCACGGAGTGAGTGACAAATCGCTTGTTTTCCATGATCCGCAAGACAGTTTGAACAGTCTTGTAGTTCAACGGATCATTACCTTCCGAAGCTCGCAAGAAATCCTCGATGGTGCCTTCTCCCAGGCGCCAAAGAATTTCGAGCAAGCGGAACTCCGCCGCAGTCGGTATCCCTTTCGGTTTCGGCAAAACGTGGCCTTCTTTTATTGTGAAGGCAGACTCGTTGGTAGGAGTCCAATCTTCAAAGGAGATGCCCTGTGTCATCCGGAGCTTAACACCTTAATTCACGACGAGCAACAATCAAGCCGTCTGGGCGATGTTCCGACTAGTGAGCCTCTGCAACCACCTCGACGAAGGCGACGAGCGATTGACATCTCATTCGCTTCGAAGCGCGTCGATGGGGTTCAAGTTCGCCGCCGTGCTGGCGGGACGGTATCCGAACAGCAGCCCGACGCCACTGGATACCGCGAGTGCAACCGCCACTGCCGTCCACGAAATGCCGAGGGGAACAATACCCTCAGTCAAGCGTGTGACCGACCAGACGAGCCCCAGTGCAATCCCGACCCCCATCAGGGCACCGGCAAAACTAATGAAGAACGCTTCCAATAAGAACTGGATCCGGATCTCATCCGGCCGGGCGCCCAGTGCCTTCCTGATTCCAATTTCATGGGTTCGCTGGGAAACATTGACTAGCATGATATTCATGATCCCGGTTCCGGCGGTGACCAGAGTCAGAGCGGCAATCGCGATAAGCACGGCGCTCATGGCGAATGAAATGTTATTTGCCGTCTGCAGAAGGGAAGACAGGTTCTCGACGGTGTAACGTGCCTCTTTGCGGTGACGGATGTGCAACAAGCGGCTCATCTGCTGAGTCAGGTCGGACACCTCGGCGGAGGATGCAGCCTGCGCATAGAGCACCTGAAAAAAGTTTTCGCCCGTGATGGACTTGACCAGGGGGAACGGGATGAGCAAGGTGTCTTCCTGTATCTCGGACTGTCCGAAAGTGGGGACTCCCTCTTTGAAGGTGCCGATGATGGTGCAACCAAACTGGTCGAGGTGAATGTTGTTGCCGACGGCGGAATCGAGGCCAAAGGCGGTCTGGGCCAGGTGGTCGGTGATCAGACAAACCTTGAAGTGAGCGAGAAAGTCCTCCACGTCGAAGTATCTGCCCGAGGTAATCTGCAGGTTGCGAATCTTCTCAAAATCCTGGGTGACGCCAACCAAACGAGGGTGGACCGCTTTGCCACGAAGTTGAAGGTCAACCGGGATGTCGTAAGTGCCGGCAACCGCGTTAACTGCTGGAAGGGTCTGGCGTACCGCCACCAGGTCATCGGGTGTCAATTCATCTTCCGGAACGGAAGAGGCGCCGTTGCGATCAAGCGTGGCATAAGCAAGATTGGCGCCGATTCCCTCGATCTGCGAGATTATGTAGACTTTGCCGGTTGACGCGATGGTGACGACGAGCACAAGCGCAGCGCTGCCGATCACAACTCCGAGCATGGTAAGAGAAGCCTTCAGCTTATCGCCGGCCAGCGCCCAGAAAGCAAAGCGGACACTCTCTTCCCAGCGAATAACACGCGCGGCAGTTGCGTCAGGGTAGCGCATTGTTGGTCAGCAAATAGTTCCCGGCATTCTCGGCTACCACGCGCAGATTCGACCGCCCCACCATCCTCTCCAGACGCGGCATTTCGCTGCCATAAGCGAGAAGATAACAGCGACCTGACGCTGCCCACAGTGAAACGAACTCGCGGTCGTCAATGAATACACCGGGAGCTCCGGGGGCATAAGAGCCATATTCCAGGTTGTTGTTGCGGCCGTTGAGCAGCAGAGCAGAGCGCCCGGTGTAGAAAAAAACGGAGGAAAAGGCGTAGTAAGAATTGGCTTCGATCAGCTGTCCGGGTGGACTCTGCTTCAGGCTTTGAGCCAGGGGATAAGACCCTAGATAGGAGTCGAATCGAATCAGCGCGATGCGGGCGGCCTGAAAGAAGAGGATCATGCCGGTAGCGATGACAAGGACAACTCTCTTGACTTCGCCTTTCGATTCGGCGATCCCGACGGCGCTCATCCCGAACGCGAAAGCGGCGATCGCGAGCGGCAGCCTCAGGTAGGCGAATGCGTTGAGCGTCAGATCGCGAATGTGTCCCATTGACAGGGTGTACAGTTCGGGATGTTGGGTCAGGGCTGTAGCAATGTTCCCCGGAGCAGGCAGCCGCCACACCAATGCAATCAAGACTGTGAGCACGGCACACAGCAAAGTACAAATCACCAGCAACACAGCCGTGGCCGCGCGTACCTTTCGTCCTCCGGCATTGATCGCCGAGCCGATCAGGAGCGCCAATGCAGGATAGATAGGCATCGAGTAATACTCCTGGGTGGTGGAGAAGGTGAAGAACAACATCACCACGCCGACCCAGCAAACCGCCATCAACCGCGTTCTCTCTGCCCGCGAAACCGGACGGAATGAAAGCTTTGGAATGCCGGGCAGATAGACCGACCACGGGAAGATCCAGACCAGGTTCAGCAGCCAGAACCACAGCCTTGGCACCGTGTTGTAATCACGCGGATACCGCAGGTTCAGAAAACGCAAAAGATGTTCGTTGAAGAAGTAGAACCAGAAGAACCCGCGGTATTCGCCGCTCGCACTATGCATGGAGAACGCGAAATAAGGCGGATTCCGCAGGATTGCCAGCACGTGCCACGGCAGTGCGATCGCCAAAGCGATGGCAATTGCCGTACCGAGAGTCAATCGACGCCACGACCTGATGGAAAAAAGCTGTCGCGTCAGGGCCATATAGGCAACTCCCGCCAGCACCGGAAAGACCACGCCGATCAGGCCCTTGAGCAATAAACCGGTTCCCAGGCATGCTCCCAGCATGACGGCCCATCGGAGCGGGAGACGTTCTTCCGGTTCAAGCAGCGACAACCATGCCCAGATCGCGCCCGTGATAGCCGCGGTGAGAGTGGCATCCGGGATCAGAATACGGGTGAACAGGAACAAACCGGCGGAAGTGGCGAGGGCGACGCCCGCGTAGAGGCCAACCTCCTCGCTAAACGCCCAGCATCCGAAACGGTAGGTTATCCAACACAAAAGGACTGCTGAGAGCGCGAGCGGAAGACGAGCAGCCCAATCATGGACGCCGAAGATTTTGTACGACACCGCCATCATCCAGTAGATGAGGGGCGCCTTTTCCAAATACGCCACGCCGTCAAGCCGTGCGGTGACCCAGTCATGGGAGGCCAGCATATTGCGCGCGATCTGGGCCTGGACCGCGTCAACATCATCCATAAGATGAGGCGGGCTGGCGATGTTGATGAGAAAAACTAGGGAAGCGACGACAACTACAATCCAGCCCGGTCGAGGACTTCGACGATGGGGATCGTCGGCCCCGCTTCCTCGGATACCAATTCGATTTTCCATCGCTTCATCCAGATTAATAAGACCATCAGGCCCCATAGGTGATACCCGTAATTTGCTTTCCGCTCCAGGTGTGCGTTCACCAGCCTCTTCACCGCAGGCCAATGAAACAACCCGCTCGCCAAGACGGCTTCCCGTGACAATGTATCCAGCAGTAAGGGACGAAGCACCCCTCGGAGCCACTCGTGAATAGGGACATCGAAGCCAATTTTCGCCCGCTGCAGTACGGTGCGCGGTAGTTTGTCCTTCATCAGACGGCGAAGTACGTATTTGGAATTCGATCCCCGAAGCTTCAGGCGCTCCGGCAAGCCGGCGGCGAAAGCAACGATTCGCGGATCCAAAAACGGAGGACGCACCTCCAGCGAGTGCGCCATGCTGATGCGGTCTACCTTGTAGAGGATGTCGTCGGGCAAATAGTAGCGCTGATCGAAGTCCAGATAGCGCTGCAGACCGCCGCCAGCGTCCATTTCAGCGAGCACGTTGGCTAGCGGGCCGGCGTCGGCAAACAAGAATAACCGTTGCTTCTCGGCTTCCGAAAATGTTCCGTTCCAGAAAACGTGGGCCATTTCGGGCGTTAGCAGCGTACCTTGCAAAAACCGCTTCAGCCTGTATTCGAAGCCGATCTTTTCGTCGGATACCGGGAGGTGCATCGCAAGGGCCGAGGCTGCCCGCCGCAGGCGAGCAGGAATCCTGCGGGCCAGGGCGTTGTAGCGATCAGCTCCATAGGTAAGGTAGCCCGCGAATAGTTCGTCCGCGCCCTCGCCTGTCAGCACGACGGTGACTTCTCGGCTCGTCATCTGGGCCAGGAACCAGAGTGGCAAGGCGCCTGCATCAGCACCGGGCTCGTCGGAATGGTAGGCAATCCGCTCTATCGCGTCTACCAGATCGGCGCTCGCACTCAGGTCGAACTCCGAGTGCCGTGTGCCGAAGTGGCGGCTGACCTCCCCGATGTATCGACTCTCGTCAAACGAGCGTCCCCGGAAAGTAACGGAGTACGTTTGCAGCGGACGCGGATGCGCATTCGCGGCGTAGTGCAGGATGGTCGAAGAGTCCAGGCCTCCACTGAGCCAAATACCAACGGGCATGTCGGAAACAAGCTGCTCTTTGAGCGATTGGGTCAACAGGTCGTCTAGTTCATCGCAGGCCTCCGCTACTGAGCGTGGCGCGCTCGCGGCACTCGGCTGCGGCAAATACGAGCCGCTACTCCACGTGCCGTCCCGCCACTCCAGAGAGTGCCCCGGCATGAGCTTGATGATGCCCTCCACCAGAGTAAGGGGGCCAGGAACGTAGTTCAGGCTGAGAAAGCAGTTCAATCCCGACAGGCAAATGTTGCGGCGCACCGCTGGGTGCAGCAGGATGCATTTAAGCTCAGAGCCGAAATAAATTTCACCATCCCGAAGACAGTAGTACAGGGGCTTAATGCCCATCCGGTCGCGAGCGAGAACCAGGCGGTGTTCGGACTGCACCCAGAGGGCAATGGCAAACATCCCGCGCAGCCGCGAGAAGCATGACCTGCCCCAGCACCGAAAAGCGTGGAGGACTACCTCGGTATCGCAGCGGGTCTCAAATACAAACCCTTCCGCTTGCAACTGGGTGCGCAATTCCGAGCAATTGAAAATCTCACCATTGAAAACAACAACAATATCGCGATCAGGGCTGAAAAGTGGCTGATCTCCACCCTCGAGATCGACGATGCGCAGGCGAGTCGCGCCCAGCGAGATGTGTTCTGAGCAAAAAGTTCCCTGATGGTCGGGTCCCCTGTGCGCAATGGCCTCCAGGGCTGCCGTCAGCACTCCGGCGGGCAGGTCCTCCGCGATATGTGAATACCCGAGAATGCCACACATGTGCAGCGCGCCCCATTTGCGCCTGAGAGCGATTGTGAACCGAGCAATACGCTCTCCACATAGCTCTGGGATCCAAGGTTGATGATTCCCCGACAACAAGCCTATGGCTCGATCAATTCGATGAGTTCAGGCGAGCACCTTACCTCTCGATTGGCAGACAATCTTCACGGTCACAAGCGCCTGCAACCGCCTCGCGGAGCACACGAGCGACGAGATTCCGAAGTCCGACCATTCCCGGGAGCATTATGTGCCCATAAGTCTTAATTGGTTAAGAGCATATTGTCAATCAAATATGCTGGGTCAGATCAAAGGGTGATTCTAGACGCCGTTTCCCAGCCTGGCAGACCGTTTCGTCCTTGACAGAGCAGGTCTCAAGCGATCAAGAAGGAAGAACGGTGCCTTTTATGCAAATGGTGCCACTGGCCTCAAGCTTGAGGTTTCAGAGATTTCCCGGAGGAGACATTTTCAGGCGGCATCGTAGGCAGCCCGTGCGTGGGCGGACGTTTAGTGGTGGGCAGAAAAAATGGCCGGAAGTGGCGGCGC
>Ga0187821_10000011_pt1 | contig 26251 bp, 20 predicted proteins | sample NC_wetland_sal_i_20_FD_132442 | JGI IMG/M metagenome (GOLD analysis project Ga0187821, IMG submission 132442) | Wetland sediment microbial communities from Neuse River Estuary, North Carolina, USA - SourceSoil_1 | ecosystem: Environmental > Aquatic > Freshwater > Wetlands > Sediment | place...
CGGGTCGGAGCCGCGCAAAAGGCCCGACGATCGTTTCCGCATCCAGCCGGCTATCCTCAATCACGCAGTGCGCTTTCACCACGGCGCGGTCGCCCACGATCACGTCGAGCAACACGCTTCCCGTTCCCACCGTGCACCGCGCGCCCAGTTTCGTTTTTCCCAGCAGCTGTACTCCCGGTTCGATCGTGCAGTCTTCTCCCGCGGTAACCTCCGGATCGATCAGCACCGTTTCCGGCAGCTGGATGGTCACCCCTGCGTCCATCAACTCTTCCCGCTTGCGTTCGCGGAAGATGCGGTCCACCTCCGCCAGGTCCGCGCGCGTGTTGCAGCCCAGCACTTCCCGCGAATCTGCCGCGATTTGCGCCAGCACCGTTTCTCCGCCCGACGCCAGAACCGCAATCGCATCAGTCAGATATATCTCGCGGTGTTTGTTGTTGGGTTTTACTTTCGCCAGCGCCGGCCACAGCTTGGCCAGCGTAAAACAGTAAATGCTGGAGTTGATTTCGTTCAGCTCGCGTTGCTCTGCACTCAGTTGCGAATCCTCCACAATCGCGCCCACCAGGTTTTCGCTCTTGCGCACCACTCGCCCGTAGCCACTCGGGTCCGCCAGCACCGCCGTCAGAATGGTCGCCGCCGCATTTCCGCCGCGATGTGTTGCCAGCAGCGCTTTCAGCGTCTCCGGGCGGATCAGGGGAGCATCCCCCGGCAGCACAATGGCAATTTTTGCATTGCCCAGCGCGCGCTTCGCTACTTGCATTGCATGGCCGGTTCCGTTTTGCGGCTGCTGCGCCACCGCCTCGACATCCAGCGGCTCCACTACCGCGCTGACCTGTTCGGCCTGGTGGCCGACGATGGCAATGATCTTTTTGGTTTTCAGGGGCACGCACGAACGCACCACGTGCTCCACCAACGGCCGCCCTCCCGCCGGGTGCAACACTTTCGCCAACGCGGACTTCAACCGCGTCCCCTTGCCCGCTGCAAGAATCACCACTGCCACGTCTTTATTCGGCATAATCCGGCTATTCTCTCCCGCTCTCCTGGCTTTGACAATCGCCGTTCTCTCCAGGCCAGGGTGGACGGAAGGGCAAATTTCCTTTACATTCTCGGCATCTCGCAAAGTTCTCGTCCGGTTCGGTCGGCCCTGAAGCACAGGAGCCCGGAGGAACGCCCTTGAAGCAGTGCCCGAATTGCCGTGGAAACCTTGCCGATTTCGTCGCCGTTTGCCCCTATTGCGGCGTCTCCATGCCGGTGGCCCAGATCCCCCAGCAGCAGGCCGCGTGGACCGGACCGCCGCAGAACAGCGGCAAAGCTATCGCCAGCCTGGTCAGCGGCCTGGTGTTCTTCCTTTGGCCGCTGACCGCAATTGCTGCGGTGGTCCTCGGCCACCTCGCCCTTTCCGACATCAAGAGGAGCGCCGGACGCCTGGCCGGCCAGGGTCTGGCTGTCGGCGGGTTGGTGCTCGGTTATCTGGGCCTTGCGGTGCTTCCGCTTCTGATCATCGCAGCCATTGCCATTCCTAATCTGCTGCGCTCTCGCATGGCTGCCAACGAAGCCTCCGCGGTCGGCTCTTTGCGCACCTACAACACGGCGCTGGTGGCCTACGCCGGGCAATGCCCCAATCAGGGGTATCCTCCGTCGCTCAAGTACCTAGGGCCCGGATCCGGCAAGACCGATAAATGCGCGCAGGCCGATCTGGTGGATGCTCTGTTAGGGCGCGAGCTGCCCGCCAAAAGCGGCTACCGCTTTTACTACACGCCGAACAGCTACGATGCCGCCGGGCACGTGGTGAAGTACGGCCTGGCAGCGGATCCGATTACGCCCGGCGCTACCGGTGTGCGCCACTTTTTCACCGATGAGACTGGAGTCATCCGCGCCAACGAAGAAGGCAGCGCGGACGTGCACAGCGAACCGCTGGAATAGAAGAGGATCAGTCCGCCGCGGGCGCTTCCGCCGCGAGGAGGGATTCGGCTATGCGCGTTTCTTCCACGGCGTCCTCGGTAGTAACAACCCAACTGGAAGAGTCAGCCAGCAGGCGGCTGACCAGCATAGTGTGCAAGGCGTGGCCGGCTTTGTGAGCTTCCACGCGGCCGAGCAGGGGCAGGCCGACGAGTGCCAGGTCTCCGATCAAGTCCAGCGCTTTGTGCCGCCCAAACTCATCCGCGAAGCGCAACGGCCCGTTCATGACGCCGTCGTTGGTCAGCACGATAGCGTTGTCCAGGGAACCGCCGCGAATCAGCCCCATGGATCGCAGGGGCTCAATGTCGCGCTCGAAACAGAAGGTGCGGGCCCGCGCCAGCAGCTCGCGAAACGTCTCGAGCTGCACGGTTAGCTCAATCTGCTGCTGACCGACCAAGGGGTGCGGGAAGTCCACGTAACACTGCACACGAAACTCGTCAGCTGGATAAATGCCGATGCGCCGGTCCACATCTATCACCTCGACCGGTTTGATCACTTTCAGGTAACGCCGGCGCCTCCGCAGTCGCCGCATGCCGGCGTCTTCCAGGAGCCGCAAAAAAGGCTCAGCCGACCCATCCAGAATGGGCACTTCGATGGCGTCAATATCGATGAAGACGTTGTCCAGCCCATAGGAGTAGATCGCGGCGAGCAGATGTTCGGTGGTGGATAGCAGTACGCCTTGCTTCATCAAGCTGGTGGCGTAGCTAACGCGCGCGACATTGCGGCCGCTGGCTTCAATCGGAAAGTTGTCCAGGTCGGTGCGACGAAACACAATTCCAGTGTCCGCCGGAGCGGGCACCAGCCGCAGGTGGCCGAAGACGCCGGTATGAAGGCCTACACCTTCCGTGGCGACCTCGCGGAGAATGGTGGTTTGGAACATACGCGCATCAATAGAGTAGCATCTTCTGCGCCACTGGGTTGGCGTCCCATTTGTCTTTTGTTTTCAATTGTTTACGAGGAAAAAAGAGACGAATCGGTTACACGGTGTGGTAAACAAACAACATATTGGAGATATCCCGTGTCGTTTGAGGCCGCTAAGTCCTTAACCATTGGGCTGGAGGAGGTGCAGAGCTCTTGCAGCTTGCTTTCTCAAAATTGGTTGATGCCCTGAGCTTCCTTTCAGCTTCCGGACGCGTCCCAACTAGGTACGGTGCTATACTTTTCTCGAGTTTCTGTAAGGAAGGCCAAAGAATGAACCGCACTGCCCGGATCGCCATCATTGCTATTTCGATTGCGGTGTTTTGTTATGCCGGACTGGGTCACGTCCTGGGGCAGACGCGCGAAGAGCGCGCCTATAAGTCGCTGACGGTATACGGCGAGGTGGTGCAGAAGATTCAGGCGGACTACGTGGACGAGCCGAACATGCACCTGGTGACTGCCGGCGCCCTGCATGGCCTGCTAGAATCGCTCGATCCGGAATCAAGCTACCTGACGCCGCGGGAATACACGGAATACAAACAGAAAAGTGCCAGCACCAATCCGGGAGACACCGGACTCACTCTGAGCAAGAGGTTTGGCTACATCATCGTGATTTCGGTTTTACCGGTAAGCCCCGCGGAAAAAGCGGGCATCGTCAGCGGCGATATTTTTGAATCGGTGGCTGGATTCACCACGCGGGAAATGTCCGTGGGCCAAGCGATGAACCTGCTGCGCGGGCAGCCAGGCACCGGAGTGAAGGTAGGAGTGATCCGGAGGGGCAAGAATGACCCGGACAACGTGGACATCGTGCGGGAGAAGCTCGCGCCGGCAAAGATCGTTGCGCAGAAGACCGATCCGGACATTCTGGCGCTGCGGCTGACCACTTTGGACTCGGGGCGCACCGAAGAAGTGAAAGCGCGTTTGCTGGACGCCGAGAAGCAGGGCATTCACAAGGTGGTTCTCGATTTGCGCGATTGCGGCCGCGGACCTATTTCGGAAGGGCTGGCAATGGCACGGCTGTTTATCCCAAGCGGGAATCTGACCACGCTAAAGGGACAAACCGTTTCCACGCAGACTTTTGCGGCCGAGCCCGGCAAAGTGGTTTGGAAAGGCCCGGTTTCCGTGCTGATTGATGGCTCGACCTCGGGCGCCGCGGAAGTGCTGGCGTCCGCGATTGGCGGAGCGCGCCGCGGCGACGTGGTGGGCGAGCGCTCGTTTGGGCTGGCTTCCGAACAAAAGCTGATCACCATTGATGACGGCTCGGCGCTGATCCTGACCGTAGCGAACTACTACAACGCGGATGGCAAATCGATTCTCGAAGAAGGCGTGGTTCCGACTGAGGTGGTACGGCAGGAAACGGCCGCGGCGGATGACGGCGCCGAAGACGACGATAGCGGAACCGATCAGGCGGTGCAGACGCCCGCGCAGCCCCGGCCGCTCTCTCCAGAAGACGCGGTCTACAAAAAAGCGATCGAGCTGCTGAAGACGCCCGTCAAAAAGGCCGCATAGTTCCGTCCGTGGCGGAAACAGAAACTCGCAATAACATTCCTCAAACAACCGAGCGAAGGATCTTTCGCGCGTGGGCTTGGCTCGCGCCCGCTGCGCTGCTGGTGTTTTCGTTTGCCGGAACAGGCTGCAAGCGAGAGCCGGCCAAGCGGTTGAATGCGGCGCAAATCCATCAGATTACGCAGGAACTTGCCAAAGCCGCAGCGGATGCGGCGCCGGGCGGCAGCGTAATTAAGACCCGCCGGACGCGCGGAGCTTCGGCCGGGGCCAGTAGCTACGAGCTATATGTTGGGTTGCGTGGCGGCGACGCAGTTGCGCGCGTGGAACAGAGTATCGATCGCGTTGCAGGCAACCACGGTCTGACGGTGGATTCGGAAACGCGCAACGGCGACACGGTGAAGTTTGCACTGCGCAGCCACGGAAGCATCACGCAACGAATCGAAATCGAGCAATTGGCAACAACAGCCGCGAAGAGCGCTCCCGGGACCGCGCGGCTGGCGATTCTGCTGGACGATCTGGGCAACGATCGCGCGGCAGCAGACGCCATTTTTGCTTTGCACGTCCCGATCACCATTTCGGTTTTGCCTTTTCACGCCAATTCACAAGAGATAGCCGCAGCCGCGCACCAGCATGCCTGCGAAGTGATGCTGCATTTGCCGATGCAATCGGTGGGAAACGAATCGCCGGAGCAACAGGAGCTGAAACCGGGCCTTTCCACAGAGGAAGTACGTACCCTGGTGGAGAAAATGCTGGACGCCGTGCCGCAGGCGGATGGCGTGAACAATCACCAAGGTTCTCAGGCGACGGCCGATGCCGCGCTGATGAACGAGTTGATGCGGGTGTTGAAAGACGACGGAGTGTTTTACGTGGACAGCCGTACCACCGCGGCGACCGTGGCTTACGATGCAGCGCGACGCGAAGGCGTCAAAGCGGCGTTCCGCAATGTGCCGTTTCTGGATGACGTGCAGGAAAAAAGCGCGGTCAAGAAGCAACTGCGGACAGCGATTCAAGGAGCGAAACAGAAGGGCGAGGCAATCGCCATCGGCCATCCCCACGCTGCCACGCTCGAAGCGCTGCGCGAGACGCTGCCACAGGCCAAGGCCGAAGGGGTTCAGCTGGTGTTGGTTTCGGACCTGGTGCGCTAAAGAGTTGTTTGCGCGCCGGCCGCTGGAACTGAGCGCTCCGTGGAATACTTCGACTGCGGAAACACGAAGTGAATCAGCAGCGCGGCCAGCCCCATGATGGCAAAACTGAACACACTGCCTTCCGGCCCTACCGAGCCTCCGGTCAGCCACACCGGCCCTTGCAGCGACGCGTTGGAAAGGTGGCCGTTGAATAGGGCGCCGCTGTTTGGCACGGAATACAGAAAGGTTTCGCCGAAATCGAATGCGGCATGCCAGCCAACGACGAACCATAGGTTGCCGGTGCGTTGCAGCGCCAAGGCGAAGACCAGGCCGACGACGGCGACACTGGCGGCGCCCACCCAATTCTCGCCGCGATTCAACAGGTGCAGAGCGCCGAACCCGAGCGAAAGGATCACTGCGGCAGGCCAGAATCCAATGGCATCCGTCAGCGTAAATTGCAGGTAGCCACGGAATGCAAATTCCTCGTAAAGCCCCACGACCATGAAGAAGACCAACCAGAAGACAAACCACTCCACCACAGACCCGGCTCCCGGAAGAGCCATGCTGCCGAACGTGTAGCCGCCCAAAAGGGTGATGCAGCCGATGAGCAGGGAGATTTCCACGAGGCCCATCAGGCAGCCCTGCCAGAACCGCGCTCCGACGAATTGCCGGAAGGGCAGCCCGTAATCCGAGATCGCCCGAAGCTCAACTTGCGCCAGCAAACAAGCCGGCAGAAAAACCGACGCGAACAACAAGACTTCCTGAAGAAACATCAACCAAGGGAAGGTAGTGCCAGGAATGAACGCTCCGTTGGCTTCGGTAGGCATCAAGCCGAGCAACAAGGTCAGCAACACTACAGAACCGAGGTAGATGGCAATTCGCGAACCCGTGGAAAGCCGAGGTGCCGGAGCATCGGGAGAGGCGAAGCCAGGAAGATTTTCGGACGCGGGCGAGAAAGGCGAGGACGGATTTGTAGGATCGTTCTGCATGATCGAAAGCGAGCAGTGGCAAGAGTCTCGCATGAGTGCGAGGAGAAAAGAAGGGTGGCGGGAGAAGAAAGAATTGACTAAGACTAACCGGAAGAATAAGGTTTAGCAGTTAGAGAATTCCACGACGGGCCCCGAACACATAAAAAAGGCGAAAATGACTGCGCCATTTGAAACGCCTTACTCCCTGGGAAACCGGTTATGCCTGGATTTCGCCAATCTTGGCATGACGTCCGGCGAAGTTCTGGAACAGCAGCCTAGCTGGGATGAATTGACCGATTTCCTGGCCGCCAAGCAGATCATCTCGGTGGAAAAAAAGGACAATCTTCACCGGCTCCCGGAAAGCGATGTGCATGCGGCGGAAGCTCTGTTGCGCCATTCGGCGGAATTGAACGCGGCGCTCAAGAAGAGCTTTCGGGCCATGCTACGCGGGCAACGGGTGTCGCGCGAGTGGATCGAGCCGGTCAACCGCATCCTGCGCGTGACCGAAGGGCACGATGAGCTGCACTGGAACGGGGCGGTGTGGCAACTGGCTTTCGTAGGGCGAGAAGAGGGCCTGGACTGGCTGCTGGCGGCGATTGCACGCTCGGGAGCGGAACTGATTGCCGAAGGAATTACGGAGAAACTGCGGCAATGCGGCAATCCGCAATGCCAGATGCTGTTTTATGATGATTCGCGAACGCACCGGCGGCGGTGGTGCTCGATGGCGCTGTGCGGCAACCGCAGCAAAGTTGCGGCATTTGCGCGCAGGCATGGCGGCGGTGAAAAGGCGCGCGCGCATCACGCGTAAGTTCGCGCAAGCAAACCGCTACTTCTGTTCCTTGATATACATCGGCGGCTGATTTTTCCCCCACGGATCATAAGAATGAGCAAACACCAGGCGCTCGGCGAGCGGCGGATGGGTGTACAGCCAGAAGGTGATGAGCGGAGGCGGATTCGGATCGGCCAGATCGCTTTCGCCCATGGCCTGAAAGGCGTGAGCCGCAACCTGCGAAGAATTGGGCACAATGCCATGCAGAAGTTCCAGGCCAAAAACATCGGCCTGATGCTCTTCCGCTCGGCTGTAGCTATTGACGATGGGCAATGAGAAAAACATCAGGGTCTGGAGAATCAGTAGCAAAACGGCCAGCGCTGCCCAGTCGTGTGGGCCGTACACCTTCCAGCCGGCGCCCCAGCGGTCAAGCGCGGCATTGAGCAAGCGGTAGGTTAGGTATAGTCCCACCAGCAGAAATGCTGTGAAGAACAAAATGCCGTTGCGAATGTGATTGAGCACATAGTGCCCGGATTCGTGGCCGAAGACGAAGAGGGTCTCGTGCGGAGACATCTTCTGCAGCAGCGTGTCATAGATGACCACGCGCTTGGAGGCGCCGAAACCGGTGACGTAAGCGTTCAGCTCGTTGGTCTTTTCGCTTGCCCGCATCAGGAACATACGCTGGGGTGGAATCTGTAATCCGGCGCGTTGCGTGATTTTGACCAGATCCTCGGTGAGCTGGGGTTGCTGGGCGGCAAGCGGCTCAAACTTGAAGAAGGCGGGATCAATGATGAGCGGCTTGAGAAAAAACATGATGAGGATGATCGGCAGGGCCGCGAGCCAGAAATAAAACCACCAGCGCCGCGGACTCTTGTGGATGATGAAGAAGAGCAGGATGCCCAGGATGGTGAGAAACGCCAGGTCCATCAATTCGGCCTTGGACCAGTCCAGCAGCCACGAGCCCCAATGCTGAACCGACTGCTGATAATGGAGAGAAAGAGCATGCCAGATGATGTGGATCGGAAGGTCAGCGAGATCGAGAATGGCGACGAGCAGCGGGACAAAGATCAGTCCTTGAAGAAAACGATTTTCCGTTGTGCGCTGAGCGAAATCGCGCAAGCGGCCGGCAAATCCGGTCTTTAGAAGCAACAGTAAAACCGCGAAGCCTATAAAAACCGAGGCGAAGTACAACGTATAACCGGCGCGCGAATAGCGCAGCGCTTTTTCGTAGCGGTCGTGAGAGAGCGTGTAGCGTTCCACTTCCGTGGTGGAAGCGTCGGGAGGTTGGGTGCTCGCTGGAGGCTCGATCTGCTGTGGCGGAGGAGTGCGAACGGTGGGGGATTCCTGACCGTTGGCCGGCACCGGCAGTAGCCACGCAGCGCTCGAAAGCAGAAAAAACAACGCGAGTAAATTCAAGGCAATGCGACGCCGCGGCATTGTTCCTTCTCGAATCATGTAACGGGGCGCGGTCGCCGGGGCAAAGCTGGCCACGCGAGCGCGGCGAGTATGCAGCACATCGTGCGGCGTTGCAACTTGCGGCAACCCGGACAAGCGGTTACGGCCCGCCGCTGATCGCTACCTAATTAGATGGGCGGAACCGCCGGAAAGGAAGCACGCGAGAGAAAGAATTAAGGTCCTGATGAGGATTGCGCGGTCTGTAAGCATAATTGCGGAGCGCGCCGGTGGCCAGGCTGGCGTGGACGATGGAGGTCCAGCCCCACCGCTCGATCCACAAACCTCGGGGAAAAGATAAATATGATCCTGATAACAAAGTGACGCGCTCCTCCGAGTAAACCGCCGCTTCGCTCAGCGCTCGCCGGCGCATCTCGACGCGCCGGTCAAAGATTCATATACTTTGAGCTGCGCCGCACATCGAAAATTCTTGGACGGGGGCGTCTCCTGTGAAACACAAATCACCCCTACCCGTCGCCATTGCGACGTTGCTAATCGCCGCGCTATTCGTAGCGCTGAGCGGCGGCGCGGTTGTCAGGTTTGGCGGCGCCGACACCACGCCGCGCGAACGTTCCTTTGCTTTCACCTATGAAGTGCACGTCCCGGCCGATGCCGCGGCGCAGGGCCAACAAGGCCAAGTGCGGCTATGGATTCCGCTGCCGCAAAGCGACGAGCACCAGACCGTTCACAAACTTTCGCTGGATAGTCCCGTTGCCTACCGCAAGGGGACCGACTCCGAATACGCGAACAACTATGCGGTTTTCGCACCGACGCCCGAGCAAACCACCGCCGGCTACGACGTCACGCTGAAATTCGAGGTTTCCCGTCGCGAATATGCGAGAAATGTAGCGGCGCTGCAGAAAGTGACAGCCCATGCAGATCCTCACGCGTCCGGAGCCAGTAAAGTAATGCTGCAGCGCTATCTGCAACCCGACAAGCTGGTGCCGCTCAATGCCACCATCGCGGAATTGGCCAAGGAGCAGACCGCGGGCGCGACCACTCCCGTGGAAAAGGCGCATCGTATCTACAACTACGTGGCCACCACCATGAAATACGACAAGTCCGGTGAGGGCTGGGGCCGCGGCGACGCTATGTGGGCTTGTGATTCCAAGCGCGGCAACTGCACCGACTTTCACTCCGTGCTGATCGGGATGCTGCGCTCGTCGGGCATCCCGGCGCGCTTCGAAATCGGTTTCCCGCTGCCGGAGGGCAAGTCCGAAGGGGACATTCCCGGTTACCACTGCTGGGCGGAGTTTTACCTGGACGGTACCGGCTGGGTTCCGGTGGACGCCTCCGAGGCCTCCAAGAACCCCGCCAAGCGCGATTACTTCTTTGGGACGGTGGATGCCGACCGCGTCAGGTTCACGTACGGACGCGACATCCGATTGTCATCCGAGCAGAAGGGTGACCCACTGAACTACTTCATCTATCCCTATGCCGAATCGAACGGCCAGACCGTTAAGGGCCTGAAGACCCATTTTGCCTTTCGCGACCTGACCCCGCAGGCAGCCTCGGCGGGTGGCGGCCAGTGAGCCGCTTGCAAGCACCGCACGTCTCGCAAACGCAGTGGGCGTGATTGATTCGCAGCGTCAAAAACCTTCCCAATTGCACCGGGCCACCCGGGGGCGTATGTTGAACTTTGGACCGCCAGCCACGAGGAACACGCCATGAGTCCTAAATTTCGGAGTATTTTGACCGGTTTGTCGGCGGCGCTGCTGCTGGCGCTGTGCGTTTTGCCGGGGACGGCTAACGGGCAGTCGCAGGGCCAAGGCCAGAGCGATGACTCGGTCGCGGATGCGGCACGCCGAGCGCGCGAACAAAAGAAGAACGCCAAGCCGGTACGCACCCTGACCAATGACGATTTGCCTGCGGCTCCTGGCGCGGCGAGCGAGGCCAAGCCGGCCACTGCTCCTGGCGACCAGGCCGACCAGGACCATAGCAAACCCGGGGCAAAGGCCGAAAAGGGCGCTGCGACTAGCGATGAAGCAGCCAAAGAGAAGCGCGCCGAGAAAAAAGCGCAGCTGGAAGCGGCGCTGAAGCAGGCCAAGGCCGATCTAGCGCAGTCCGAGGGCGAGCTCAACGTTTTGCAGCGCAAAGAAGCGCTGGACAGTGATTCGTACTACTCGAAAACGGACTATCGCGACGATACCGCCGGCAAAGCCACCCTGGACCAGGACGCGCAGGAAATCAGCGACAAAAAAGCGCAGGTCGAGACCATCAAATCCAAGATCGCCGATCTGACGGCGGAACTCGCCGAGTTTTCCGACGGAGAGCAGGCTCAGAGCCAAGAGCAGACTCAGCCCGAGACTCCAGAGAAGTCACGGCCGCAACAGCAACCGCCGGCCCCATAGCAGCCGCCCCAGTAACACCCAGCAAAGTCTCGTTGTCGCTTTATTTCGGCTCGAGCACCAGCGGCAAGCCGTTCTTGGCGTTGCCGATAATTACCACCTTGGCGTTGGTGCTGGTCGCCAGCTTTTCCGTGGCTTCGATTCCCTTCCACTCCAGGAGTTGCGGGCTGATGCCTTGCGCCACAATTTTCTGAAAGTCCGCGATGCCCTGCGCTTCGATGCGCTTGCGTTCGGCCTCCTGTTTTTCCTTTTGCAGAATGAAGTTCATACGCAGGGCGTCCTGCTCGGCCTGCTGCTTGGCTTCGATCGAGCTCTTGAGCATGGTCGGCAGCTGCACGTCGCGCAACAGGACCGCTTCCACAATGATGCCGCGCTTGGCCAGCTCCTTCGTCAGCTCGTCCTGAATCTGTTGCTGCACCAGATCACGCGCGTTGGTGTACAGCGCATTCGCGGTGTGTGCGGAAGTAGAAGAGCGAATGGCCGCGCGCAGGGTCGGCTCGACGATCTTTTCGGCATAATTCTCACCCACAGTCTGGTACACCTGCGCGGCCTGGTTGCGGTCCAGTCGAAAGAGCAAAGAGGTGTCCAGCGCCAGGATCAGCCCTTCGTTGGAAGGGACATTGGCGCTTTCTTTTACCGACTGCGTCTGCACCGACATCTTCTGCACCGACATCTTCTGCACCGACTTCAGCGGATTAATCAAGTGGATGCCTTCCCCCAAAACGTCTCCCGTCACCCGACCGAACAACGTAAGCACGCCCACGTTTCCGGTGGGAATGGACGTGGTGCTAGCCAGCAGCACAATCGCGATGATCACTGCCGCCGCCAACTTCAGGAAGCCGATTTTCAGTGCCGGAAAGCCGGGCATGCCGCTCGTGGATCCACCCAGGTCAAAGGTGCGGCCGCTGTTGGTCATGGTAGTCTCCGTGGAGAAGCACTCAGGCGTCGCGAGTCGAACTGCCGGGCTTCGTGATTGCGCTAGATTGTACTCGCAAGGAGCGGGTTCCCGCGAAGTGGCTCAGATTGCGTTCACCGGATTTGACAAACCAGCCAAGAAATCCACAGAACTGCAACAGCTCCCCCACATCTTGTGTTGTTTTTTCTTGACACCACAGCAAGCCCGCGCAACAATCCCGCCATCTTGCTGCTTCGGCCGGACGGCGACTCCCCAAGTTCGCCGTGCGCGGCCACTGGGGGAAGCAACATGCAATATTTGCCCGGTTGGACCGTGCAATGCATCAATCAGGCTTGCGCCGCGCGGGGGCACTGGCTGCGCGCGCACCTTTCCGGCCCCAACGCCGGTCTGGAATTCTGTCCCTCGTGCGGCTGTTCCCTGCAGGCCGTGCCCCCGCCTATCGGCCCGCGCCTGCGCATGCGTCCCCGCTCGCTGGCTGCGCGCCCGCCGCTGCGCCCGCGTCCCCGCTAAGCCGGCTCAAAACAAGTTCAATTAAAATGTCAGGAGACCTTGGTCTATCCGCGCCCGTTTGCGGCAACACTCTGAAGCGCGGTAACGCTCAGATTTCGATCACGCCATTCTGAATCATCTGCTCATCGCTCAGCCACAGGTCCGGAATGTTCGCCGACCCCAGGCGCAAAATATCTTCCAGCGCTCCGCGCACTTCGCTCGACCGGAAGTCCACGCCCATTTGGTCCAGCAGGTCCAGCAGCGGCTGCGCTCCCTCCGCCAGCAGCGGTTTGGGCCGCACATCCATGCGATCCAGTCGGTGGTACGTCAAAACGTAAACCGCCGAAGGACCGTTGCCGTGTCGAACGACGCGAAGGAAGGCCCGCGCCGGGGCTGTGGTGCTGTGCTTCAGTGCTGTGCGGGGTGCGGAGGCGCTCATCGCGTATCTCGCTCCTGAACTCCCCGCTTTCTCAACTGCACCCGCTCGTGCTGCCGCAATTTTCGCATTTGTAGCAGGCGCCGTTCGGCACCATCAGCATTCCGCACTCGCTGCAGGTCGGCGCACCTTCATGCGCATTGCTCGGCGTCCGCGATCCTGCCGGTTCCGAGGGAGCGGCCGGCCTGACCGCCGGCAACGCCAGAGTCGTCTGCATCGGCGCGGTCGCGATCACTTCCGGCGCCGCCCCGTTCAGCTTCAGGTAGTCCGAGGAAATAAATCGGCCGCCCAGCCAGCGCGCGATGTAGTCGAGCACCGATGAAACGAAACGAATGTTCGCGTTGGCGGTTATTCCGCTCGGCTCAAACCGGGTATTCAGCAGCTTGTCCACGAATACCTTCAACGGCACGCCATATTGCAATCCAATCGAAATGGTCAGCGCCAGTCCGTCCATGACGCCCGACAGCGTCGAGCCTTCCTTGGACATTTTGATGAACACTTCGCCCGGCCGGCCATCTTCATACAAGCCGACCGTGATATAGCCTTCGTGTCCACCGACGCTGAATTTGTGTGTGACGGAAGCGCGTTCCGCCGGCATCTTCTCGCGCTGCGCGCGTGCAAACAGTTCGCGTTGCATGGGTTCAATCACCGCCGCGGACACTGCCTCCGCGGCCTTGTTCTTGTCCTCTTTCTTTTCGCCGCCGGCATTCAGCGGCTGCGATTTTTTCGAGTTGTCGCGGTAAATCGCCACGGCCTTGAGCCCCAACTTCCAGGACTCCAGATACGCTTCCATGATGTCTTCGATCGTGGACTCCTCGGGCATGTTGATAGTCTTGGAGATCGCGCCGGAGAGAAACGGCTGTGTCGCCGCCATCATCTTCACATGCCCGGTCCAGCCGATCGAACGTCCGCCGCCCGCGGGTGCCAGCGAGCAATCAAACACCGGCAGGTGCTCCGCATTGAAGTACGGCGCTCCCTCTACGGTTCCATTTTTATCGATGTACGCCACAATCTGGCTGGTCTGCTCCGGCGTGTAGCCCAGCTTCATAATCGCCGCAGGCACAGTGTTGTTCACAATCTTGATCAACCCGCCGCCCACCAGCTTCTTGTATTTCACCAGCGCCAGGTCCGGCTCGATCCCCGTGGTGTCGCAATCCATCATGAAGCCGATGGTGCCCGTCGGCGCCAGCACCGTCACTTGCGAATTCTTGAACCCGTGCTGTTCGCCCAGCGCCAGCGCGTCATCCCACGATTCCTGCGCCGCATCCATCAGTTGCGGTTGCACATGCTCCGCCTGAATGCCCCGCACCGCGTCGCGATGCATGCGGATCACATCCAGCATCGGCTCGCGGTTCACCGGATAACCCGGGAACGGCCCCATCTTTTCCGCTACGCGCGCGGACTGCGCGTACGCCTCGCCGCACATCAGCGCGGTCACAGCGCCGGCAACGTCGCGACCTTCGTCTGAGTCATATGGCAGCGCCATGGACATCAGCAGCGCGCCCAGGTTCGCGTAGCCCAGCCCGAGCGGCCGGAAATTGTGCGAATTCTCGGCAATCTTCGCCGTCGGATAGCTGGCAAAGTCCACCAGAATTTCCTGCGCGGTAATGGTCACGTCCACCGCGTGCTTGAACGCTTTCACGTCAAACGTGCCGCTTGAATTCACATATTTCATCAGGTTCAGCGAAGCCAGGTTGCACGCCGTGTCATCCAGGAACATATATTCCGAGCAGGGGTTGCTGGCGTTGATCCGCGCAGTGTTCTTGCAGGTGTGCCAGCGGTTCACCGTGGTGTCGTACTGCATGCCGGGATCGCCGCAGTGCCAGGTGGACTCGGCCATCTTGTAGAGCAAATCCTTCGCGCGCAGCTTGTCGGCCGGCTGCCCGTCCGTCACGTTCTTCGTCCACCAATCCTTGTCCTCTTCCACCGCGCGCATGAAATCATCCGATACGCGAACCGAGTGGTTCGCGTTTTGGAAAAAGATCGAGGTGTACGCTTCGCCGTCAATCGCCGAATCGTAGCCCTCGCGAATCAGCGCGTGTGCCTTCTGCTCTTCCTTGTACTTGCACTCGATAAATTCGACGATGTCCGGATGTTCGACATTCAAAATGACCATCTTGGCCGCGCGCCGCGTCTTCCCGCCGCTCTTGATCACGCCCGCGAACGCATCGAAGCCCTTCATGAAGCTCACCGGTCCGGAGGCGATCCCGCCGCCCGAGAGCGTTTCCTTCGATCCGCGCAGCGCCGAAAAATTCGTTCCGGTTCCCGAGCCCCACTTGAATAGCATGCCCTCGGTCCGCGTCAGCCCCATGATGGATTCCATGCTGTCGTCCACGGAATTGATGAAGCACGCCGAGCACTGCGGCTTCGATTGCACACCCACGTTGAACCACACCGGCGAGTTGAAGCTCATTTTCTGTTCGACCAGCAAGTGCGTCAGTTCATCCTTGAACGCATCGCGCGAAGCGCTGTCCGCAAAATAGCCGCCCTCTTCGCCCCAGCGCACAATTGTATTCACTACCCGGCTGATCAGTTGCCGCACCGAGCCTTCGCGCTCGCGGCTGCCGGGCTTGCCATGGAAATATTTGCTGGTGACGATATTGGTCGCGGTCTGCGACCAGTTCTTCGGCACTTCAACATCTTCCTGGCGGAAGATGGTTACTCCCTTTTCGTTCCCGATCAGCGCCGTCCGCTTTTCCCATTCCACCGCGTCGAATGGCGAACTCTTTCCGTCGGTGAAGAAGCGCTCAAACTTCAGCCCTGCCGTAGTTTCGGCAGCACCCGCTTCCACTGATTTGCCATGAATTGCCGGCTTCACCGTTGCCATCCTGTTCCTCCCAGCGCCGGGTCCTCTTTGATTAGATGCGGAGGAACCCTTCTACTTTACTCCCCGGCTTGCCGGGGTGATGCGCCTTCTATCTTATTGTTTTCAATTCACTTACGGATTCAGCGAGCGTCGCTGGAAGCTCCGGTTTCGCGTTCATGGCAGCAACAACGCAGCAGCGGTTGTTCCTGCAAACCGCTGCAAACGCCAAAAAGCCGCCGTCGGCCGTTTTAAGCCACTGGCCTGACAGCAAGCTGTCGCTTCGCGCTGACTATAGCGCGGAGCATTTACTTCGCGCTGGAATGTTTTGCGAAAACCCGGACTGGCCTCGTGGCTTTAAACGAACCCAACCATCCTCGACTGGGTCCGCTGGCGCTTCCACGATCCCCCGAATCTGGAGTCGAAGTATCAATGCGCGCTAAATTTCTGTCAAGCGAAAAAACACACTATGTGGAGGAAATTTTATAAATGTGTCTATATCTTGTGGTGGCATTGCAATTGCTCCCCACTCTCTTCCTCGCGCCGCCAACGTCGCCTCTCCTTTTTTCATCTAACTTATTGAGCGGACGTTTCTTATGTCGTTTTTTCTGATGCTGCTGTTTTTTTTCGCCTGGCTGTCTGCGTCACCTTTCGGTCGCGCTCAACGTATCGTTCTTCCGCGCGCGTCATTCTCAGTTCTCTCTTTGCCTTCTGATTCCTCGCCTGCCTTTGCGGAAAAAATAACCATTCCCGGCATTCGCGATGCCGCCAAAGTGAATGATTTTCTTTTTCGCGGCTCGCAACCGGGCGAACAGGGCCTTGAAGAGCTCAAAAAACTCGGCATCACCACCATCGTTGACCTGCGCGGCGAACTCCGCGGTCGCGCCGACGCCGAAAAAGAACAAGCCGAAGCTCTGGGCATGCGTGTTGTCGTTATTCCCGCCAGCGGCTGGTCTCCGCCCAGCGACGATCAAGTGATCCAGTTCTTCCAGTTGGTGCAAGAGGAACCGCGCGAGAAACTCTACGTCCACTGTTGGCTGGGCGATGACCGCACCGGCGTCTTCATCGCCACCTACCGCATTGCCTTCCAGCATTGGAATCCTGCCGATGCCATTCGCGAAATGGACCACTTCCATTTCAAGGGTTTCTGGCATCCCTCCATGAAAACCTACATTCGAAATTTCCCCGCGCATTTAGCGGCCTCTCCGGTATTCGCCCCATTTCGCTCGCGCTCCGTGGCAACCTCGCGCTAATTCCAACCCGGGCCGCTAACTTTCATGCTTTCTATCGACTACAGCGGCCTCCGCCATCTTTTCTTCCGAGCAACCTTGCGCTACGCTGAAAGCCTCCCATGTACGTGACTTGCAGACTCTTGCGTCTGGCCGCACTGAGCGCTCTTCTCGCGCCGCTCCCCTGTTTTGCCCAATCTTCTGCTTCCGCGGCGTCCGCTCCGGTAATGCGTTCTGCCTACGGCGAGCGGTTGAGACTCGCTGGCATTCCTAACGGCGGAAAAATCAGTGATTCTCTGTTCCGCGGCGCGCAGCCTCGTCAACAAGGCATTCAACAGCTAAAGGGTCTTGGCATCACCACCATCGTGGATTTGCGCGGCGAGGATCCCAGTCGCACCGCCTGGGAGCGCCAGCAAGCCGAATCCGCTGGCATTCGTTTTGTCAGCATCCCCTTAAGCGGCTGGAGTCCTCCCAGCAACGAACAGGTGGCGCTATTCCTGGCGCTGTTCCGCAACAACCCCAAGGAAAAAGTTTATGTTCATTGCCGTTATGGCGAAGACCGCACTGGCGTTTTTGTCGCCGCTTATCGCATGGCCATGGACGGCTGGCAGCCGCAGCAAGCCCTCAACGAAATGTATTTCTTCGGCTTTAATGGCATGTGGCATCCCTCGATGAAATCCTATGTTCGCGATTTCCCCGCCCGACTAAAAACCGCGCCCGCTCTGGCACAGTTTCGCCCTGCCACTCCCGCGCAGCCCGCTGAAACCGCCACCAAGTAGGCGCTCGGAATATTTTTCCACGCCCTTCATTCGGCCTGTAACTTTAGTATTTTCTTATACTTAGCCATGTTTCCGTCCTAGTACAACAGTTTGTCGATTCAGGACTTTTGTTCCATTCGTCCTTACCTGCCCTACCGATACTCTGCTGCCAGAAAGAAAGGTACGTCCCCATGCAAGTCGGTCGCTATCAACTCTTCGAAGTTCTCGGCGTCGGCGCCACCAGCCGCGTAGTGCGCGGTTTTGATCCCATGATCGGCCGCCCGGTCGCCGTCAAACTTTTCCCCAGCGAAATCGCGCAAGGCGAAGCCCGCGAACGTTTTCTGCGCGAAGCTCGCGTCGTCGGCCAGCTTTCCCATCCCAACATCATCACGCTGCACGACATGGGCATCGAAGAATCTTCCCAGACTCCCTACCTGGTGATGGAATACGTCGAAGGCATGCCTCTCGACCGCGTCCTCGAAAAGGGCACGCTGCCCTTGCCGCGCGCCTGCGCCTGGATCGCCCACGCCGCCGAAGCCCTCGATATCGCCCACAAACGCGGCGTCATTCACGGCGACGTCAAGCCGGCCAATATCCTCATCACCAACGACGGCAAAGTGAAACTTACCGACTTCGGCATGGCCCGCGTCGCGCGCCGCGAAGCTCGCGACTCCGCTCTCCTTGGCACGCCGGCCTACTGGTGCCCCGAGCAGATCATGGGCCGCCCGCAGGACGCCCGTTCCGACATTTTTTCTCTGGGTGTGGTGCTCTACGAAATGATTACCGGGACGCGCCCCTTTGACGCCGAATCGCTGCAGGGCATCTGCAATCGCGTTCTCTCTTCCACTCCCAACGCGGTGTCGCGGCTTCAGCCTTCCATCCCCGCGGCGTTCGACGACATCATCTCCTCTTGCCTGGCCAAAAATCCCGATCAGCGCATGGCCTCCGGCGAAGCTCTGGCGCAACTGCTTTATCCGCACGCGCGCCGCAAAATGGTGGTGCCGCAACAATCGGCTCCCGCAAAGCAGCCTGCAGCGGCCTCCGTCTCGCTGCGCGATCGCGCTTCCCGTTTGTTGCGCTCGGCTTAATTTCGCTCCGAGCAAATCTGCCGACTGGCCGCGCCCGCGTTGACTTTCCAAACCGTGGCCCATACCATTACGCCGCATGTCCGACTCCCAGTCCTACATCGGCCGGACAGTCTCACACTTCCGCATCACCGAAAAACTCGGCGGCGGCGGCATGGGGGTGGTCTATAAGGCCGAAGACACCAAGCTCCGCCGCTTCGTCGCGCTCAAATTCTTGCCCGACGGCATCGCCGGCGATGCGCAAGCTCTGGAACGTTTTCAGCGAGAGGCTCGCGCCGCATCCGCCCTCAATCATCCCAACATCTGCACCATTTACGAAGTTGGCGAAGATGACGGCCATCCCTTCATCGTCATGGAATTCCTGGAGGGCCGCACCCTCAAGCATGCTATCAACGGCAAGCCACTTTCCAGCGACGACACACTGAATCTCTCCATTCAGATCGCAGAAGCTCTCGAAGCTGCGCACGCCCGCGGCATCATTCACCGCGACATCAAACCCGCCAATATTTTTGTTACGCCCCGCAATCAGGCCAAGATTCTCGATTTTGGCCTGGCCAAGCTGGCCGCCTCCGAATCCCTGCACATGACCAGCGACGGCCGCAGCAATGCTTCCGCCGTAGCTGCCACGCAAGACGCCTTGCTCACCAATCCCGGCCAGGCGGTTGGCACTATCGCCTACATGTCGCCGGAGCAGGTGCGCGGCGAGGAACTCGATGTGCGCACCGACGTTTTCAGCTTTGGCGTCGTGCTCTACGAAATGGCTTCCGGCAATCAGGCCTTCACTGGAAACACGTCCGGCGTGGTGTTCGATGCCATTTTGAATCGCACTCCGCCGGCGCCCATTCGCCTCAACCCCTCGCTTCCTCCCAAGCTCGAGGAAATCATCAACACCGCGATGGAAAAAGATCGCACCATGCGCTTCCAGAGTGCCGGGGAACTGGTCGCCAGTCTGAAGCGCCTCAAGCGCGAACTGGATTCCGCGCGCGCCGTTGCCCGCGTCAGTTCGCAAGCCGTTCCCATTGCCGTCCGCGGTGATTCCTCTTCCTCTGCTCACGCAATTTCACAGGCGAGCGGTGTCGCGGCCATTCCAGTTGTCGAGCCTGCGCCCCCGGCGAAGCGTTCTCTCTGGCCGGCATTGCTGGCCTTTCTCGCCATCGCCGCTGGTTTTGCTATGGGCATGTACTTCGGCAAAAACAGCTCGCAAATTTCTCTGCCCGTCTATCACCAGCTCACCTTTCGCCGCGGCACCATTCGCTCCGCGCGCTTCGCTCCCGATGGACAAACCATCGTTTACAGCGCGGCCTGGGAAGGCAATCCCGTCGAGATTTTCACCACCCGCCCCGAAAGCCCGCAGTCGCGTTCGCTCGGGCTGGGCGGCGCGGAAATTCTGGCCATCTCGCCTTCCGGGGAAACCGCCGTCTCTCTCGGCAGCAGGCCCTTTGCCGGATTCATGACTTCCGGCACGCTGGCTCGCGTGCCGCTCACCGGGGGCGCTCCGCGTTCTCTGCTCGAGCGTGTGCTGTGGGCGGACTGGTCGCCTGACGGCGCCAATCTCGCCGTAGTGCGCGAACTCGCTGGACGCATTCAGCTCGAATATCCTATCGGCAAAGTGCTGTGCCAGGCCGACGGTTGGATCAGCCATGTGCGCGTTTCTCCCGACGGCAAGTATGTAGGGTTTCTCGATCATCCGCTGCTCGGTGATGACGCCGGTTACGTGGCGGTCGTCGATTCTTCCGGCAAGAAACAGCACTTGGGCGAAAAATGGGGCAGCGTGCAGGGCCTGGCGTGGACTCCCGACGGCAAGGAAATCTGGAGCACCGGCGCCACCGTCGGCTTCGGCCGCTATCTCAACGCCGCGGATCTTTCCGGCCACACGCGCCTCGTCACTCGCGTACCCGGCATGCTCACCCTGCATGACATTTGGCACGACGGCCGCGTGCTGCTCGGCCGCGACACTCCCCGCGAGGGCATCATCAGCACTGCCGCCGGAGAACACGAGCGCGATCTTTCCTGGTTTGATTTCTCCACGCTCGCCGATTTTTCCGCCGACGGCGGAACCGCTCTCTTTACCGAGACTGGCGAAGGCGGTGGCACGACCTACGGCGTGTACCTCCGCAAAACCGATGGCTCACCGGCGATTCGGCTGGGCGACGGTTACGCGCTCGCTCTTTCGCCCGACCAGAACTGGGTGGCTTCTTCGCCCATCGGCGCGCAGTCACCTCTGATTTTTCTTCCCACCGGGGCAGGCGCTCCCCGCCCACTTCCTCCCGATGGCATGGACCATGTAGCTGCCAGCTACACGCCGGACGGCAAGCGCGTGGTGTTCATCGGCAGCGAGCCCGGTCATGGCGCGCGTCTCTTCGTGCAGGACGTCACCGGCGGCAAACCGCGCGCCATCTCCCCCGAAGGCATCTTTGCTACTTCCTTCTCGATCTCGCCAGATGGCAAGTGGGCCGCGGCGGAAGGTCCCGACCACAAAGGGTATCTATACCCGGTGGAAGGCGGGGACGCCATGGAGTTCCCCGGATACGAGGAAGGCGAATGGGTGGTCGCCTGGGATCCGGACGGCAAGTCCATTTTTCTCTACAACTACCATCTGATGCCGGCACAGATTTACCGCTTGGAGTTGAGCAGCGGTAGGCGCACGCCCTTTAAGCAGTTGCTGCCTTCCGATCCAGCAGGCATTGATCATCTGGCGCCCATCTTAATGTCGCACGACGGGAAGAAATTCGCTTATGGTTACGGCCGCTTCCTCTCCGACATTTATCTGGTCGAAGGCTTGAAGTAGGAACTATCGCAGAGGTTTGGTTGGGGCGGGGTTGCCGGTCATGCGGTCTGCGATGGGCTGAGGTTGATGAACCCGGGAGTTGGTCTCCTGCACTCCATGGCTATTCGTAGCGGAGAGCTTCGACCGGATCGAGCTTGGCGGCTTTCATGGCGGGCCACACGCCAAAGATAAGGCCGATGGCGACGCTCACGGTGATGCCGAGCGCGGCGGCCCACATCGGTACGATACCCTTCCATTTGAGAGTGACGCGGATCAGGAACACTAGGCCATTGACCAAAACCAGTGCCAGCAGGCCTCCGGCCCCGGTCAGGGTCATCGCTTCGAGCAGGAACTGCCAGGTGATGTCCTTGCTCTTGGCACCGATAGCTTTGCGAACGCCGATCTCGCGCGTGCGCTCGGTTACGCTGACCAGCATGATGTTCATAACGCCCACGCCGCCGATGAGCAGACCGATGGCACTGAGGACCATGGTTCCCAGATACACCATCATCATGATGTTGTGGAACTCCTCTACGGACTGCTCGGCGGTCTGAATGGAGAAATTATTCTTTCCGTTGTACGCAACGTTTCTGCGCCGCCGCAACACTTCCGTAGTCTGGTCGACCATGGCATCCAGCTGGCCCGGGTAGGCCTGCACTCGCATGTTGACTTCGTCGGCTGCCGGGTAGGTCTTGGCGAAAGTGTTAAACGGAATGAGCACCCGGCGGTCCTCATCGCCCATGCCGAAGCCGCCTTTCGGTTTTTCCACGACCCCGATTACCTGGAAGTCGGTGCCGTCAATCATTACGTCCTTGCCGATCGGATGGCCTTCCGGGAATAGCACCGGGGCGACGTTTTCGCCGAGCATGACCACTTTTTCCCGGTGCAGGTCGTCTCCTTCCGCGATGAACCGGCCTTCCAACGTCGCGGCGTTGGCATACACTTGACCAAAATTGGGTTGCACCCCGCGAAAATCAATGGCCGTCACTTCTCCAGCCTTGGTCCGCACCGTATGCGTCTGCTGCCAGTTGGTCTGAATGAAGGTGGTAACGCTCTTGACGGCGGGGCCGCCCTCCTGAATAGCTCTGGCGTCTTCCAGAGTGAGCGGTTTGCGCAAACGTTCCTCAAGCGGGGCGCTCCCGCCGTGGAAGCCCTGGTCCCACTTCGACACAAACGCAGTGTCGGCGCCGAACTGCTTGATGTTTTCCTGGATTTGATAGTCGAAACCGGTTAACAGTGCCGCCACCAGCATGATCACGCTGACGCCCAGCACCACGCCGAACACCGTCAGCGCGCTGCGCATCTTGTGCGCTCGCAGCGTGTCCATCGCTTGTTTCAGGTTTTCGCCGTGTGCCTGAGCCATGAGCCGCTCCTAGCCGTCCGCCCGCAAAGCTTCGATAGGATCGAGCTTGGCCGCTCGCATGGCCGGATAGATGCCGAAGAACAGGCCGACCCCGGTGGAAACGACCAGGGAGATGACCACGGCGCTCATCGGGGTCTTCATGGGAAGCGAGATCAGCGCGCGAACCAGCGCCACCACCAGGTAGGCAATCAGCAAACCCATGACGCCGCCTACCAGCGCGAGGACCCCCGATTCCGTAACAAACTGCAGCAGAATGTGCTTCTTGCGGGCGCCCAAAGAGCGCCGAACTCCAATTTCACGGGTGCGTTCGGTCACGCTGGCCAGCATGATGTTCATGATGACGATCCCGCCGACCACCAGGAAGACGCTCACAATACCGACGGCCGCCGAAGCCAGCGTGCCGGTCAGGTCATGCCAAAGCTTCATGATGGAATCGGAGCCGAGGATCGCGAAGTTGTCGGGCGCGTCGTAATCGAGATGGCGGTACGCGCGCATCAGCATGCGCGCTTCATCCTTGCTGGGATCCATCATCTCGGAGCTGGGAGCCTGCACAAACACGGTAATCCAGTCCTGTTGCTTGTGGAATTCCTTTTCGTAGGTGTGGATGGGCATGATCATGAAGTTGTCCTGCGACTGCCCGAAGGCGCTGCCAATGGGCGCAGCGACACCAATGACCTGGTACTCGTGAGTCTCGGCGCGCAGGCTCTTGCCGATGGGATCCACGTTGGGGAAAAGCTTGTTGACCACATCCTGTCCGATGAAAACCACTTCCGCGCGGTGGTCGTCGTCGGATTGCGTGATCATCCGCCCCTGGGCAACGCCGATGTTCCGGATGTCGGCGTAATCGGGGGTGGCGCCCGTTACGTCGCAGCGCTCCAGCCGCTCGTTGCCGGACTTAATATCAATGTTGCGGTCGTCCACGGCCGCGATGGCTTTGTAGCTCCTCATGTTGTCATGCAGCAGCTGGTATTCGGCCATGGTTAGCAGCGGGCGCTTCTGCGCTTTGATCCAGGCGTCGTTGCTGGTAATGATCCCGAAACGGTCCACGATGTAGGTGTTCGCGCCGAGGTTGGCAATCCGGTCGGCAACGTAAAAGTTCATGCCGGAGACAAAGCTCATGACCGTAACCAGGGTGGTGACCGCGAGAATGACGCCGAGAAGCGTCAGGAAGCTGCGGAGCTTGTGGGCACGGAGAGAATCCAAGGCCAGCACGAAGGTCTCATAGAAGGTGACCAGCGAGCGGCGCACCCGGGTCAGGCGCGCGGCAAGCCCGACGCGCTCTCCCGCTACAGCGGCAGAAACCCGTACGTGGCTGAATCCCTCAAGAGGCGTGACGCCCAATTGTGGTTCTCCTGGCTCCGGCAGCGGCGTGTGGCAGGCCCGTATCTCTAATACGCGCAACTACACCCTTTCGTTCCAGATTAGACGTTTGGGAGGGGTGTTTTGCTTCCTGCGAGCGTATTTATTATCGCAAGAAAATGCGGCCCTGGGTACGGGTTTGACAGTTGCGTGACACGGCAAAGATAAGGCCCGCGTTATCATTGCCTTATGGTGACTTAAACCAGGAGAACGGAAACATGCGATGCCAAGGCGGAGCAAACCCTGATGGATACAACACCGGGCTGACGCCAAGAATCCAATCCGTCTCGGCAATTGGGTAAAGTTTTGGGTAGTCAGAGTTTACAGTTTTTCGCTTGTTTGGTCTGGGTTAGTCTGAGAACGCAGGACCTGTCGTGTTGCACAGAGCAAGATTGGCGATCCGCATCCTTTCTCTTGGCCTGATGGCTGGGACGCTGTTTTCCGGGCTGGCCGGGCTCCACCCCGGCTTGGCGCAGGAGCCGGCCGCCAAGGGCAGCGCATTCACCGCCGCTGCCAGTGAGCCGGCGAACGGCGACATCATCCGCGACGTCGTGGCCGGAGTGAAGAACGGCGAGCACGCACTCTATTTGTATGAGCGGATTGAACGGGTCGAATCCCGCAAGGATGCGGGCGACGCCGCGCCACAATTCGTCAAGGTTTCGCGGGTGGTGCCCGCCGGGACGGGCATGGCCAAGATTCCGCTGGGCGCGGACGGCAAACCGGGCGACGCCGATGCCTATCGCGACGAACTCACCAGGCTGCTGAATTCTCTGGAATGGGCGGCCCGGACCGGTGAGCCGCAGCAGCGCGATGCCTACCAGAAAGTGCAAAAGAAACAGAAGGACCGCGACGAGCTGATTGACGCCACCAAAAGCGCTTTCCTTTTTACTTATGTCGACAGCGAGCCGCGCGGCGACCGCATGCTTTCCAAATACCGCATGGAACCCAACCCTTCTTTCAAATCCACCAACCGCACCACTTCCATTTTTTCGCGGGTCAAGGGATTTGTTTGGGTGGATGAAGCCACCCACGAGCTGGCCCGGGTGGAAGGCGAAGTGACCGAAGACATTTCCCTCGGCCTGTTTCTGGCTAAGGTTTATAAGGGCAGCCACTTTATGCAGGAGCGCTATGAGATGGCTCCGGGCCTCTGGCTGCCGTCCTATACGCAGTACGATTTTGACGGGCGGAAATTCTTTTCCAGTTTTGCTGTGCACGAAAAGACCTTCTATTCCGGGTATAAGAAAATCGGCACGCCGGCGGAAGCCATTCCGCAGATCCAGTCGGAAATTGCCGGGTTGGAATCCAGGAAATCGGCGCAGAATCGCCAGTAACTTTTTGCGTTGCGCTGGGGTTTAATGAAACAAAGAGGTGTCCCCATGCGCTTTTCCTGCCGGAGTATTTCCTTCGTGTTGGCAATTTTGGCGCTTTCTTGCGCGCCCAGCTTTGCGACGGGGCAAGAACCGTCAGGCGGCTCGAGTTCATCCGGCGTGGCCAGCACCGCCGGAGCGACGCAGCCCGCGCTTCCAACGAAACCTAAGAAGATCTGGACGAATGACGATGTTGCCGCGGCTACTGATTCCAACAGCCCAGCCACAAAATCAAAAAATGACAATGCCCCAGCGAGCGATGCCAACGCCAAGCTCGCCAAACAGGTTCACGACCGGCTGGACAAGCTGGAAGCGCAGTTGCGCGACACCGAAAAACAACTGACCGACTTGAAGAATTTTGAGGCCGGTGAAGGCAACGGAATGGCCGGGCGACAACTGCACAAGGGCTACAGCATGGAGCCGGTGCCGGACCAGATCGCCAAGCTTCAAACGAAACGCCAGCAATTGCAGGAGCAGATTGACGACGTGTACGACCAGGCTCGCAAGAAGGGCATCCTGCCGGGGCAGTTGCGCTAGCCAGGTTCCCTGGTGTGCTTTTTCCTGAAGCGGCTCGCGTGCAGTGTTTGCCTTATGGCCCTGCCGCACGCCCGGCGCTACCTTGAAGCCAGTTCGCCCGC